>Ga0105251_10001975_pt1 | contig 16741 bp, 17 predicted proteins | sample KBSS64metaG_FD_80424 | JGI IMG/M metagenome (GOLD analysis project Ga0105251, IMG submission 80424) | Switchgrass rhizosphere microbial communities from Kellogg Biological Station, Michigan, USA - KBS S6-4 metaG | ecosystem: Host-associated > Plants > Roots > Rhizosphere > Soil | place...
AGCCACGGTGCAAACCAGCAATGCGACGCCTCCTGCGAGCCGCGAAGCCCCAGGTAATGCCCCCTTCAAAGCCGTCGCCACCTTTCCAGTGCGAAGTTGCGCTTTCATTCCTGCTCTCCTGCTGTGTGCACTTAATGCACGCGGTGGTAAATGAACGTACCGATGCTATTCAGCACTGCCAGCGCGAAACCGGCAAACGTGACCCAGCAGACAGCGAGCAGCCACCAGCGGATCAGCTTCGCAAAAAAATCAGGCATGCACCCTCCTTACGCTTTCGACACGGACCCGCCCGTGCCCTTACCCGCGCCACCCATCTTCATCTTCGACGCGGCGGCGAGCGCCCTGCCGGCCGCACCGAGATTGCCGGTCATCGTGGAAATCCCCACACCACTCGCCAGTGCCGATGCAAGACCCGGCAGATTGAGCGCGACAACGAAGAACACCACGCCCATCACATCGATTTCGACCACCTGTTTCATGGATGGGAAAACCGATCCGGAAGGCGCGATCTTCTGCGCAAAACCCACCTCAATAGCACCGGCACCTGCAAATAGAGCCACGAGAAGGGCGTAGTTAAGACATTGACCCGCCCAGTTCCAGAAGAACTGACGCACCGGCGGAAACAGCGCCATTGAGATAAAGAGCGGCCCTAGCGCAAGCAGCAAACCGAGCGCAAATTTGGCGAGGATGATGTATGCAACGGCCAATCCCATGAACGGCGTCGCAAAGATAAGCATTACCGTGATAACCCATACGGCACCGATGATCTGGAAGCCTTCGGCCCGGTCGTAGATCTGCCCACAGGCATTGATGTATGCACTCAACAGATTGTCCAGACCGGAAACAGGATTCGCCTGCCCCGTGATTGCGCCGGCCAGTTGCTCACCCAGCCCGTTCAAGGCAGGTACGATGTACGTGGTGTAGAACTGGATGTTCATCCCGCAGGTCAGGATGAATGCCCAGGTGGCCATGCGCATCAGGAAGTCGTTGATGGGTTCATCGTTTTTGCCCTGCCAGTACGACCACAGGATCAGCAGTACGTAGATGCTGAAACACGTTGCCATCAGAGGCGAAATCAGTCCGATGATGCGCTCCGAACCCGAACTGATGGTCGAAACCACGTTCGCGTCGAAGTCGGACGTCATGGTAGAAAAAATCGTCGTGGTGATCGGTGAGTAGGACATTGGAGTTCCCTGTGGCAGGCACTACTTCTGCACGGCTTTCGCAGCCTCTTCCTCGTCAGCTTTTGCCCGCGCACGCTGCTCCGGCGTTTCTTCCTGCCTCAGCTTTTCCGGAGTCGTACCCAGGAACTGAGCCTTGAACGCAAGTTCGCGCTGGTGTGCAGCTTCTTCCTGCAAATTGTGTTGATGCCGGTCCCACGCGAGATAGCCGAGGTAGCCTGCAATCGCGACAAGCAGACTGATGATGGTCGAGAGAAGTGCTTTATTCGCCATTTGAACCTCCAAGAAATTGATTTTTGAATTCGCGATCGCGCTGCTGTTCGGCAAGTTTGAGCTCAGCTTTCTGCAGTTCCGCTGCGAGTTGCATCCGCGTCTGCTCATTCGTGACCATCGCCTCTTCTGCGGCCATCCGGTTCTGCAGATCAGCTTTCTGCGCCGGATCCTGCGTCAGGTTTGACTGCCGCATCAGCGCCTGGATGTTGTTCATGCGTGCCATCGTCGCGCTGTACGCCTGCTCATTCATCGCCTTGTTGGTCGCGAGCGTGTCGTAATAGCGCTGCTGACCCGGCGTGCCCGCACCCGTCATGCCCTCCTGCTGCTCGATCGAGCGCATCGACGAGCTGATGCCCGAAAGACCGCCGCCCCTCGCCTGGTCGTAAATGTTCTGCCACTGTTCCGGAAGGTAGTTGCGCAGCGATGCATCGTTCATGATGTTGCCGAAACTGCTGTTGCCGGTCAGCGCCTGATACTGGGCCTCCTGATTCTGGATCTGCTGGAACAGCTGCTGGACCTGCAGCATCTGTTGCGCGAGCTCGGCCGGCGAAATCGTCGGGACGCCCTGCGCGTGCGACAGCGAGAAAACGCAGGCGCACAGCAGCGTGACCAGCGTGCGGCGAGGCCAGAGCGACATTCCCGGGACATGGGCGAGGCTCATGCCCGCGCGCGTGGATCGCGCCCGCAGCGCCTCGCGAAGATTCCGTATCGCCGGGTCAACCGGCCGGCGCATGGCCGGATAGACATTGGTGCTGTTCATGGCTACCTCCCTGGGTTGCAGCACGTTAGGCAAAGATTTCGTGATCCACCGGCTGATGCAGCGGCGGATAGATCTGTGCAAGCTCGGCGCGCTTGCGTTCGAGGCCGCGCTGCAGTTCGGCAAACCACAACCGTTCATCGGCGCCGTGCTTCGCCGCGAGGCGCGTGCGCAGCTTGCGTTCGAACACGCGGTACAGGTAGACGGGCAACCAGACGTCCGGATCGTCGCCAACCTCAGCACGGACCGCGTCGCAGATCAGCACGTTCTCGCGGTCACCCGAGAACACCGCAATCGCATCCTCAAGCCCGGACAGGTCGAAACTGGCAAATGCCGACTGGTTGCCCTGCTTGATGAGGAAACGGCGCGACTGTGGCGTGAGCTTTTTGAACTCCCGGAATTCCTTGCGGGTCATGCCATCGCGCAGATACGCTTCTTCTTCAGCGGCCGGGTCAGCGAGCCAGAGCTTCGTCGCGACCAGACTGCGCAGCGCGGGAAACAGGTCCGCCGCACGCTGTGCCTGTTCCGGCTGTTGCGTGATCAGGCCCATGAATTCGCCTTCCTTGCGCCCGCTCGCGAGCGTTTCCTCGATCTGCTCGCGGATCGTGCGAAAGCGTAGCGGCAGCCAGTACTCCTCGATCACGGTCTGCATCAGGGTGCCCTCCCGACGCATCAGTTTCTTGAGATGGAACAGGTACGCAAATGCGGGCTCCGACGGCTCGTAGTTCTCGACAAGAAACGCCTCAACATCGAACCCGATCCAGCGTTGCTCGCTCATGTTCAGGGCGAGATTGGGCGGGTTATCGAACACCCACCAGAACCGGCCGCCCTCCGACTTGCACCAGATCGACAGACGGGCGCGCAGGCCGTCATCGCCTTCGTCCGGAATGCTGTCCAGTAGCAGGCTGAAGCGGCGTAGCCGAACGTCATCAACCCCCATGACCGCATCGACGGCGTTGCGGCAGTGAATCTTCTCGCTGGCCGTCAGGTCGATCCTGATTGGCTTAGCCTGGTGATCGACACCGTTCTTCCGGCCGCACAGTTCGACGAGCCCGTACAGGAATTCGCGATTGTCTGGCGTGTCGGCGAGCTCGAACGGCGCCCAGCCAGTCGGCCTGCCTTTTTCCAGATGGACATAGGCGCCACCCATCGCCCGGATGAACACTTCCCAGCCCCGCCCCTTGTCCAGCACGTACAGCATCGGATCGAAGCGGGACAGCATGCCGGTCACCGCGACGGCGACCGTAGACTTGCCGCTGCCCGTCGTGCCTTTCCCTTCAAAATGCCCGGCCATCTTCTCCGACACATTGATGTCCCCCAGCCGGCTCGCGTGCGAACTGTAGTTGTAGACGCCCGAGTCCGAGCGGAACGGAATCACGGCTGATCCATCACCGATAGGGTTACCCTCCGCCTTGCCTGACGAGTAGTCATGGCAGGTGTACATCGCCGCAAAATTGCGCGAGGACTGCACTTTCGGTCGCGGTTTGACCCGTGCGCCCGGAACCTGCGAGAAGTACGTGAAGGGAGCGGACCCCGTCGCGGGCGACCATTCAACGCCACACTCGTTGCGCGAACGGGACGCAAACCTGTCGGCGTTCTCCAGTGCCTCTTTCGCTGTTTCGCCGTAGATAACCGCCGCGCCGTGATACTCGCCGAACGACAGTTCACCCGTGTTCACGTAACCCTGTGCGTCGCGCAGTTCCCTGACCTGATGCTTCGCCTTGTCACCGGCCGACTCCAGCTTGTTGATGGCCGAATCAATGGTCCGGTTTGACTCGAAGCCCGTCATGCAGTTGAACGTATGCGTAATCGTGAATTCCATGTTCAACGTGATCAGAGGGTCGAGCTGGCCCCAGCCCGGCTTCTCCGGGCAACTGCGAAGGTCGAGACAGGTGGCAACGCGCCGGTACGCCGGCACGTCGCTCGCCCCGATCTCGAGCGTGTTGTACCCAAAGTGCAGATGGCTCGACGGGATGACATCGGTGCCGGGTTCCGCCGCGACCGGCAGATCGCCGGCCTTCCCGTTGACGAGATAGCTGACGAGCCCATACAAAGGCGAGAACAGCATCTTGGTGCCGTTCATGTGCTTGCGCTCGTACACTTCAAGCAGCTCGGCTTCATACTCGCCGAACTGCAGCAGCGCCTGTTGCGCGAGAGACCCGATTTCCTTCAGCCCGTCGTCGAACTCCTCGTATTTCAGGATCAGCGACAGGTAGTAGCGGTTCTCGAAGAACTTTTCGGATCCAAAACGTCGCCCGATGTACTCGCGTACGAACCACCGCATGAAGCGCTGTTTGAACCGGTACACGCGATCAAAACTCACGCGCTGCCGCACGAACGTTGCGTGATAGCCAAGGCGGCCACCCAGGTCGCGACCCAGCTTGCTGTACGCTTCCGTATCACGATCGAACATGCGCTCCATCACGACGTTCTCATGCACTTCAAAGGGCACGCCGCGCATGGCCAGCGTCACCATGAACCGGTTGCCCTCAAGGTGCTGTACGTGTTTCGTGACCGGATGCCCGTACTTCGGGATCCAGTCTTCGACGGCGCCGATCGCACCGAGAATGTCACTGGAGACAGCGGGTCTGCTCTGCATCATGCCTCCGGATCGAGCTCGCGCAGCCGGCGCTCACCCCTGGACAACGGTTTGAAGAAATCGCGGTAGACGCGGCGTTGCCGCCCGTAGCGCAACGGCGCGAGCGTCGCGGTGTTGCCAAAGCGCGGGGCGGCTCGCCCGGCATCTAGCCGCGCGCGGACCCGCAACTGCCAGAAGTAGAAGCGGCCACGCAATTCCAGCCACATGATCCGCAGGCCCTGGTCGTCGGTTTCGCAGATGTGCTTGAAATACAGCAGCACCGGGAAGCCCAGGAAGACGAACAGCAGGCCACCCGGTCCGACGAAGAAGGAAACCAGCACGCCGACAAACATCGACGCGACGACGACAACCAGCATCGCCATGTAGGGGACGCCCCAGATGGCCGCCGTGCGACCCAGGCCGTTGAATCCGGGATAGCGGGTTTTTTCGTCCGGCATGGCGGGCTCAGCTGAACATGTTCCACAGATATGGTGCGAGCACGCCGACCACCGAGCCCACCGCCGCGACCTTGCCGCACATGGTGATGAACTCGCTCCAGTGCGCGCGATCGGCCCAGCATTCCGCGCCCTTCCACATCAGCACGCAGGCCGCGCAGACGCCCAGGAACGAATAGAGCCAGATCTTGAACGTCATCGCGCCCTGCGTCGCCGAATCGAGCCCGCCACCCGCGAATGCGGGTTCCGGGCCGATAGCAATACCCAGCGTTATCGCCTGGAAAAGACCGATCTGGATCCGCTGTGTCAATATGCGAAGCGAGTAACCGTTCAGTTGTACTAATGTCATGGTCGAGCGCTTCCTGTTGCGATACATGTGTCTTCTCCTTTCAGTAGTCGGGATCCGCCCGCGCCGTCGCGGCCCAGATCAGTTGCAATCGTCGCTGCAGGCGGAATCGCCGAATGCGTCCCATGACGGGTGTGGTGCGTCCGGTCGCTGTCTGGGGCTGCCGCGCTGTGTGGAAGATGTTCTGGTATCGGGCGCCGCAACGCGCGGTGGCCTGCGCGACGGACTGTCCATCACAACAGGAATCGCAGGAACGACACTGGCTGGACCTGCCACCGTCTGGGCGTTGGCCACCACGCGCTGTACGTAACTGGTGCCGCCGGCTTCGACTGTCTCCCCGCGCGTGAAATTACCGCTGTAGTAACAGCTGATCGCGGCACGCAACGCCTGTGCGCCCTGCCCCATTGCCGCGGCCGCCCGCTGATAGCAGTCGTGCAGGATGGCGCTGCCCGCGCGCAGGTTTTCGCACGGATCGAAGGCTGTTTCGTAGGTTAGTCCGTAAGGGGCGAGATTGGTCCTGTTGACCTGTCCAAGCCCCATGCTGAAGTTGATGTCTTGCGCTTCGAGCGCCTTCGCCGTCGCTACGGCTTCAGCACGGTCGCGCGGCTGGCGAACAAGGCGGCCACCAACGACGCCGATCGCGTACGGGTTGAAGCCAGACTCGGTCCTCACGACTGCCTGAAGTGTCGTGGGGTGGACGTTCGGCGCGCATTGCTGGGCTAACGAGATGAAATCAGGCATGTCTTCCCCTCTCGCCCACGTTATGTCGCCGGCCGTGCCGGCACGATATAATGGCTCTAGCCATTGTCGACCTCTCAGGTTCCAACAACTGGTCAGGTCGGCGCCGATGCTCGCTACATCGACGCTGACCGCTCCTGCTCCCTCACCTACCCTCCCTTGGCGGGCAGCACCTCGCAAAGTTCTGGCTCGTGCTCCTCCTCACGATTTACGACGCCGTCCTTCAATCCCAGCAGGACCGCCGCGTTGTGCGCATGGCCGCGCCTGCCCTTCAGTCTTCCCTGCAGCACGCCGCTCACGATGTTGCGGGGGATTCCGTGTCTGGCGGCCCAGCCCGAAACGGAGATCCCACACCGGTCGAACTCTGCACGTACCTCTTCCAATGTTTTCAGGGGCATAAGTAGGGACCGTATACTGATCAAGAAAAGACATTTCACCATCAGTATGGGGCATTTATTCCCCATACACAACATGTTTACCCAATTTATGCCTTCTTCATTTGGAGCACGTTTGATAGAGGAGCGAGACCGTCTCGACCTGACACAGGGAGACATCTGCGAATCGACTGGCATCAACAGGAAAACCCAGTTTGCATACGAAAGGGATCATCGCTATCCGGATGCAGGCTACCTGATGACGCTGCTCAAACTCGGTTTTGATGTCCCGTACATGCTAAGTGGAGAACGCCCTCCTCGTTATGGCACCGTCCATGAAGAACTGCTCTGCAATGTGCTAGTTGCTGTCGATACGGGACTGTCTCGCGCCGGCCGCTCGCTTGATGCTTCGAGGAAGGCCAAACTTGTCGCGCTCGTCTATCAAACCGCCTCCGAGACCGGTCAGGTCGATCAGATCGTCGCGCAGAAAGCAATTGACCTTCTTTCCTGACTATTTCATTACGCGGCGATCCGCGCATCACACTGGAACGCTATTGACACTATGCCGCAGCAGCTATGGCGAATTCAAGCCATCGAATTAGTATGCGCAAGCTATATATTCAGTATTCCTAGATATTTGTTTTGACCAAGGGATGGCGGATCACGGCAACATATTCAGTCAAGCAGACCGTGGGCGGCCGCCTTTTCGACGGCATCTGTAATTCTCGTTGCGCCCGTTTTTCTGGTGATCCGTTGGTAGATCGTTTTATAGACTGTATGTTTGGACATTCCCAGTTGATCGGCGACGTGGGATGCGCTGGCGCCATCGCGCAGCATCCGCAGGATTTCCGTCTCCTGTTCGCTGAGCTCGTACTTCGCCAGCGCATTCTCGCGCACCTGCGAGACGCGCCAGTCCAGCAGTTCCGACGACATGGCGCGGAACAGCACCCGGTTGTCCCACAGCGCGTCCTCACCAGCGGGCGCCCGGATCGAATTGCTCACATGCAGTAGTCCGACCAGACCATGGCCATGGATATGCGCCGGAACGACGATGCCACTCGCAAAACCGTGCATGCGCGCCTCGGTCACCAGCCAGTGATCGACGCGATGCACATTCACGTGCGACGTAAGTGCAGGCGCGACATTTGTCCTGGCGTATGTCACGTAGGGATCGTTCATGTACCACAGCCTTGCAATGTACTGTTGTGTCCAGGAAGGTCTGCAGCCAACGAGGTAGCGGATCTCTACAGTATCGCCCGTGGCAGGATTAGCACCATTAAAACGGATCCATTGGTAAGTAAACTGCATTCCGCCAAGACCTGCAATGATTGTGCGGATCTTGGACAGCAGCGCACCTTCCGTCGCGCACATTGAAAGCTCGCCAATCAATCGTACGGGGTCGCCGGTTTCGACCTGCCTCGGGCGATCGCCGGCCATGGCTGCGCCGCACTTCTGCCGGATATGGTCGTAACTCCCCTGCAGGCGGGTCTCATATGGATCAGCCGTCGCAAAGTCCGACAGATCGTCCATGCTGTCTATCGCGACAATCTGACTGAATGACGCGCCATCACTCCGGACTAACCTGCGCGTCAGCACGCAGTCCTGCGACAGACTCAACTTCACGCATTCGTTGAAAATATGACGTTCATCTTCATACAGTGGTGCGCATCTAACCGTCTCGATCACTTTCTCCCGCATCGACGCCTACCCCTACATCGACGAATTCGTTGTGGAAAAGGCATCGGTAACGAAACGACCTTGCACTTCGGCGCCGGGGAATTGCGTGAGCCACGCAAACTGCTCCCTGCTGTCCACACCATGAACGAGGACGCTCAATTCCATTTCGCTACAGACGCCGACGATGCCTTTAACGAGTGCACGGGAAACGGGCTCGGAAGGTACGCGCCCCACTATCTCTTCGTTAATGCAAAGGCCGTCCACAGGCAGCTTCGCCAGATTCGGAAATGCCGAGTCGGCAGTAAGCGCGGCAAGAATCTGCACGCCTGTGGAACGTATCGTCTCCAGCCGGTCGAGCACATGGGCTGCGGTCTGATCCAGGCGGCTCTGGACGATCAGCCGCAGGGACGACGGCTCCATCGCGTGCTCACGCAAACATTCGGATACGCAGCCAGCAAGGTCACCGTCAACGAGTTGCGCGTACGGCACGCTCAGCGTGACGTGTTGAACGGCCTGCCCAGCGGCACGCCACTCTTGCAGCTGCCGGCACGCCTCGGTCAACTGGAACTCGCCGAGCTGAACACCGAACCCAGACGACTCGACCATCGAGAAAAGCTCGCGGCCCTCCAAGGGGGCCGCGGCGTCGCGATTCCACCGCACCGATGCAAGAAGACCGCGAGCCGTTCCGTCGACGGTATAGCAGTCCCGGTAGTCCAGCGCGAATTCTTTCCTAAGAAACCCGTACTGCAGCGCCTGATAGAACTCCAGGCCGCGCTCAGCGCGTTCGGACAGTTCGGGCGTATAGACATGACACGCGCTGATATCCCTGCCTTTGCCAACTGCTTTGGCCGCATACATTGCGAGATCGGCGCGTGTAAGAAGATCGAATGCAGTGTCTCCGTGCTTCACGTGTTCGACCACGCCAATGCTTGCCCGCATCCGATAGCTGTTCGCGCGCAGTACGTAGACGAGTTCAAAGTCTTCCACGACGCGGTTTGCCAGCTCCTGGGCTGTGAAGCGGGCAAAGTCGCCGCTAACGATGATGACGAATTCGTCGCCACTAACCCGGATGATTTCCTGCTCCTCACCGGCGACGCGCCCGAGGCGTTTCGCCACCTGCCTGAGAAGTTGGTCTCCGTCCCTATGCCCAAGGGAGTCATTGATTCGTTTGAAGTTGTCGAGATCGATAAAGAGAAGCGCGAGACGACCAGCGCTTTCCGGCGTCGCGATCAGATGGTCGAGGCGATCCATCAGGTAGTTCCGGTTCCTCAAACCGGTCAACGTATCGGTATTCGCCAACTCGGTCAGGCGATCGCGAGCCCGCCGTTCTTCTGTGATGTCGATGCCCGAACAGATCAGAAACGTTTCGTCAGGGCGATCTCCCGTTCTGGCGAACTTGTTGCGGAACTGGAACAGTCGCGGACCCTTGATCGTCTCTACCGTCCGCTCAACCTCGTACGCTTCGCCGCGCAGGAAGAACCTTTCGATATTCTGACGGGACTCACTGCTATCTTCGTCGGACATGAATAGGTCCCACGCGTTTTTTCCGATTACCTCAGCTTCGCTGAGGCCCGAAAGCTCTTCGGCGAACCGGTTGAACCGTTGAATGGTGCCGTCGCGATTCAGGATCACAACCAGCGAATTGACCTCCGACAGGACCGTCTCTGCAAATGACAGTCCGCGCGCGAGATCACCCGCCACAGCTTCCGCATTAATGCTCGGAGAGGCCGTCCCGGCCCACCTGTTTCCATCGACTTTCCGTCCGACCAGGTGAAGGCGAAACTTCCTTTCGAACAGTAGTGCGTCGACAGTCACGCTCGAAGTGACCCCGGCAAGTGTGCGGATCTGCGTAGCTTGCTCGGATGAAAGCTTTGCAACTGCAACGACTGGCCCGGTAATCGGGCTCAGTTCGAGGGCATTGCTATCGAAAGACAACTGCCAGCGGGGACTCAGCGTTTCGAACGTCGCCCGGAACAGGTCTATTGCTTCGTGTTCGTACATGTCCATCCGAAAGACCATAAATTGTCTAACGTATCGACAGGGACGATTTTTACAAAACGTTACATACCAGATAATCGCTTTTATGCGGCCCGCATGCAAGCAAAGGTTGATACTTGCTTCATCCCCGCTGCGGGTCTAGATCTGCGCCGTCACTCACTGACAGGTGTGTCGTCAGCAAAGGCGATTTCTTGTATGCCATGCGTTATGGTGTGCGTCGCTGGCGTCCCTGATCGCGACCCACCGCAAGAGTCTTCAGGTTTCTCCGAAACGGACGTTCTCGCTCAACGGGACTCCAACTGTCGCCGAACGGCAGCGTCTTATCGGGCGTATCGCGAGGAGCGTTGTTGTTGTATTTGGCCTGTGCAGGCCAGTTCAATGCAATGAACTCTTGCCACGCAAAATAAGCAGCCTGTTCCTCTACAAGAGCGCCCGGCAGCGCAATCCGCTTCGATGGAAAGGCCGTGCGCACAACTGGCAGCGTGTAGATGCCGTTTATCTGAAACCGGACCGCATCGACCACTAGTGGTATCGCCCCACACCGCCCTAATCACGAGAGAAAGCGCCGCCTGAAATTCTATTTATTGAGGCGACAACTAGCTTGAAAAACTCCGTCATCAACGTTGGCTGCAACACCTCAACGATTCGGCCTTCAGCATCTTCAACCGAAATACCGAGTTGCTGTGCGATCAGCTTAGCTTCCTTTTTGGCAAGATCGCATTCGCTCTGGTGCAGTTGCCGGTCGAAGCGATCGGCATCAGTACTTCTTTGACGCAGCTATCCGTGCGGACAAGAGTCGCCCGAATTCAGCGAGCTTATCCTCGTCTCCTAAGAGCGAAACACGGATAGCGTCCGAGCTGATCCGGCGCCACAGAGCGTAGCAGGCGTCGCGCTGATCCTTGTTGCATGCCGACTTTGCACCCAGATCCAACCACCACCTATCAGGGGCATCATGCTGTGGAGAAGAACTGACGTCGCCGGCTATGACGAATACATTGCCGTGCTTAACCTGACAATGCCATTCCGTTTGCATAAATGCGTCGGCACCCGGGATGACGTTCTATCGTGGCTCAATGGCTGGCCTACATGCACCCCTCTCAACGCTTCGCCGCATGTCTCACGAGATACCGCGCATGACTCGGGGACAACGTGAATTGAGAAATCTTCGTGGTCCGGGACTTTCACCCTTTACACGTTACCGGTCTCCCGGCACACTGTGCAACCACGCCGAACCAAAGGAGAATGGTCGTGTCCCAGAAATACAGCGATCTGAATGACGATTTGCAGAACTGCTTTGAGGCATTAAGCAACACTGGCAATTTTTGTGTTTCGAGAGGCGATGGGGTGGCGCAGCAATTTAATGTCTTGTTCAATATGTTTCAGGCGGACGAGCTTACAGTCGCAGACTTTACTTCAAACGTGAACAGAGTGTTGTTGAGCGGTCCTCGCTGAGCCCTGGCGGTCGGAAAGTGATAATTATTTGAGGCGCCCCACTTGGCCGCCCAGAAAAAAGGGGCCGACCGGGTGCGAGTCGAAGCCTCGAGTCTTGAATTCCGTGAAGCGGTCCAGTGGGGGGCGTTTGACGAAAGAGGCGGCTTCAGGCCATTCCGACCACCGTCATCGCCTTAGCGTACTTTGTAGCCCCTTTCGTCAAACGCCCCCAAATTGAACGACCCGGTAATGATAGTGGCTCCGTCAAGCACCATCACCTTTGAATGAGCGATGCCGCGGCCGGTGACTTCGTCGACCATCAGCGATACGCCGTGTGCCAGCTCGTAACGTGCGCGGGCGCCCCTGAAGCCGACGTCCCGGGCATCCTTGTCGACCAGGATGCGGACGTCGACGCCACGCGCCTTGGCGTTGGATAGATCGGTGCGGACGTGAGCGAATACGCTTCGACCAGGATGCGCGTGTGTGCATGGTCGATCTCATTCAGGATGGCCTGTTCAGCGCCACCGTTAGGCGAAGAGTAAATCGACACTGGCCCGGCTGATTCGACATACGTACCGGTGCCAACGTTCGCCCGCCGATTCCAGCCAAAAGAGGAAGAGGCCGTTGTGGCCAGAAGCGCGGCCACAACGGCAAGTTTGTCTATGGACAGTCTGCGATTCCTAATTAGGAGTCCTATGGTTGTCATAATTATATTAATCAACAAAAAAATTTTTCACTCCTCAGAAATGCGTCGAGGACCGCACGCAAGAAGGCGAATGCGATCCTGCAGGCTCAATCGAACAACGTCACTTCAGATAAACAGTGAAGTATGATTTTGAGGGGCCCTCGCCGCCTGATTCCATTCTCCATGCAGTTTTCGACCCGTCATCGGGCATTCCGTCGACGGCGATAAGGCCTTTCTGCAACATGCCGGCGAAGTCAAATGCGCTCCCAATGCCCAAGAACCTGAATTTGCTTCTGTTGGCACCTTCCTTGGTGATGAAGTTGAATAATCCTTTGGGATATTGCGTGGCCGTGTTCTTGAAGTCGAACGGCGCTGGCCCGTCGCGTGACCCGGTGAACGTGATGGCCGCCGATCCCTGGCCCGCGGCGAAAATGGTGCCGGTTTCGAAGGCGGCAGAGCCGTTGGGCACGATGGCACCGTCGAATGCAATCGAATTGCAGGCGATGGACAGGGACGCGGTGTCTTCGACCTTTATGTGGGTGCTCGTGCAGGACATGGAGATTGCCCGCAGCCGGCTTACGGAAGCTGATCTACAAGATATGCGATGATTAGCAATTAGGAAGGCTCCATCGCGGTTGCCCCCGTCACCAGAGGTCGGGGAACCCTGCAGCTTCGCCGCGGGCAAGGCGGCGATTTCCAGGGATGAGTTGGCAGCCGTAGAGGGCCCGCCGATTACATAGGTTCCGCCAGGCAGGTCGACGAAGCTTGCCGTTACACTCATCGAGCCTAGATCATGCACGTTGATGTTGAACGCCCCGCCGAAATTCGTTACCAGTGTGGAGTTTTCCCAGCCGACGAGAAACGTGCCGTTTGGATATACATTGATCGTCGAGCCTGGCCGTTCCGATGGCACAACGGATCCTGCGACGTTTATGTCTCGAACGATGAAAGTGCCGGTGATATCGACCTCTGTTACCGCATCCTCGGTGCCGAGCCCCAGCACCGCGACTGCAGTAGGCTCCAGTTCGCCGCACACTAGCTTGAGTGTCCCACTATTGATGGCGATTCGCGTCACGGCCGGGTTATCAATCCAGGGGCCAGGCGTCGCCCCCCAATCCACAAAGACATCGATATCCTGGGGGATTGGCGCAAGCGTCAGAATCCCATCGCCAATCATGGTGAAACTTTTCCCAACTCCCTTGCGGAAAGCGCTGCAGGGACGATCGTCCAGGCGGGTGTCTCCATACACGTCGCCGTCGTAGACATCATCTTCATCGGGATGCCAGACAAAGGTCTCTTTACTCACGGTTCGCTCCCTTGACCACGTTGTTCAAAACTTCACCTTGTCACCAAAGTGCAAGGCTTCCCGTTCGAGCTGGTCCTGACCGGCGCCAACCGTCATGACGGCACGCGGCGGCTGTCGCTTATCGATGACACCCCGCCGATTCGTGGCAGGTGAAGTTGACTGCTTGAAAACAACTGCGGCCAACCTCTGGCTAGATTGTCAGACACAAGCGTGAACAGAATAACTACCAACATAGTTAGTTGTGGCGATTCGCAAAGCGATCAAGAATGGACCGGAGGCTTTGATCGACCCACTGATCTGCGCTGCATGATCGTGCGATGATGCGGCGTGGTTCACCGGTCAGGTCAGGGTCGATCTGTGATTTTTTGAACTGGAGATGACCGATCGGGCGCCGTGAATCAGCAGGGTGCGCAAATACACATCGCCTCGTTTGCTGATGCCGCCGAGCTTGACCTTGCCACCCGAGCCGTTCTGTCGCGGCACCAATCCGAGATAGGCGGCAAATTCGCGTCCCGATCTGAAGGCCTGAGCGTTGCCAATGACCGCGACAGCTGCGGTAGCAGTAAGTAGTCCCACGGCAGGAATCTCGGAGATGCGACGGCATGCTTCATCGCCGCGGCGCCAGTCCGTGATGCGCTGTTCAATGCGCTGGATCTGCTCGTCGAGCACAAGCAGGCGCGAAATCTGGTCCCGTATACCAGTCTGCCTTTTTGGCAATCTCGATTTTGATTTGGTTTCCCCGACGTTGGCACTAGTACAGTCGACGATCGAAGGTACGCGGCGGTCGATTACTCGAGGGATGCAGTTAAGTGCTTCGTTGATGCGGCCAACGTAAAGCGACCGGTGCGCGGCATGGTCTTGCAACAGGCGCGTATCGGCATTCTGCGCGGTGATGCCAGGGACACGTGAATCCACGCGCGCAACGCACGGATGACGGAAGATGGGCCACGGACCGACGCCGTTTATGAAAGCGATACGGTATCAGGCGCTGACGACTTCTGTGGATAGAGAAATCACTTGGGACTTCTTTGCCGGCGGAGCCGGACTGGCCACTGCAACATGAAGTATTGCCCTGAGCGGTTAGGCAACGGATGTGTCGGCGAAGCTGCAATCGACGTTGGAGGACTAGGGCCTCGGAGGAGGGAGGATCGAAGCGCGTGGTTTGGCAATTGGCAGATGGCTCAACGGCAGTGAGCGCCGGTGTAGCCGCCGCCAGAACCATGACGGAGCTCAAGATTCACTTCGATGGAATCGGAGCGGCGCCCAACTGCCCTGCCCCGTCGGCGGAGGGCATTCGCTGGGCGTATTCAGCTGCGCCCCCAAGGGCAGTTCACGGCGAATTTCGGACGCTCGCGTGACCGGCTTCTCCCTGACCTCCAGCGCCGGACCGTAGCCCCTACCGCGCGAGCGGTTTCAGTCCATCGGCCAGGTGCGGCCGTTCACCCGCACGGCTACGCGGACACTCAAGTGTCAGCTTCACTCAGACAGCAGACCTCAGCACTCAAATTGCGGGCGTCGCGGCATCGACCCGCGCCAATTTTAAATTGGCGCCCGGAGATCCGCATATCACTGAGTTCTTTCTTTGCAAGCGAGCTTCGATTCTCACACGCCTTCGTGCGTTAGCGGACTGAACGGTTATCGCCACCAGGCAAAATAGTGCAAACAGGGAGCCGCGTGGTACGGCCCCTTGATCCCGCGTGCAAACAGAATAAATATCTGTGATCCCGATGCGCGCCATAACGAAGCGGCTGATAGAGCCGCCATTGACCGACCAGGAGAAACATGATGGGACTGTTCAGAGACTTGGCGCACGTTGCGGGCAACATGATGAAGGTGAACTCGCTGTGGCACGACGTTCGGATGATCTTGATCCGTGAGATGGGTGTCGATGTGGAGAAGCTGCCGAATGCGCGCAAGATGCAGCTCTACAGCCGCGTGAAGGACGAATACTTGAACGGTAATACGTCAGCCGCATCGATCGCGCAGTTGGTTAAACTCTCCGTTTTCTGAGCGCAGCCAAAATGAAGGGGCGCTCAATCGAGCGCGCTCTAGACAGACATGAGAGTACTTGCTGCTGACTATCTGTGGTGCCATAGGATTGGGAAGAAATCGTACGCCAGTATCGCGGTCGGCCTTGCTGCGTGAGGCTCGGCATAAACGCCTGCTTCACGCCGGTCAAAATCGAAAAGAAGATCGGTGCAAGTCATTGTTTGTTCTGATTGTGCAGCGCAACTATCATACGTTTTCCTCCGAATCCTGAGCCTGCCCTGGATGACCGGAGCACTCTGTTACCCGCCGTTGAACGCCTGACAGTGCGACCGACGGCAGTGGGTGGTCGGTCGATCAGCGACCTTCGACGACACGCTTTCGCGGTCACCTTACGACGATGAGACTGCCTTTAACCGTTACATCGACCGCGTCCGTAACGAAAAATAAGCATCACGGGTTTTCTCGCCCCTCCGGAAGTTGCTGCAATTGGCCTAGGATCTGGGCATGGTGCGCACCCGCTCGCGCCCGTGCGCCAGTTTTGCGGTCTTGGATCGGTCATGTCGCACGGCGCGCGTGCCCGTGACTCCCTTTTACATTTTTCCGGGATAAGCGCTACACTAGGTACTGTATATCCATACAGTATCATTGCCCTATGAGCGCTTTGCCGCGTCACCCCGAAGACATCGACCCCGAGCTCTGGCGCGCGTCGCATCTGGCCGCCGGCTTCGACCGGGTGGTGTTGTGCGGGCACGCCGCGCTGGCCGCCGAACTGCCGGGCGGCGGCTGGCTCGCAGGCGCGCTCACCGAACTGCTCACACCGCAGCCGGGCTGCGGTGAACTGCATCTGCTGCAGCCCGCGCTGGCGACCGTCGGATCCCGCCCCTTGCTCCTGCTGCAGCCGCCGCACCGGCTGCAACCGGCCGGACTGGCGTGGCTGGGCGTTCCCGCAGGAC
>Ga0105251_10001977_pt1 | contig 16738 bp, 17 predicted proteins | sample KBSS64metaG_FD_80424 | JGI IMG/M metagenome (GOLD analysis project Ga0105251, IMG submission 80424) | Switchgrass rhizosphere microbial communities from Kellogg Biological Station, Michigan, USA - KBS S6-4 metaG | ecosystem: Host-associated > Plants > Roots > Rhizosphere > Soil | place...
AGCTATAGCTGGTACAAACGATGATTCCTCAGGCTGTAGATGACGCTCCGTCACCTATCGTTTTTACATCTCACCTCCTAGGAAGAGGCATATCGACACTGCAGCGGAATGGACGAGTACCACCGTTCATGGGCTGGTTCGAAACGCCCTTTGGAAATGTTGAGGACAAGGATGGAAACGAAGGCCGTCTTTGATCTTCTTAGCAGAATGGAGTGGGGCGTTCTGGCTACTTGTTAGGCTGTGGAGCTAAAGCTACTACGGCTATCGCTCCTTCGGGCTTAAGCCCGGCTCGACCCCAAGCCTTCACATGCCTTGCCCGGGCAGCGGCAATACGGCCATTGTCCGTCACGAGCGGTGTGTGCCAACCAAAGGGCTGACACGTTTTTTCGAGCTCAGGGCGTGCGAATTCACAAGCTCGTATATTGCATCTGGGTGAGACCCAGAATGCCGAAGGCGTTTCGCATATTTTCTTCTGTGGGCTCTTTGTCTCTTAGGTATCGAATCGAGATTCCTAAGAAGCATGCCCATTGAGCGCCTTGCTTGAATGGCAGCCACCGTTTGTTTTTGGCCATCACTTCTAGGTACTGATTCACCAGAAGGTATTGCATCCCTCCGGCACTGTATTTGGCGTGCTCGAAAGCACGAACATAATGTGCGGAGGCCGCTTCGTAATCACCAGTCCGATAGCACGCGACCCCGCGCAGCCAATGGGCAATCCAAGGCAAGCGCGCGGCCACTTCAGCATAATCCGCTCTGTCGCAGAATCGATTTACATCGTTCAAGGTAGCTTGTGGATTTTTTTTGATCGCGAGAGCGCTTTCTACATAGGTGTCCAAATTTGCAGGTTTGCCCAGCTGCCAGCGTGAAATTATGTCTAGATGAAGTCTTGCGGCGTAGGCTCCATATCTAGCCTCCGTCCACACGATGACTGGTGCTGGCACACCTCCTTTTTCATCCATGTGCGGCCGCTGTAATTCTTTGGCCATGGTTCGTTTAGACTCGAAAAATGCCCAAAAACCAGGAGCCATCTTGATACCTAGATCCACCCTGGTCTGGGGCTTGCTATGCGGATCTTGCTTCAAGACTTCCTCTGCCAGATTGACCATGTACTCGTGGATCTCAGTGCTAATCCAGCCTGCGTAAAGCTGAATCTGGCCGATAACCTCTCGCAGGTACTCGTGCCCAAAAGCGTCTCGAATGTCTAACGCAATACATGTGGTCATTCGGGCGATGGTTGCGCACGTCACGATCGCCTTCTGAAGCTCGGGGTCTACAGGTTTACCCTCGGCAGCCTGAGCTTCGAAGGACTCATCAAGGTTTCTAACCAGTACGGGTAAAGACGGCGGTCGCTTCGCGCTCGTCCAGCTACGGGCGGCTTTTTCATTGCGCTTGAGCTTATGGGCCGGGTCATCGACCCCAACAGGGTAATGAAATGTCGCCAGACTCTTTCCGCACGATGCATGGGCCCATGCAAGCACCTTATCGAGTGGCGTCACCAGACTCTCACCAGTCTCTGTCGGCAAGAACCAAAACGGCTCTGGTGGCTGTGCTGATGCGTAGATATACCCTTGAAACCTTATCCACTCCCTAGCAAGGGATCGCACTGCCACGTCGATCCCGTGGGTAGTCAAAAAATAACGCACGGTATTGGCTTTTGTCATGAACGTGCCTTGCGTCTTGATCATCGTGGTGTACGACTCATAAAGATCACTAAGCAGCTCGCTCATCTGTGTAGCACGGAAAGGGCAGCGGATATAACGGCAGAGGGCATCGGCATGGAGCTGCAGGATTTCATCCATTGTTCGCTGCAGGTCGCAGTCTTCTTTGGCCAGTCGCTGCATACGCTTCTGGTAAGTTTTGGCCATGACTTCGTCAAACTCAGTCTTGTCCAATCGATCGCGAGCTTTTCTAGGCATGATTCCAGAAGCATCAACCAGATATTTCACCACATCGCCTAGCGTTGGTGAGGTGTAAAGTCTGTCCATCTTTTCGTCCTTGTGTGGGCGTCCTTGCCCGTTGAGAATTTACTTCTGGTTCGGGTTTAATTGCTTGCCGCGATTCCCATTTACGTGGTCATTTGTCTTGTTTGATCCCGTGGTACCTCGATTGGTATTCAGCGCGTCAGAGCGTTGATTTTGTTGCGTGTGGTGCTGAGGGTTCTTCTGGTTCATGTAACGATCTCCTGTGTTGGAGAGCGCAGGTTAACGAGCACCCCCTGGCCTCGCTATGTCGAAAATGGCGACGTGTTTTTTCCATGAGGGAAAGCAGTGGCTCGGCTGGAGACCATTTTGCGAGGAGGAGGCTATTGCACACACACTCCCGCATACGGCTTCTTACCCCCGTACCCCACCGACACCTACTGCCTGTGACCGATGCTCATTGATAGGATGGGCCAAACAGCAAAGGTAACGCATGGGTATCGACTCAGAGCCAATTTCAGAAGCAAGAAAAAGTTGTGCTGCCGGGTTTTCACCTCCACAAATGACCGAAATCGACCCAGGCCGGCCAGTCGTGGTGTCTATAAAATCAGGGTCAATTCAGTAAGTGCATCAAAGTGGCGGATCAGGCTTCGCACAGCCCTCCCTCTATCATACGTACGCAGCAGAGTTGTTAATCCGCAAATGAAGATAGTTACCAATAGGAGAATAAAATATCTAGTAGGCATAACCAAGTGAAAACCATTTCTGCGATCTTGCTCAGTTTGCCTCAGATAGGCGGGTTCTTTAGCTATCTCATAACATCCAAATGGATATCGATCATATAATGTCATGTTACCCCAGAAAAAGCTCTTGCCCATATACCAGCCATCGGACATAAAAAATCAGTGCAAGTGCCAATACGAAAGCGGCAGCCATCAATACTGCGCCTTCTCTGCGGATTTTATCTATCTCTATTTTGCTCTGGATATGAAGCTAGGTGCGATTCACCTCAATCCAACGATGCTATGACCATCAGTAATTAAGCATAGTTTGCTCACCCTTACTTTCTGATTAGTCATGGCATTTTCCTATTTAGATCAGAAGAGTTGCGCTCAGCCGTGAGTCGAAATCACACGATTACATACCTCGACGCAAAGTTCCTTCACGCGCTCTAGGGTGTTTTTGTTGATCGTGACTTGGCCGGCAGACTCATTCGCGTTCGAACCTACACCAGGAATCACCGCTGGTTGCTCATGGGGCTCAAACGCCCCACATAAGCTGCTACGCAGTTCTTTGCGAGGAAGCCAGTAGGACTTTGGGAACGAAAGGACAGAGACGGGTTCACGTCGGAACGCCAATACATCATGCATAGTGCCGTCGTTGTCAATGGCCTGGAACAGCAGTGTGCCTGTATTCGATTTACCGAGCGGCCGGAGCCCGTTTTCCTCAAGTATCGCGAATAGCTGGGCGAACCGGGCACCGCCCAGACCGCTTTTGAAGGACTCCACTGTCTTCGCCGTTACCGTATTAGTAGTCATTTCTGCTTTTCCTTTACCGATGCGCCCAAATCGGGCCGATATAACAAGTCTCTATTGCGGGTCTCAATGCTTCCTACCACCCACCATATTCCCACCACAAGGAAAACGAATTATTCTTTGCATCTTTCTCCCAAGGCATATTGAGGGGGTCAAGGTTGCTCTTTCTAAATATTTCACCCTTCCAAATTACAACATCTGGATCATCAGATACACTATCCATCCATCCGGACAAGAATTGCATCATATGGCACAGTTCATGGGCAATTATAAGCGGAACATCATCGCTACAATTGAATGCCATTCTAATCAGGAATATGCCGTGATCATCATTGCTCCTTTTCAATGATGCATTATTAACGGTGCCAGTCATATCGGCGAAGCCTAGCCGAACCTCGTTTAATTCACATCTTCTAACTTTGTCGTAAAAACGGAGAATCCTTTCCTCATAAAATGAAACGACGTCAAGGATCTTGGCGCAGTAACCCTGATCGCAAAACTTTCCTAGTTTTCCTTCGAACTCAATAAACTCTATATTCATGCTCCACTCCATATCGATGGAACGACTGAGGGAGATTAAACCAAACACCATTACTTGGCGGCGCTGACTTCCCAGATGGTCACTAGCATTGAGTGTAGACCGTCTCGTGCACTATCCCATTACCGGCCAGTCTGGCATCTACTCGGCTTTGTTCCTCAATCAATTCAGGTCGGGAGCATCACTCGCGAAACCGCAACGGCAAACTCCCCTCCCTTGGGGGCAGGCCAGGTAGATATCGCGTAACCGACCTGGTTATACACACAGGAATAAGAGCGAAAAGCTGACCTGACTAGCATTCTAGGCCGTGTCAATGGCTGCTTTTGGCTGCTTTTGGCTGTTTTCTGCCCTTCACGCACTGAGGAAGGGAGCCAGCTGCCTAAGCAGATGCGGATGCGGAAGCGAGCCGCCACGGCTAAGTGTGTTCCGGAACACACTTAAGCGGCAGCGCATAACGGCGTTTCGTTAAATGTCCCCTCACAAAAAAACCTTCTGTGGGCTTTTTTGCGCCTGCTGGACACCAGCCCCCCGGAGGCTGGCCTACCATTGCCATAGTGAGTGGTTTTACACGCACTCAGCCCTTGTCGTTCATTGCAAAAGGACTGCTTTTGAATGTCCGTGACCTACCTGCCGCTGGAAGCGTGGAACAAACACTGGATACTTGACGGCTCACGGGTGCGCTGTCGGTTGTGTGGCAGTGCCCAGGGCCTCACGGACGCTGGTGCTTTTAGTCATGCGCTCGGCTGTAAAGCGCGGAGCGTGAAAGCCCAATATCCCAGTCAGGAACTGGCTTCCATCCTGCACCAGAAAATTCAATCGGGGTTGTTCTGATGCACGCCGGGATTCAAGACGGGCGTGATAGGACGGGTTAACTGAAAGTTTGAAAGGAAATGGTGGATTCGATGCATGGTCAGCACATCTTCAAAACGCGCTTAATATTGTGAATGTTGAATAGGCGTGCTTGTTCAATATTTACTGAGTCTGAGTTCGGAAACCGATAAGTAAGAACTATTGCGACTGAGGGCCAATGGCAATTTTCAGGCGCCCATCCCGGTCAAGGTGGTAACGTTCTAGATCACGCGCCAGGATTAACTCGCCGGTGAAATATGCCGCTGCTTCCTCGCGGATATCTCCAATGAACGGGCTTCGCTCGGGATTGGATTGATAGCGTGCACTGAAGTGGGTAAGAACCAGGTTTGGAATGCGGGCCGACTCGGCAAAGCGCGCCACGTTGGCGGCACTGCTATGTCCATAAGTCTCGCGAGTACGATCGATTAGTGACTGAGTGAAGGTTGCCTCGTGCACAAGCACATCTGCACCAGAAACCACCTCGGCTAGCAGTTCGGGAGTATCGTTATCGCCACAGATGATGATGATGCGTTGACCGGGTCGCGCAGGACGTAAATATTGCTCCCCACGAAATAGACGTCCGGCATGCTCAACCTCACGTCCATGCGCCAACTCACCCCAAAGCGGGCCGCGAGGAATACCCTCGGCTTCCAGACGTTGCACATCCAGGCGCGGATCAGGATTTGATTCGGAAAATACAAAACCATGACAAGGCACGCGATGAGAGAGAGTAACGATGTTGACCTGAACATTGCCGTTTCGCCAGCCATTGAAGGTTTCTGTCGCATGCAAATGCAACTCGAAGGGCAGGCAGGACTTGCTGACGTTCAGGCTGAGGCGCACCCAGTCATGTAGCGCAATCGGCAACACTATGTCGAGCGGTTCGAGGCGCCCTGACATGCCGGAAGTGGCCAGCAGGCCGGGTAAGCCGAAGCAATGATCACCGTGTACATGCGTTATGAAGCACCCGCGAAGCTGTTGTAAAGACAACGGGGTACGTAGAAGTTGGTGCTGGGTGGCTTCACCGCAATCCACCAGATACCAACCCCTGCCTAAGGATTCGATCAGGGCGATGCCGCTCACGTTTCGATTTCGGCTCGGAACGGCTGATGAAGTACCAAGAAACATGAGATCCATGACCGATCCTTCATTCAGGCAGTTGATCTGAAAAGCAGTCAGCTTGCGAAGCTCTGAAAAAAATCATGTTTTTTTCCTCCCGCATGCCTTTTGACGCCCTCGATGTAAGTTTGGCTCTAATGAGCTTCGCTTGGTTCCTGATTGTGCAAGACTGTTTTTGGTTGTGTATTTGACCGGTCGATGCGACCGATCCTAGGAACGGCGTTGTGGCTGCATGGAAAATCCGCTTAAAAGGCTAGAAATGGTGTCCACTCAAATTTAAGTGGGCACCAGTTCTAGCCTTTAAGCGGGTATTTTATGCAGCCAACACGCCGTTCCTATTCCAAGTCCTTCAAGGCTCAGGTTATTCAAGAGTGCGGCCAGCCCGGCGCTTCGATTGCGAGCATCGCGCTCAGCCATAGCCTCAACGCAAACCTCGTCCACAAATGGATTCGGCTCCAAACGCAGAAAAGCACAGCGCTGCAACCTGCATTTATTCCCTTACCCATGCCGCTGGCCGGGGCAAACTTGCACCCAGCAGCATCCAATATCTGCGTTGAAATACAGCACCCGCGCGGCACCGTCAAAGTGAACTGGCCAACGGAAAATGCTGCTGCCTGCGCGACCTTTCTTCGAGACTTACTGCGATGATTCGCATCGACACCATCTGGCTCGCCACCGAGCCCATGGACATGCGAGCCGGCACTGAAACCGCGCTGGCACGGGTCGTGGCTGTGTTCGGTGCGGCGAAGCCGCACTGTGCTTATCTGTTCGCCAATCGCCGCGCCAATCGTATGAAAGTGTTGGTGCATGACGGTGTAGGGATTTGGCTTGCCGCTCGGCGCTTGAATCAAGGACGCTTCTTTTGGCCGGGCGTGCGGCACGGTTCTGAAGTCGAATTAGATGTAGAGCAACTTCAAGCCTTGGTGCTCGGTTTACCTTGGCAACGCGTCGGTTCCGGGGGAGCCATCACAGTGCTCTAACTCGTCTGCAATGGCGCGCTTGCCAGCGCAATTAGCCCATCAGTCTATCGCCGCCACTAATCCTCTCTGGCAAAATCGGCGGCATGACTTCGCATCCGAATCTCGATCAATTAATTCCTGAAGAACTGCGTGCATTGGCGGCGCAGTTGATCCAGCGCGTCCAGACGATGGACAAACAAATCACTCATCACAAGTCGGTCAACGAGAAGCTGGCCCACGAGATCGCGCTGCTCAAACGCTTCAAGTTTGCCAAGCGCAGCGAGCAGCTAAACCCAGATCAAGCCAGCTTGCTCGACGACTTAGTCGACACCGATATCGCCGCCATCGAAGCTGAGCTTGAAGCACTGCAACCTGAGCCCGTTGAAGGCAAAGTACGCCAGCAACCCAAGCGCGCTGCGCTACCGCCGCAATTCCCTCGCACGCTGATCCATCACGAACCGGAAAACAGCCACTGCCAATGCGGCTGCGCCCTCAAGCGTATCGGCGAAGATGCCAGCGAAAAGCTCGATTACACACCGGGCGTCTTCACTGTCGAGCGCCACATCCGTGGGAAATGGGCCTGTGAACATTGCGAAACGTTGATCCAGGCGCCGGTACCGGCGCACGTCATCGACAAAGGCATACCGACAGCGGGCCTGCTGGCCCACGTCATGGTGGCCAAGTTTGCCGATCATCTGCCGCTGTATCGGCAGGAGAGAATCTTCGGCCGTGCCGGACTGCCTATTGCTCGCTCGACCTTGGCGCAATGGGTGGGCAACTGCGGCGTGCAATTACAGCCGTTGGTTGATGCCCTGCGCGAAGCCGTGCTGGCGCACAGTGTCGTCCATGCCGACGAGACCCCGGTACAAATGCTGACGCCTGGCGCGAAGAAAACTCATCGCGCTTACGTCTGGGCCTACGCAACCAGCCAGTTTTCCGATATGGCGGCGGTCGTTTACGACTTCAGCCCGAGCCGCGCTGGCGAACATGCCCGAAACTTCCTAGGCAACTGGAACGGCAAGCTGGTCTGCGACGACTTCGCTGGCTACAAGGCAGGTTTTGAACTGGGCGTCACGGAGATCGGCTGTATGGCCCATGCACGTCGAAAATTCTTCGACTTGCACGCGACCAACAAGAGCCAGATCGCCGAAAAAGCGCTGTACTACATCGCGGCCTTGTACGAAGTGGAGAGAGAAATCCGCGAACTGGAGCCAGGTGACCGGCAGCGAATACGGCGAGAGAAAGCAGCGCCAATCATCGACGCACTTCATACTTGGATGATCGCCCAGAGGCAGCTTGTGCCGGAGGGATCGGCCATCGCCAAAGCCTTGGACTACAGCCTCAAACGTTGGATAGCGCTAACGCGCTATCTCGATGACGGCGTTGTGCCCATCGATAATAACTGGTGTGAGAATCAAATTCGGCCCTGGGCTCTTGGCCGCTCGAATTGGTTGTTCGCAGGCTCGCTACGCAGTGGCAAACGTGCGGCTGCAATCATGAGTTTGATCCAGTCGGCACGGCTCAATGGGCATGATCCGTATGCTTACTTGAAGGATGTGCTTACACGCCTGGCTACGCAGCGGGCGAGCGAGATTACTGAGCTTCTGCCGCATAAGTGGACGTCCATCTAATCGCTAAACGTATTACCGAACACCTTCCTCTTTTGCCAAATAGAGTAATGCAATGGAACGCGAAAAAATCGATGCAGCATTAAAGGAACATGTCATCCCGATCCTTCGTAGCATGGGGTTCAAGGGATCGCCTCCCCATTTTCGCCGCAATACAGGACAACAAATTGATCTGATCACGTTTCAATTTGATAGGCATGGAGGGGGATTCGCCATTGAGGTAGCTGTTAGCCCCGCAGAGGGAGTGACTATGTCTTGGGGTGAACAGATCCCGCCGGCAAAAGTGGTCGCGGCACACCTGCATCCGAATAAGCGTATTCGTTTAGGGGCGGTTATGGGAGGCGATCACTGGTTCAGATATGACAATAAAGGCAACAGTACTACTCGGTTCGCAGATACGGCCCGCGAGGTTCTGCCTTACCTGAGCGGCGAAGCATCTGACCACTGGGCTAAAGGCCCTCTCCCGGACACCAAAAGCTCGTAAATGCTCCAACGCAACCGTCAACAAGGGCGTCTTGCTCGCGCCATCGGCCTAAGATGATTTCGTCAAGACGTGTCTACCGGACGGTTACAATTGGCGGTCGTGTGACTTTCTTAGTCAGAGATGATGCTCGCCTTATGTCGACAGAGAAGCTCTCTACATCGAACTCGTCCGAGGCGGTTTGGCTAGGGACCAATGCTACATGTACGGTCTTGCAATTTAGTCCTTGGTTGCGGATCAATTGGCGCTAGCGATGATCGGATCGCCATCCGGATTCAGCCTACGCCGGCGATGTACCACCTTTACATGTTGCAAGGAAGAAGACCACAAATGCGATTTTTCGTCGACCGAAGCTGTTGGCGACGGGGAGGACAGCGTGAATGAATATAGACGAACCAGGAATACTATTTTCACGATGTCGATTCCACTGATAGCCGTCACGACGTTATCGATCGCCGTCTTAATCTGATTGCGTGCACGCCGCAAACAGTGCTGCCAGCGGCAACTACCTTGTGCTGGTCACTGGGTCAGACTCATTGCGCCTGGGCCGTAGGTCTGAACAAGATCTCGTTTATATCAAGGTCTTCAGGCTGAGCGATGGCGAATGAGACCGCGCGTGCGAAGCTGTCGGCCGGAATCGCGATCTCTGTAACGAAGTCCTTGATCTGATCGACGATATCTTTCTGGCTGATGTGATCTAACAGTTCGGTGGCCACTGCGCCGGGCGAGATAATGGTGGTACGGATGTTGTAGGGCTTAACTTCCTGGCGGAAGCCCTCGGAGATCGCCCGGACAGCTGTTTTAGTGGCGCAATAGACTCCAGCGCCTGGTACTACGATGTGGCCGTAGACAGACGAGACGTTGATGAGATGTCCGGACTTGCGCGCCTGCATGTGCGGTAACGCTGCAGCGATCCCGTAGAGTACTCCTTTGATATTGACGTCGATCATCTGCTCCCACTCGTCGAGTTGCAGACGTTCGAATGGCGCCAGCGGCATCAGGCCTGCGTTGTTGAGCAGCACATCAATGTGGCCGAAAGTACTCACGGCCGTGTCGACGAGTTTTTTCACGTCCGAGCGCTTGGTTACGTCGGTGGTCACCGCGATGGCCTCACCGCCGGCGGCGCGAATTTCCTCGACCAAGGCATCCAGTCGCTCGGCGCGTCGTGCTCCTAGCACTACCTTGGCACCCTCCGATGAGAGGCGACGTGCAGTGGCAGCGCCGAGCCCCGAACTAGCGCCTGTAATGACGACGACTTTTCCTGTTATACCTTCAATCTTTGGCATAAAAACCTCGATTCATATTGGGGGGCGTTTCGCCACGCGAAGCACCGTAGATTTGTCCCTCATATTTCTGTGGCGCCTGCTGCCCTACTAATAGCGTTCGTAGGTGACTCGCCAGCCCTCGCTAGGATCAGCGGGTGACAAGACCATTTGGTTGCCAGAAACTTTGAATGCGCGCTTCATTTTCTGACCAACAAGGTTGCGCACCAATGCTGACTGCACAGTCGTCACAAAGGTATTGGTGGAATCGTTAATCTCGATGGCACCATAGAGGGCCTCGTAGCCATTAGCGGTGAAGGGCGTAGGTAAGGCGTTGGGATCCGGGTTCATGGCCTGAGCGGATAATGTGCCCGCATCGGTGATGATTAACTGACCGGACATGGGCACCGGCGTGAGCTCACCGTTTGAGTTGGCCGCTTCGAGGGAAGTCATCCGCCATGCTCCAATCAATGGAGATCTATCTTGGGCTGACGCTGGCAGTACGCTGGCCAATGTCACCAGGAAAACCACAGCCGTCGTGTTCAAATACTTATTCAACGCGCATAGTTCCTATGATTAAGACTGGTTTGGGTGAATAGGTATTTTCTGGGCGCTGGTTAAATGCCCGCTAGCCTATATCTATGGTTTTTTTGCCTGATCCTATCGGTATTCGTATGTCATTAAGGTGGGGAAGAACTCTGCTGCCGTGGTAGCGCTCGACTTACACTCTTCATGGTGCTTCAAAAACTTTGGAATACGGAGTGTCTGATCGGCCGCCTAAGGTAGGAGCTCGACATCTCGTGCTTGAGATCGCAAGGAAGTGATATCCCGCTTGGGGGCAATACCAAACAGCCGGCTGTACTCGCGACTAAATTGCGAAGGGCTCTCGTAGCCGACTTTGAAAGCAGCGCTCGACACATCCAAATGCTCGTTCAGCATCAACCGTTTCGCTTCGCTTAACCGCAGCCATTTCTGATACTGCAGGGGGCTCATTGCGGTGAGTTGTCGAAAGTGTTGGTGAAACGTCGGAGTACTCATCTGTACGCGGGTTGCGAGATCTTCCACGCGAAGCGGCGTAGAGAAGTTCAACTTCAGCCAGTCGATGGCTTTGGCGATGCGATGACCCTGGCTATCCACTGAGACTATCTGACGCACTTTGGCGGCTTGGTCGCTTAATAAAAGGCGGTAGTGGATTTCACGCAGAATCAGCGGCGCTAATACCGGGATGGCCTCGGGCTCGTCGAGCAACTCCAGCAAACGAATGAACGGAGACAGCAAGCGCGAGGTTACGGTGCCGATGCCCACGCCCATTCCCGTGGGGCGATCGCGGCGAGGAGGCAGGCTGCCCTGTGCGAATAACTCTCCCATGATCCGTAAGTCGAGCTTCAGTACCAGGCCCAGGCAAGGCTCTTGAGGACTGGCTGTCAACACCTCTGAGTCGGCGGGCAATTCCAGCGACGTTATGAGGAAGCGCGAGGCATCATACGGAAACGATTCCCCCCCTAGCCACATCTGCTTGGCGCCCTGCGCGACCAAGACGATGCTGGGCTCGATAATGCACGCGGTGGGCGGCGCGGGGGCCTCGCGGCGGTAGAGACCGAGGCCTGCAATGGCCGTCCCGAAGTCGCCTGTTCCCACCGTTCGCTTGCCGATGGCTTGCGTGAGTGCAGCCAGCAGCGTTTCGCGCTGGCGCTGTGCAGGATTAATTTCTTTGAGTGTCATGTTCGTCAAGAGCCTCCTACTAATACTGTAACCGCACCCATCCTGTGAGCCTGCACAAAATTAAGTGACTCATAGGATCGGGCATAAAAATCAGCGTTATATGCTAACAGGAGTCGAAGAGGCTATGGAGAATGCAGGCTCGTAATGGTTGAAGAGAGCCTTTTCATGTCGATTCAGATCTATCAGCGCCCACGCGGACGATAAGCCCAGGGAGTCGTTTGCATGGCCCGATGTTCGGCAGGCGCGCCCGCCTGATCAACGCCACTTAAACGCTACCGCTACATTGTCTGACTCACTCCAGAGAAGCTCCTATGAAGAAATTGACCCTGGCCATCGCGCTGGCATTGAGTGCGACCTCGTTCATGGCTATTGCGCAGGACGTGTCACGCGGCGCGAACAATTTTTACAAAAGCGAGACCGTCACTACAGACTCGGTCTCGTTCAAGAATCAATACGGGATGAAGATCGTCGGCAATCTGTTCCGACCGAAAGATTTCGACCCGCAGCGCAAGTCCCCCGCGATTGTCGTCGGCCACCCTATGGGCGCGGTTAAGGAGCAGAGCTCCAACCTGTATGCACAGAAACTGGCAGAACAGGGTTTTGTTACCTTGGCCATCGACCAGTCTTTTTGGGGTGAAAGCGAAGGCGAGCCGCGTAACGCGGTCGCGCCCGACATTTACGCTGAGGCATTCAGCGCGGCTGTGGACTTCCTAGGCACGCGGCCCTTCATCGACCGCGAGCGCATTGGCGGCCTGGGCATCTGTGGCAGCGGTAGTTTCGTGATCAGCGCAGCCAAGATCGACCCCCGAATCAAGGCGATCGCCACCGTCAGCATGTACGACATGGGCGCAGCCAATCGTGATGCGCTCAATCATTCGCAGACATTGGAGCAGCGTAAGCAGATCATCGCTGAGGCGGCGCAGCAGCGTTACGTGGAGTTCGCCGGCGGCGAAACCAAGTACACCAGCGGCACCGTGCAGACACTCGACGTGAATACCCATCCCATCCAGCGCGAATTTTACGACTTTTACCGCACGCCGCGTGGCGAGTTCACGCCGGTCGGTTCGAGCCCTCAGAAGACCACATATCCCACGCTGACCAGCAACGTGAAGTTCATGAACTTCTACCCATTCAATGACCTCAAGACGATTTCACCGCGGCCGCTGCTGTTGATCGCGGGTGATCAGGCTCATTCACGTGAATTCAGTGAGGAAGCCTACAGGCTCGCTGGGCAGCCTAAGGAACTCTACTGGGTTAAGAATGCGGGCCACGTGGACCTCTACGACCGCACTGATGTGATTCCTTTCGCCAAGTTGAATCAGTTCTTCAGCAGCAATCTGAAATAGGCAGGAAGTGTCGAGGCTCTAGATCGACGTATTTAAGTGAGGACACTTTAAGTGGCAAATTTCGCTTCCGTTTTTACTTCAGGAGATCGTAACCATGAATCTGTCACCTATCGGCGAAGCAACCACGGACGCATCTACCGAAAATGCGGGGCGCCGTGACTTTCTTAAAACGGTGGGAATGGCTGCCGCTGCTGCTGCGTTGCCCATCGGCACAAGCTGGTCTGGACCAGCTTCTGCGCAATCGGTGCCTCGAAACGGCGCTGGTCAGTATGCGATCAAGACGCGCAAGCTAGGCGGCCTGACTGTTTCGGAGCTCGGCTACGGTTGTATGAGTAATACCGCCGGGCCTTATGGCCGAGGTGTGGATCGTGCGCAGGTAGTGCTCGTGATCCGGGACGCCTATGAACGAGGCATCAGGTTTTTCGATACCGCGGAGGTCTATGGTCCCTACCTCAATGAAGAACTGGTCGCAGAGGCGCTCGGCTCCGTGCGCAACGATGTGATCATTTCCACAAAATTTGGTTTCAAGATCGACGGCACCAATGGTCTGGATAGTCGTCCAGAGCGCATCCGTCGCGTGGTCGAGGAATCGCTCAAGCGTCTGAAGACAGACCGTATCGACCTTTACTATCAGCACCGAGTCGATCTGACTGTGCCGATCGAGGACGTGGCCGGTACGATCAAAGACCTCATCCAGCAGGGCAAGGTATTACATTTCGGCCTGTCAGAGGCGAGTGCTCGTACCATCCGTCGTGCACACGCGGTACAACCCGTCTCAGCTATCCAGACCGAGTACTCCCTCATAGAACGTAGCGTCGAGCGCAATGGTGTTCTTCAAGCGTGCGAAGAACTGGGCATCGGGTTCGTGCCATGGGGGCCATTGGGGCAAGGTTTTCTGCCTGGCACACTGCCGGTGGATGTTCAGACCCGCTTCGACGGTACGGACATGCGCAGGAATTTCCCACGCTTCAGCCAAAAGGTCCTGCAGGCCAACCAGCAAATTCTCGACCTCCTAAAGGCTTTTGGCGAAAAGAAGGGGGCCACCCGTGCCCAGATCGCCTTGGCCTGGCTGATGGCGCAGAAGCCCTGGATCGTGCCTATTCCGGGCACGACGAATGTGGACCACCTGCGCGAAAACCTGGGCTCAATCCAGGTCAGTCTCACGCCGGATGACCTGCGCGAGATCGACGCGGCCTTCACTCAGGTTGAGGTGCAGGGTGGCCGCATGAATGCGACTGAGATGGATCAGATCGGCAAGGACTAATTCGCCCAAGACAACCTTCCTCATCCGCGGTTTCCGTCACGCCGTGTCCGGCCTGGAAGGTATTCACGGCTTTTTCTCAGAAGCAGGTATTACGAAGAGTCATGAACAGCTACTCATTAACCGGGTGGGGCGGCCTTGCCACTCACCCCGAAGAACCCAGCTATTGGAACGGTGTCATCGCGATGTCGCTGTGCGTGTTCGCGCTTGTCGCATCGGAGTTCATGCCGGTCAGCCTGCTGACGCCGATCGCTTATGATCTGCATTTCACCCAAGGTATGGCCGGGCAGGGTATTGCTATCTCAGGCGCGTTTGCAGGGCTGACTAGTTTGTCGATCGCTAGAACGCTGGATCGCAAAATATTGCTCCTGGCGATGACACTTCTGATGGGGGTTTCCGTTGCGGTTGTAGGCTTCGCATTGACCACCTCGCAACATCGAATCTTCTTCAGCGGCGACTTAGGCTATGCACCGTACCGTACCGCACTTCGCTGAGATCGGACGGCGGTATGGCTCCTTTGACTGGGGGGGCACTGGACACGGGCCAGTACGATCCGCACTGGGCGAACGTACATATGAACCCGGAGCAGGCGGCCCAGGCGGCTGAAGATTTGAACACCCGTATCCTCACGCCCGGCCATATCGGGCGCTTCGCCATCGCGCCGCACAACTGGGATGACCCATTCAAGCGTATCGCAGCAGCTAGTCGGCAACGCGACTATGCGCTTTGGACCCCGATGATCGGAGATCCCGTATTTCTGGATGGCCGCCCTCAGGCATTCTCTTCTTGGTGGGAGGCCGTGCGATCACCCTGAGTCGGATATTAGGAGCAGACGATGAGCAAAAAATTCCTGACACGTAGACAAGTCAACTTTCTCGGACTGTGCGCTATGACGCTTGGAGATATCACGATGGCACAGTCCGGAACTGGAACTGGAACTGGCGCTCGGCCGACGGCGCGCTCACTGCGTCTACGAGACGGCAGCAATGTTCCGGCCCTGGGGATGGGCTCCTGGCGGCTTGGGCAGGGGCGGCGTCCTGTTGAGCAAGAGGAAGAAGCCATGCGTGTGGGACTATCGCTTGGCATGACGGTCATCGACACCGCCGAGATGTACGGTGGCGGAGACTCGGAGGAGATGATCGGACGGGTCATCGCCGGTCGGCGTTCAGAGGTATTCCTGGTCTCCAAGGTGCTTCCGTTCAACGCAACGACGGCCCACGGAATACGTCAGGCCTGTGCACGCAGCTTGCAGCATTTGAACACCGATTACCTGGATTTGTACCTCTTACATTGGCGCGCACAAGTAAAAGACTTGGCGCTGGTCGTCGACGCCTTCGAAGCGCTGAAGCGAGAGGGACGCATCCGTCGTTGGGGCGTCTCCAACTTCAGCGTTTCCGACATGGAGGAGCTTTATCAGGTGGAGAACGGGCAATCTTGTGCCACCAATCAAGTGTCTTACAGCCTTTCCGATCGGGGCGCTGAGCGTGAACTGATCCCGTGGAGCCAGCAGAATCAAATGCCGCTGATGGCCTATTCGCCTTTGGGGAGTGATGGCCGTTTGCTGAAGAACACTACGCTGGCTGAAGTGGCCACAAAACATGGGGTGAACCCGGCGGCGGTGGCCATTGCCTGGACGATACGCAACGGCTTCACCCTCTCGATTCCAGAATCCGGTTCTGCAGCGCACATTCGCGAAAACGCCCGCGCCGCTACGCTCATATTGGACGATCAGGATCTGGCCGCACTCGATAGAGCATTCCCTGTCTGAGCGCAGTAGAAGGAGTACGAACCATGCCGATATTTTTGCAGCGTGTAACCGGTGTCCGACCTCAGGAAGCGCGCGCCGTACTGTGGTCGATGCTCTACGTCATTGCACTCTTTCTTGCGTACTACGTCCTACGTCCGATTCGCGATGAGATGGGCCTGGCCGGAGGCGTGGACAATTTACCTTGGCTTTTTACAGGCACTTTGATTGCCATGCTTGTGGTGAGTCCTTTGTTTGCTCTGGCAGTACGCAGTCTCCCACGCCAACAGTTCATTGCCTTGTCCTATCGCTTTTTTGCGGTAAACCTTGTGTTGTTTGCATTGCTCATGCAGTTCACTGGACCGCAATGGCAAC
>Ga0105251_10001982_pt1 | contig 16695 bp, 20 predicted proteins | sample KBSS64metaG_FD_80424 | JGI IMG/M metagenome (GOLD analysis project Ga0105251, IMG submission 80424) | Switchgrass rhizosphere microbial communities from Kellogg Biological Station, Michigan, USA - KBS S6-4 metaG | ecosystem: Host-associated > Plants > Roots > Rhizosphere > Soil | place...
AATCAGTGGAACGGATGCCGCGGGCTATCGATGGCCTTTACCCCGTGCCGACGCCATAACTGGCCATATCCCTGCACCAGGAACCCGCCGCTGCGCGCCAGCCATTGCTGGCGACGCGCGTGGTAAGCGCGGGGCAAGTCGTACCAGGCCAGCCCCGGCAAGTCGTGATGCACCAGGTGCAGGTTGAGGTTCAGGAACAGCCAGCGCCACGGCCAGGCGGCCTCATTGATGACTGTCCTTTGCTCGGGCTCGGCATGGGGTCGGTGTTCATAGTAGGAGCGGATCATCGCAATCGATAGCGCCGGCACGCTGACCAGCAACAGGTAATGCCAGACCGGAAGCACGCTGTAGCGGCCGATAAACAACAGCATCAGCAGGGTCACCGTGCCGTGGCTGAGCCACATCGACCAGGCCTGTCGCTCACCGGTCTTCAGGCGCTGCACCTCCTCCCGGGCCAACGCCAACAAGGCCAGTGGAGCCCCAAGGACAAAACGACCCAGCACGGTTTTGTTCAGCCAGTGCAGGCCTCGTTCGAACAGTGAACTGCCCTGCCATTGCTCGGCGCTCAGGTAACGGCTTTCAGGATCGCGGCCAGGCAGGGTCAGGTCTTCGTCGCGGTGATGCAACAAATGGCTGTCGCGATAGAGGGTGTAGGGGTACCAGACGGCGAACGGCGCGTAGCCGAGGAGCTTGTTCAGCGCTGCCCAGCGGGTGGGATGGCCATGAAGCAATTCGTGCTGCACCGACAACCAGAGCACCAGCAACGGGATCAACAACAATGTGCTCCACCACAGGCCCAACCCACCACTGCCCAGTACGATGGCGAACCAGCCAGCGTACACGCCGAACAGCAGCAACCAGGTCGGCCACTCGGTGCGAGCGGTCAGGCGTTGGCGCAAGGTTTCGATTTCTACACGGTGGGCGCTATCGAAGTAATGGGGCATGGCGTTGCTCAGATCGGGGACCAATCCCCTTCTGTGCAACGGCGTCGAGTTTTCTTGCAGATTATTTTGTTCGTAAGGACCGATGGGCCAACGTGCTTGTGATCGTTCCCACGCTGTGGGAACGATCACACACGGGCAATCATGTGGCTTGCTGATTGCGAGCCTTGCCGGCACGCGCCTTATAGCCAGGCAACGCAGCCGCAAAGGCCAGCGCCTCTTCGCGACTGGCAAACGAGCCAAGCCGGTCACCTTGGGTGCAGACCCGCCACGGGCCGTTGTTAACACTGAGTACGTCGTAGCCGTTCATGTGCATCTTGTTCAACATCGGGACGCTCATAGTCACCTCCATCTTGGCAGTGATCGCAGGGTTGACTTCCCTACCTTACACCCCGCTGCCGTGAAGATGCCGACCGGACGTCGAGTCAGTACACGGCAGCGCGATTGCACTTTTAGACACGCCTGCCGCTCAAAATATCCAGGAAACATGCAATGGGTTGCGGCCTGAATATTGCATTTTTGTTACTGTTTTATGACATTCCGGATTGAAAGAGCCCATGAAAGTACGTGCAACCGTCATTTGCGAGCAGGACCGGCACATACTCCTGGTGCGCAAACCCAGGAGTCGCTGGATGTTGCCCGGGGGCAAGGTGGAGCGTGGCGAGACCGCGCAGGATGCCGCGGTGCGCGAGTTACTGGAGGAAACCGGACTGGGTGCCGACGATATGCTGTACCTGATGGAGCTGGAAACAGGCGGCACCCGTCACCATGTCTACGAAGCATCGTTGCCGAATCCGGAGCAGGCACGGCCGCAAAACGAAATTTTCGATTGCCTCTGGTACCCGCTCAATGCGGTGCACAACCTGAACCCAAGCGACGCCACGCTGCGGATCATCAAAGCGTTTCAACGTCGCCTGTAGTTCACGCGCTTCAGCCCTGGTCGCCGCCGCCCACTGGCATGATCATGCCGGTGATGTAGGACGCTTCATCGCTGGCCAGGAACAAAATGGCTGCTGCCTGTTCATCCAGCGTGCCGTAGCGCTTCATCAAGCTGCTGTCGAGTGTCTGATCGACGATCTGCTGGTACCAGACCTTTTCTTGCTCACTCTGCTCGGCACTGTTACGCGGGATAACCCGTGGCGGGGCTTCGGTGCCGCCCGGCGCAGTGGCGTTGACTCGCACCCCGCGTCCGGCGGTTTCGAACGCCAGGCAGGCGGTCAGCGCATTCACCCCGCCCTTCGCTGCGCCGTAAGGCACACGGTTGACGCTGCGGGTGGCGATCGACGATACGTTGACGATCGCGCCACTGCCCTGCTGCAACATGTACGGCAATGCCGCATGGCAGCACCACAGGGTCGGGAACAACGAACGGCGCACCTCGGCCTCGATCTGCGACGCCTCGTAATGCTCGAATGGCTTGGCCCAGATGGTCCCGCCGACGTTATTGACCAGTATATCGAGTCGACCGAAACGCTCGACGGCGCTTTGCATGACCCGGTTGCATTCCTCGTATTGCTCAAGGTCGGCGGTCAGGGCCAGGACCTGGCTGTCCTTCGCCAACTGCTGCTGAACCTCGAACACCAGCTCGGAGCGATCGACCAGGATCAGCTTCGCGCCTTCCTCCGCCATGCGCTCAGCCACGCGCCGACCGATGCCCTGGGCAGCTCCGGTGATCAGCGCGACTTTGTCGTGAAATCTGTTCATGGAAGGAAACCTCACGCCGCGCTGGCGGCGAATTTTTCGTAGTAGAAATTCGCAGGATTGATGCCTTGCTCGCCGATGTACTTGCTCACCGCTTCAACCATCGGCGGTGGGCCGCACAGGTACACGTCGACGTCGCCATCGTTCAAATGCCTGGGTTCGATGTGCTGGGTCACGTAGCCCTTGAGCGGGTGCTGGCTGTCGGGACTGGCCACGCAGGCGCTGTAGGTGAAGTTGGGGATGCGCGCGGCGAAGGCTTCCAGGCGATCGATTTCCACCAGGTCGAAATCGTTGGTCACACCGTAGATCAAGTGCAACGGGTGTTCGCTGCCCTGCTCGGCGATCTTCTCCAGCATCGCGGTGAACGGCGCCAACCCGGTGCCGCCCGCCAGTAGCAACAAGGGTCGACGGATATCACGCAGGTAAAAACTGCCCAGGGGGCCTGCCAGGCTCATGCTGTCGCCAGCCTTGGCCATGCCGGTGAGGAAGCTGCTCATCAGGCCGCCAGGCACGTTGCGGATCAGGAAGCTGACTTCGCCGTCGCGCTGCAACGAGCTGAACGAATAGGCGCGGGTCTGCTCGCTGCCGGGAATGCCCAGGTTCACATACTGGCCTGGCAGGAACGCCAGTTTGCTCAAGGACTCGCCCTTGATCGACAACGCGATGGTGCTGTCGGACAACTGGCGCACCGCGCTGATGGTGGCGTCGTAGCTGGCCTGGCGGGTGCGGCAGACTTCCGAGGACGTCGGCACCCGCACCACGCAATCGCTCTTGGCGCGCATCTGGCAGGTCAGGACAAAGCCTTGCGCGGCCTCTTCAGGACTGAGGGCGTCTTCGATGTATTCCTCACCCAGATCGTAGCTGCCCGCCTCGGCAAAGCACTTGCAGGTGCCGCAGGCGCCGTCGCGGCAGTCCAGCGGGATATTGATGCCCTGGCGGTACGCGGCATCGGCCACGGTCTCGCCGGCGTTGGCGTCGATGAAACGAGTGACGCCGTCTTCGAAATTGAACGCAATGGAATGGGTCATGACGGCTGCCTCACAAGTGGTAAACATCGATGACCTGACGAACGTAGTCGTTCTTCAGGATCACTTTCTTGGCCTTGATCAAGGGGTTTTCACCGCGCACATCAAGGGTGTAGAAACTGCTGCCGAAATAGCTGTCGACGGTCTTGTAGCGAAAGCTCAGGGTGTGCCAGTTGAAGCGCACCTTGCACATTCCGTCGGCTTGCTCGAGCAGTTCGATGTTGCTGATGTTGTGGGACGTGCGGGTGTCCGGCACGCTGGCGCTGGAGCGCTCGGTCTTGATGCGGAAGATGCGGTCTTCAAGGCCGGTGCGGTTGCCGTACCAGATCAGCGAGATTTCCCGCTGTGGGTCTTCGGTCAGCTCATCGTTGTCGTCCCAGGACGGCATCCAGTACGTCGCGTCGGGGGCGTACAGTTCCAGCCACTCATCCCACTGGCGGTCGTCGAGGTAGCGTGCTTCGCGGTAGAGGAAATCACGTACCGCTTCATAGGAAATGGTCATTGCACGTCCTCCACGGCGATCAGTTTCGACTGCTCGGCAGCCAGGGCCTTGAGCATGGTCTGCTGCCAGTACTTGTGTTGCAGCACGAACAGGCCTTCGTCTTCGGTACGCACGCCGCTGAGCAGCGGATGCAGGTCAATTTCCTTGGCCGCCTCGTCGGCACCTTCGATCCAGTGCTCGGCGCCACGGGACATGTCGTTCCAGGTGGTGACGCTGCCCTGGTAGCTGGTCTGGCAGGAGCGGAACTCTTCCAGATCGTCCGGCGTGGCCATGCCGCTGACGTTGAAGAAGTCTTCGTACTGACGAATCCGGCTCGAACGCGCGTGGTCGCTTTCGCCTTTGGGGGCGATGCAATAGATGGTGATTTCCGTGCGGTTGACCGAGATCGGCCGGGCAATACGGATCTGCGAGCTGAACTGGTCCATCAGGTACACGTTGGGGTACAGGCACAGGTTGCGCGAGTTCTCGATCATCCAGTCGGCGCGAGCCTTGCCGAAGTCCTGGGCGAGCTCATCGCGACGTTCGTACAGCGGACGATCCTCGGGGTTGGCCCAGCGGGTCCAGAGCAACATGTGGCCCTTGTCGAAGGAATAGAAACCACCGCCCTGCTTGGCCCAGCTTCCGGCGCTCATGGTCGGGTTCTCGTCACCGGCTTCACGCTGTTTGCGCTGGTTCTGGGTAGCGGCATAGTTCCAGTGCACGGAGCTGACGTGGTAACCGTCGGCACCGTTTTCGGCGGTGAGTTTCCAGTTGCCTTCGTAGATATAGGTGGACGAACCGCGCAGCACTTCCAGGCCGTCGGTGGACTGGTCGACGATCATGTCGATGATCTTCGCCGACTCGCCCAGGTGCTCGACCAGCGGCACCACATCGGCCTTGAGGCTGCCGAACAGGAAACCGCGATAGGACTCGAAGCGCGCAACCTTGGTCAGGTCGTGGGAGCCTTCACAGTTGAAGCTGCTCGGGTAGCCCGCGTTAGCCGGGTCCTTGACCTTGAGCAGCTTGCCGGAGTTGTTGAACGTCCAGCCGTGGAACGGGCAGGTGTAGGAGCTTTTGTTGCCGGACTTGTGCCGGCACAGGGTCGCGCCGCGATGACTGCAGGCGTTGATGAAGGCGTTGAGCACACCGTCCTTGTTGCGCGCGATGAAGATCGACTGGCGCCCCATGGTGGTGGTGTAGAAATCGTTGACGTTGGGGATCTGGCTTTCGTGCGCCAGATACAGCCAGTTGCCTTCGAAGATGTGTTCCATCTCCAGATCGAACAGGCGCGGATCGGTAAACATCTCGCGCTTGCAGCGATAGATACCCTGCTCTGGATCGTCTTCAAGCAGGGACTCAAGGTATTCAGGTCGCAGGGTCATGGCCGCCGCCTCCATTGTTATTGTCAGGCAAGGCTCATGCTAGGACGGGGCAATGGGGGGGACTATCCGCGGGGTGCAGACCTTTATCCGTTTTGTGCAGGGGGCAACATCAGTGGTGGATGTACCGGCTTCTTCGCGAGCAAGCCCGCTCCCACATTCGACCGTATTTCTTCAGGTTGGACGCGATCAAATGTGGGAGCGGCGGTGCGACGATTCGACTGCTCGCGAAGAGGCCATGTCAGGCGACTAATGTTCCAGGTCAATGCCGGCGCTTGAGGGTATCCGACGGCAGCTCGCCGAACTGCTTGCGGTAGCTGTCGGAGAAGCGTCCCAGGTGCAGGAAGCCGTAGTCCATCGCGACCTCGGTAACGTTGCGCACGTTGCAGGTCGGGTCGCTCAGGCACGCATTGATGCGTTCCAGGCGTTTCTGGCGGATGTAGTTTTTTGGCGTGGTGCATGCGTTGCGTTCGAACAGGCCATACAACGAGCGCAGGCTCATGCTGGCCTGGCGCGCCAGCTCTTCGCTGTCGATGTCCTGCTTGAGATTTTTAGCAATGTAGTCGGCAATCGCTTCGAACGTGGCAGCCTGGGAGCCGATTTCGAGGCGGCTGACGTTGGTCTTCATCAGGCTGAGCATCTTGCTGACGATGATTTGCGCGTAATGTTCCTGCACCCGTGGAATCTGCTCGGTTGCCTCGGCCTCCTGGCAAATCATCGCCAGCAGGTTGACGAAGCCTTCCAGCTCATTGAGCTGGTAACGGTTCTCGAGAAACCGCACGCCCTGCCCCGGATAGCGCCAGCGCTGCTCGTTGCAGACGGACTCGAACAGGGACGTGGGAACCTTGAGGATGAATTTTTCGCAATCGTCAGAGTAGGTCAAATCGACCGGATCGTCGGGATTGATCAGCAGCAACTCACCGGGGGCAAAGTAGTGCTCCTGGCCATGGCCACGCCACAGGCAATTGCCCTGCAACAACACTTGCAGGTGATAGATGGTTTCCAGCGCGCCCGAAGTGACGCGAACGCTGCCGCCGTAGCTGATACGGCACAGGTCCAGGCTGGCGAATTTGCAGTGATTGAGACTGGCCAGGGGGTGCCCGGCACGAGGCATCAGGATGCAATGATTACCGACATGCTGATTGACATAGCCTGACACCGCGTACGGGTCGGCATGGTCGAATATGGTGCTGCGCTGACTCAGCAGTTGCGCTTGCATCATCGGGTCACTCTCGTTGTTGTTATAGGGTGTATCTGATCATTCTAGGGCAGTACGTGCAACGGTGTATCGGTGGACTGACCTGTGGAGGCTTATGGCCTCTTCGCGAGCAAGCCCGCTGCCACATTCGACCGGATTCTGCCTGAAGAAACACGGTCGAATGTGGGAGCGGGCTTGCTCGCGAAAGCGGTGTGTCGTCAACACCGTTCGCGAGCCGTTCAGCAGGGATCAGTCCTCCAGCGCACGAACCCGCTCGTGGCGCTGCTGTTCTTCAGGCTGGGCGGTCGACTGCAGGGTGAAGTCGAATTCGATTTCCGCAAAGCGACCGCTGACACCGTATTGCGCTGCACGCTCCTGGTCATCGCTGAAGGTGATCTTGGCGATCAGCTCGTCACGGGTGGCGTAGGCGAAATCGTCGTGCAGGTATTTTTCGCCGTCCAGGTTGATCTGGGTAGTCAGGTGACGATGATCCGGTGCGGAGATGAAGAAGTGCACGTGCGCCGGACGCTGGCCGTGACGGCCCAGTTGATCGAGCAGTTGCTGGGTCGGACCGTCCGGTGGGCAGCCGTAGCCCGACGGCACGATGCTGCGGAAACGGTAGCGGCCTTCGGCGTCAGTGACGATGCGGCGACGCAGGTTGAATTCCGACTGGGAAGCATCGAAGTACGAGTAAGTGCCGCCAGTGTTGGCGTGCCACACATCAACAATGGCGCCAGCCAAAGGTTCGCCAGCGGTGTTGAACACCCGGCCTTGCATGAACAGGGTCACACCCGGATCGACGCCGTCATCCAGACGCGCTTCGCCTTGCGACAGCGGTGCACCGGCCACGTACAGCGGGCCTTCGATGGTGCGTGGCGTGCCACCGGATTTACCGGCCAGCTCGTCTTCGGCGTCCATCAGCAGGTCGAGATAGTGCTCCAGTCCCAGGCCAGCCACCACCAGTCCAGCCTCCTGGCGCGCGCCCAGCACGTTGAGGTAGTTGACCGCTTTCCAGAACTCTTCCGGGGTCACGGCGAGGTCTTCGATGATGTTCACCGAATCGCGCAGGATGCGGTAGATCAGGGCTTTGGTCCGTGGATCGCCGGCATCGTTGTGCAGGCCGCTGGCCTCTTCGAGAAATTTCTGGACTTCGGCAGTGTGGGAAATCTTGACGTTCATTTTACAGGTTCCTCATCTTGTAATTATTGGCATGGCGAGCTGAACGGGCTGGGTTCAGCGGTCATCCTCGCGAATCGACGAAGGATGCCGGCACATCGCGGTGACTTCGATCGCCATGTACGGATACAGCGGCAGTTGCATGAGTAAATCGTGCAGTTCCTGGACGCTGTCGACATCGAACACGCTGTAGTTGGCGTAGAGCCCGGCGATGCGCCACAGGTGACGCCACTTGCCTTGGTCCTGCAGGCGCTGGGCCAGGGCTTTTTCGTCGGCCTTGAGCTGCGCGGCGCGTTCGGGGTTCATGTCGACCGGCAAATTCACGGTCATCTTCACGTGGAACAGCATAATGCTCTCCTCAGGCTTGATGAATGGTGGATGTTTTGTCGCGGCGGAAAAACGCCAGGCGTTCTTCGTCCAGGCTCAGGCCCAGACCCGGGGTCTTGGGCACATGCAACTCGAAATCGCGATAAACCAGCGGTTCGCTGAGAATGTCTTCGGTCAGCAGCAGCGGGCCGAACAGCTCGGTGTCCCACGCCAGTTTGTTCAGGGTGACAAAGGCTTGGGCCGAAGCCATGGTGCCAATTCCGCCTTCGAGCATGGTGCCGCCGTACAGGGCGATACCGGCCGCTTCGGCAATGGAAGCGGTGCGCAGCACGGCGCGCGGTCCGCCATTCTTGGCGATCTTCAGGGCAAACACCGAGGCCGCGCCTTCGCGGGCCAGGTTGAACGCGTCTTCCACGCACTCGATGGACTCGTCGGCCATGATCGGTGCCGGGCTCATGGCATTCAGGCGGGTCATGCCAGCGCGGTTGTTGCGCGAAATCGGCTGTTCGATCAGGTCGATGCCGTTGGTGCCGAGGATGCGGCAGGCACGCAACGCGACGGCTTCGTCCCAGGCCTGATTGACGTCAACCCGTACGCTGGCGCGATCGCCGAGGGCTTTCTTGATCGCAATCACGTGGGCCAGGTCGCGATTGACCTCGCCAGCACCGATTTTCAGCTTGAAGATGCGGTGGCGGCGCAGGTCGAGCATTTTTTCCGCTTCGGCGATGTCCTTTTCGGTGTCGCCGCTGGCCAGGGTCCAGGCCACGGGCAGCGAGTCACGCACGCGGCCGCCCAGCAATTCGCTGACCGGCAGGCCAAGGCGCTTGCCCTGGGCGTCGAGCAGTGCGGTTTCGATACCGGACTTGGCGAAGGTATTGCCACGGATACTGCGCTCCAGGCGCAACATCGCGGCATTGACATTGCCGCTGTCCTGGCCGATCAACAGCGGGGCGAAATGTTTGTCGATGTTGGTCTTGATGCTGTCAGGGCTTTCATTGCCATAGGCCAGGCCACCGATGGTGGTGGCTTCGCCGATGCCTTCGATGCCATCGGCGCAGCGCACGCGAATGACCACCAGGGTCTGGTTCTGCATGGTGTGCATCGCCAGCTTGTGCGGGCGGATGGTCGGCAGATCGACGATGATCGTCTCGATCGATTCAATGGCTGTAGCAAGCATTTCGATACCCGTCAGGTTCTTGAAGTTCTGGGCCTGATTCTCATACGGCTTTTTCCGGGCGGCCAATATAGAATTGGTCTGGCTTGATACCCTGAAGGTATGCAAGCGCTCGACATCCGGAGGCTCCATGGAACTGCGTCACCTGCGTTACTTTCAGGTGTTGGCTCAAACCCTTAATTTCACCCGCGCCGCCGAACGCCTGCACATCGCCCAGCCGCCCTTGAGCCGGCAAATCCAGCAACTGGAAGATGAACTGGGGGTGATGCTGCTCGAGCGTGGCCGACCGCTGAAGCTCACCGATGCCGGGCGTTTTTTCCATGAGCATTCCACCGCCCTGCTCGACCAGTTGCACAAGGTCTGCGACAACACGCGGCGCATCGGCCTGGGGGAAAAGACCTGGCTGGGCATCGGCTTTGCGCCTTCGACGCTGTACGGCGTGTTGCCGCAACTGATTCGCCGCTTGCGCAGCGGTGAGCCGCTGGAACTGGAACTCGGGCTGTCGGAGATGACGACGCTGCAACAGGTACAGGCGCTCAAGGCCGGGCGCATCGACGTCGGTTTCGGGCGCATCCGCATCGACGACCCGGCCATCGTCCAGACCGTGCTCACCGAAGACCGCCTGGTGGCCGCCCTGCCCGCCGGTCACCCGCTGCTGGCCGGGCCCGTCAGCCTGCGCGACCTGGCCAAAGAGCCCTTCGTGCTGTACCCCGGCAACCCCCGCCCCAGCTATGCCGACCACGTGATCGCGCTTTTCGAGTCCTATGGAGTGAGCATCCATATCGCGCAATGGACCAACGAGCTGCAGACGGCGATCGGGTTGGTGGGTGCCGGGATAGGAATCACGCTGGTGCCGGCCTCGGTGCAATTGCTGCACCGCGACGACATCGGTTTCACCCCGCTGCTGGAAGACAACGCCACCTCGCCGATCATTCTCAGTCGGCGGGTGGGCGACGTGTCACCGGGGTTGAACCATTGCTTGCGGATGATCGACGAGTTGCTGCCACAAACAATCAAGCCCCTGTAGGAGCTGCCGCAGGCTGCGATCTTTTGACTTTTTCAAGAGCAAGATCAAAAGATCGCAGCCTGCGGCAGCTCCTACAGAGGCTCGGGAGTGTTCAGCCGGCAAAGGCCCGGCGACCAGCGCTCATCTCGGTGCGCAATTCACCGATGAAGTCAGAGATGGCACGCACGCTGGTCAACTGCTCGGTCGACACACCGGTGATCAGCAGCTTGACTTGCCCGCTGGCGGGATCAAAGACCTCGATGCGCAGCAGCCCGCCGCTCTCCGTGCATTCGCAGGCCAGGGGCTCGAAACCGGACTCTACAATGTTGCAAAGGACTGAAATGGGTATCACGGCCGATGCCTCCGTGGCAGTTGAACGGGACGGACCCAATGAGAATAGATGCAATTGGCTAATTCCGCGCCAGTCGATACTGTTAACTGCCCCGCATTTTCGGCCTTTGCTCAATGGCTATTGTCTTTCCAGATCCAGTTCCAGATCCCGGGCAACTGCGCCGGCTGTGAACTGTCGCGCAACGTACGCGCCATGGCGGCCCGTTGCAGCGCGGCGGTATCGTCATAAAACGCTATTGGGGCAGTCCTGACCCCCGTCGCCCGGGCACTGTCGAGAAGGATCTGCAGGTATTCACGGGTATGCCGTGCGGTGTAGCGATTGAGGTCGTGGAACGTCACCACCACCGGAATCACTCCGTCTACCACCGGCAGCTCGCCCCGGGCAATGCGCTCGCGAACCTCGGACATCGAACGCAACATGTGCGCGCGCCGCCGGGGGCTGGCATTGAAGCCCCAGATCTTGCCGTCATTGGCGCTCAGGTCGGTCAGCAGCACATGCAGGCCATGCTGCTGGTAAGCGGCGAAGGTGCGTTTGTCGTAGCTCCAGAATGGCGGGCGCAGCAGGGTCGGCGGCGCACCGGTGATCGCGGCGATGTCGGCACACCCATCGGTGAGCGCCTGCTCCAGCGCTTGCGCGTTGAGCGAGCGATGATTGGTGTGCGAAGGCGTGGCCGTGTGGAAGGCCAGGATGTGCCCGGCATCGCGCTCGCGGTGCATGACCGCCCGCCCGATGTCACTGCCACCAGCCCGCGAGGCACGGGTCTGCACGAAAAATACCGCCTTGATGCCGGGTTGCACAGGATTGATCGCCAGGCTGTCGAGCACGGTCTCGGTCGGGTTCCAGAAACTCGAGGCGCTGGGGCCATCGTCGAACGTCAGCAAAAAGCGGATCGGTGGTTGCGTGCGCAACGCCTGTTCGGTTTGCGCGGTCATTTCAATAGGTGCGGCGATACAGCCCAGCAGGCCGACTGCCATGGCTAACACCGATAGAACCTTGAACAACTGTTTCATGTTTTGCCTTGCACCAGACCGTGACCCGCGCAGCCGCGGGCCGAGGTTGGATAAGGTACACAGTGTTTGGTTCCGGCGCTCGCCAAGGCGGTGGTTCAGTTCGCCAGTGCCTGCTGGAACGAATGATCGATGATCGGTGCGGTGGCAAGCTCGGCCGGCAGTGCCTTGACCTTGAACAGGAAGTCAGCGGTGTGCTGCAGATCCCCGGCAGCCTGGGCGTCCACCGGGCCGACGGTCAGGTGGGCCTGGCGCAACCAGTGGCGGGACACGTTCTGGTCGAGATTGGCCTTCTTCGCCCACAGGTCAGCGTATTCGTCAGTGTGGTTATCGACCCAGGCCCGAGCCTTTTTCAGGCGCCCGAGAAAATCGGCGATGGCTTCACGCTTGCTGTCGATCGAAGGGGTAGACGCTGCGATGGCACTCAGGCCGGGCATCAGGTTCTTCGCGGTGAGGATGGGCCGCGCGCCGGAGAACAGGATCTGCTGGGAAATGTACGGTTCCCACACCGGGAAGGCGTCGATGCTGCCTTGGGGCAACGCGGCGGCCGCATCGATCGGCATCAGCTTGATGAAATCGACATAGTCCTGCGGCAGGTTCGCCTGTTCCAGGGCGCGCAAGGTCAGTTGCTGGCTCCACGCACCCGGCCAGTAGGCGACTTTCTTACCCTTGAGATCAGCGATGGTTTTCACCGGCGAGTCCTTGGGCACCAGCAAGGCGATGGTGTCCGGGTTCTGTCGCGATACCCCGATCAGCTTGACCGGCGCCTGTTTGGCGGCCAGGAACAGAAAGCCCGAATCGCCCAGGAAGCCCAGGTCCAATGCACCGGTACTCAAGGCTTCGGCTAGCGGCGCGGCAGCCTGGAAGTGTTTCCAGTCGACGGTATAGGGCGCCCCTTTCAACACGCCGGACGCTTCGACCGAAGCACGAATGTTGTAGTAGTTCTGATCGCCGACATGCAGGACGACAGGTTCGCTGGCGTAGGCCAGTGGCGCGGCAAACAGAGCGCTGGTCAACAGACCGCGCAGCAATCGGGACAGGTTCATCCGGAGGCTCCTTGAGGTTCATTTCTTTAGACCATAAAGGCCTTAATAAGAAATTTTAAATACCCTTTACGCATAAGCTCATGACCCGTTGCACACAGTGTTTGCGCAGCAACAGCGACTCGACAGAATGCCTTTTGCCGGACACCCGACCCAAGGTTCAAACCTCTATGCTGAACACACCAGCCGGAGGGTTTAATCGATGTGCGGACGCCTGTCGCAATACCGGGGCATTCACGACTTCGTGGCGGTGCTGAGCATTCCCGATGCCTTGATCAACCACGTTGGCGATCAGCCACTGGCTCGCTACAACGCTGCGCCCACCACCCAGCTGGCGCTGTTGCATCTTGAGAGCGATGGCTTGCACGCCGACTCGCAGCGCTGGGGCTGGCGGCCGCACTGGGCGAAGGATCGTGCGGCGCCGATCAATGCCCGGGTCGAGAAAGTCGCCCACGGCCCGTTCTTTCGAGCCATCTGGCCCCATCGCGCTATCTGCCCGGTCGACAACTGGTTCGAATGGGTCGATGCCGGGGACGGCACGCGGCAACCCTGGCTGATTCGCCGACGTGACCAAGGGCCGGTCTACTGTGCGGCAATCGGGCAATTCCCGATGGGCGGTGCAGCCCCCAGGGATGACGACGGCTTTGTCATCATCACGGCCGATAGCGCCGGCGGCATGCTGGACGTTCATGATCGCCGTCCGGTGGTGTTCAGCCCGGAACTGGCCCGCGAATGGATGGACCCGGCGACGCCCAGGGAGCGTGCCGAACAAATGGTGCTGCTACAGGGGGAAGGCAGTGATGCTTTTGAGTGGTACCGGGTCGACAAGGCCGTGGGCAATGTGAGGAATCAGGGGGCCGGGTTGATTGACGCATTGAACGCATGACCCCCTAAAACATGGCACTTTGATACTTCTCACCGCCTGTCAGACATCGTCAGGGGCTTACATACATTTGCCAATGCTGCGGCTAGGATTCGCGCCATGTTGCCAGTGGCATACCAAGTTGACCAAAGAGTCAGCAACAAACGAATTCCATACATCAAGCCCTTGCAGAGAACTCAATTGCGCGACGATTTCACCAATGATCAAGTCGCGAGTCTGGCGTGCATTTATCTAACAAAGACAGAGCACTACCAACTCGACCATTTCATCGGGCAGTACATACAGACCCGTAACCTGCTTTCAATTCCCAATATCAAGCAAGTCCTGGGTTCAATCCTCGAACGCTATCCGGGTAAATCCCCGGTCATGGTCAACGAGTTGAATGCGTGGATCGACAGGAAGCTGGGTTATCGGGCCACTCATCCCGAGTTCCCCGACCTGCCGCTGTAGGAGCAAGCATGCTCGCGATGGACTTAAGAACGCCGCGTTAAACCAGCAAAAACGCGTTATCGTTGACGACCATCGCGAGCATGCTCGCTCCTACAGTCAGGGTGTTCGCAAGAAGCTCAGAACTTGCGGTCAGGCTCCGACAACTCTCTGCTGTCGTCATGCTTCCACGTCTGCTCTGAATGTTTTTGCTCTTCGATTTCTTCTTCCGTCGGTTCATCCATGTCGTCCTCGGGGTCCGGCTGTTTTTGCTCTATTGCCATGGTTTCACCTCTCTTCCTGAAGGGATCGGTCATCAACTTTAAGCGTAGAACAATTTGCCGTGCCCGGCTTACAGCCATGCACGCAGCAAAAAGAAAAAGCCCATGCTCAACAGCATGCTGAGCAAGGTGTTGCGGGTGTACAGCACCAGGCCGACGGCCACCAGCGAACTGATCAGGTAGGGATTGTCCCATTGCAGGTTCAGTTGCTTGTCCGGCATGAACACGATCGGACCGCAAATCGCCGTCAACATGCCGGGCACGGCGAACCCCAGGAACTGCCGGGCATTGCTGCTCAAACGCAGCGGCAGGCGCGGTTCCAGGAACACATAGCGGTTGAGAAACACCAGGACGCCCATGCCGATAATCACTGCCCAGACCATCATGTGCGCGCTCCCTGGAATTTGTTGCAGATAAAACCCGCGGTCATGCCGGCAAGTCCCGACAGCACCAGGGCCGAGCCCCATTGCCAATAGCTGAACAGCACCGAGCAGAACAGCGAGACCGCGACACAGACCACCGTCGGGACGTTGCGCACCACCGGGGTGATCAGGGCGATGAAGGTGGCAGCGATGGAAAAGTCCAGACCCAGGTGTTCCAGGCCCGGGATGCTGCTGCCCAGCACGATGCCTGCCAGGGTGAAGAGGTTCCAGGCCACGTAGAACGTCAAGCCGACACCCAAAGCGTACCAGCGATCGAACTGCTGTTTGTCGTGCTGGCTGGTCAGGGCGAACAGCTCATCGGTGAGCAAAAAGCCCAGCCCCGCTCGCCAGCGACCCGGCAATGGCGAGATCACCGAACGCATGCTCATCCCATAGAGCAGATGCTGGGAGGTCAGCAACAAGGTGGTCAGCAGGATCGAAAAGATCCCGGCCCCGCCCTTGAGCATGCCAATGGCCACCAACTGCGCGGCGCCGGCGAACACGATGCTCGACAAGCCCTGGCCTTGCAGGGGGGTGAGGTTGGCTTCGATGGCCATGGAGCCGGCCAGCAGGCCCCAAGGGGCTGTCGCCAGGGATAACGGCATGATCGCCACGGCGCCCCGCAAGAATGCGCTGCGCGGCAAGTGTGAATTGGACATAACGCTCTGCAACCAGGAAAAGACTTGAGACTGTGCCAGCAGTCGCAGGCGATGGCTTGAATAATCTTGCGCACTTTGGCCATTTACAGTCGGGCGCCGCATCTTTGCCGATGTTCGACATTGACAAACAACGCGCTGGCTTTTAAAACTGGGCACCTCATTCAGGGTGTAAGCAAAGATGTCCGCAACCTTCAATCTCGACACTTCCGTTATTGGCTTGACTGCCAAGGCGCAAGTTCGCGTTGCGCGCACCCTCAAATCGAAGAAACAGTCGCTCATGTGACCGGGGCGCGCTGTCCCGTCAGATGAGCTGACAGGACATTGAGCGCGACGGACCACCCTCCCCTTGCTTACTTCCTACTACGCTTCTGACGGTGACGAAATCGGTCGACCATCAGGAGAAAGTGCATGTCATCGTTTCAAGGTATCTGGGTTCCCCTCGTCACACCGTTCCACAATGGCGCCATCGATTTCGTCGGATTGCGCCGGCTGGTCAGCCATCTGCTCGAAGCAGGTGTCGACGGCCTCATCGTCTGTGGCACCACAGGCGAACCGGCAGCCATGGGCAAGCACGAGCAGCTGGCGGTGCTCGATGCGGTGCTGGAGCAAGTGCCGGCCCGGCAGGTCGTCATGGGTTTGGCCGGCAACAACCTGATCGAACTGCTGCACTTTCAGGAGGAAATTCTAAAGCGCCCGCTGGCCGGCCTGCTGGTGCCACCGCCCTATTACATCCGGCCCTCCCAGGCGGGGCTCGAAGCGTTTTTCCAGACGGTCGCCGACGCTTCCAGCGTGCCGTTGATCCTGTACGACATCCCCTACCGCACCGGCGTAGCCTTCGACCAGTCGACCTTGCTGAATATCGTCGCCCATGAGCGCATCGTCGCGATCAAGGACTGCGGCGGCAACCTGGGCAACACCCTGGCCTTGCTGTCCAGCGGCAAGGTCGATGTGCTGTGCGGTGAAGACAACCAGATCTTCAATGCACTGTGCCTGGGTGCCAAAGGTGCGATTGCCGCGTCGGCCCATGTCCATCCGCACCTTTTCGTGGCGTTGTACCGACAGATTCGCGACAACCAGCTGGCGGCCGGTAGAGCAACATTCTTCCAGCTTCTGCCACTGATCCAGAGCCTCTTCATCGAGCCCAACCCGGCACCGGTAAAAACCGCGCTGGCTCTGCAAGGCTTGATCACTGATGAGTTGCGTGCACCGATGCA
>Ga0105251_10001985_pt1 | contig 16647 bp, 19 predicted proteins | sample KBSS64metaG_FD_80424 | JGI IMG/M metagenome (GOLD analysis project Ga0105251, IMG submission 80424) | Switchgrass rhizosphere microbial communities from Kellogg Biological Station, Michigan, USA - KBS S6-4 metaG | ecosystem: Host-associated > Plants > Roots > Rhizosphere > Soil | place...
GCTGGCGCAACAGGCGCTATGGATCACGGCGCTGGCGGCAGCGCCGATCCTGATTCCGGCGCTGATCGCGGGCGTGCTGATCGGCATGATTCAGGCCGCGACGTCGATCAACGAACAGACGCTGAGCTTCATCCCGAAAATTCTGATCGTTGGCGCCATGCTGGTGCTGTTCGGCGGCTCCATCATGGTGCTGATCGCCGATTTCACGCGCGAGATTTTCGAACGCATCCCGGATCTGCTCCAATGATCGCGCCGGGCTTCGCCAATGTCGAAGTCCAGCTCTGGATCTGGCTGATCGCCATGATCCGGCCGGGTGCAGCCTTCATCGCTGCGCCCGTTTTCGGCGCGCCCTCCGTTCCGGTCCAGCTGCGGCTGATCCTGTCGCTGGCGCTGGGCATGGCGGCGCTCAACAGCGTGCATATCGTGTTGCCGCAGGACGGTGTCGCCAGTTTCGAAGGCGTCATGCTGGTCGCGGGCGAAGTGCTGGCCGGGCTTGCCATGGGGTTCGCGGTACAGATCGGCTATGCCGCCGCGCTGGTCGCAGGCGAGGCGATCGGCAATACCATGGGCCTCAATTTCGCGGCGATGGTCGATCCCTCGTCGGGGCAGGCGACGCAGGCCGTGGGGCAGTTCCTCTCGATTCTCTCCACTTTCCTGCTGCTGGCGATGGACGGGCATCTGATGCTGGTGAGCTTCATTGTGCAAAGCTATCAGGCGCTGCCGCCGGGCGGCCCGATGCTCAGCAATGATGCGGTCTGGCACCTCATCGAATTTGGCGGCGCGCTGCTGGGGGCCGGGCTGACGATCGCGCTGCCGGTCGGGTTCGCGCTGGTGCTGGTGCAGATCGTCATGGGCATGCTGTCGCGCACCGCGCCCGCGCTCAACCTGTTCGCGGTCGGCATGCCGGTGGCGCTGATGGCCGGGCTGATCCTGCTGGCGATGACCGTCCCGGTCATGGGCGAAGGGATCACCGCTGCGCTCAAGGCAGGGCTGGATCAGGCCCAGGCCATTTCGGAAGGGCACTGAACCATGGCCGAGCAAAATGGTGGCGGCGAAAAGACCGAAAAGCCGACAGCCAAGAAACTGAAGGACGCGGCCAAGAATGGCGATATCCTTCAGTCGCGTGATCTGGCGACGGCTTTGGTGGTGATGGCCGGGATCGGCTGGATCGCGGTGACCGGCCCGTCGGTGGTCAAGTCCCTGTCCGACATGCTGGTCGAGGCGCTGCGCTTCCGGCGGGAAGATATTGTCGATTTCGCCCCGGCGGACAGGGGGATGAGCCTGCTTTCCGGCATTGCCCTGCCGGTGGCGGGTATTTTGCTGGCGACGATGCTGGCCGCCATTGCCGGGCCTGCGCTATTGGGGTCGCTGGGTTTCCGTCCTGGCGCCTTTGCACCCAAAGCATCGAAGCTCAATCCTGCCTCCGGCCTCAAGCGCATGTTCGGGCTTCAGGGGATGATCGAACTGGTCAAGTCGATCGCCAAGGTCTCGCTGCTCGGCGCCATCGGCGTGTGGATGATCTGGAACCGGCTGACCGACATTGTCGGGCTGGGCAAGGCCGGTCTGGCGCCTGCCATGGCGGATCTGGGCAATATCTTCATCATGACGTGTCTGGTCATGGCGGGCGGGCTGTTCCTGATCGCCGGGATCGACGTGCCCGCGCAGCTGTTCCAGCGCTCCAAGCGGCTGTCGATGAGCAAGCAGGAAATCAAGGACGAGCATAAGGAAAGCGAAGGCTCTCCCGAACTCAAGGGGCATATCCGCCGCCGCCAGTTCGAGGTGTTGAGCGGTTCCACCCGCAAGGCGGTGGCCGAAGCCAGCGTCATCATTACCAACCCCACCCATTTCGCCGTCGCGCTGCGCTACAAGCCGGGGCAGGACGGGGCGCCCGTCGTCGTGGCGCGGGGGTGCGATGCGGTGGCGGCGGCGATCCGCGAACTGGCCGATCAGAATGGCGTGACGGTGCTGCAATATCCCGAACTGGCGCGCGCCATCTATTTCACCTCCCGCGCCGGGCAGATCGTCAATGAAGGATTGTATATGGCGGTCGCGACGGTGCTCGCCTTCGTCTTTCGGGTTGAAAATCGCATGGCGAGCGAGATGGACCGGCCCTTCATCACCGTCCCCGACGACCTTCGGTTCGATGGAGATGGCAAGAAAATATAAGTATTTCATCAATTTAGCCGAAAATTCGGTAAAATTACTATCCTTAACCCAAGTTTAGGACTCATTGTCCGTATAATGTTCGCGGGGACGCATTAAGATGGTGCGTCATGAGCGACTATTTATCGCGCAATGAGATATCGCCGGTCGAGCGCAGCGCTACCCGCGCTCCGTCGGCCGTGTCCGCTGTTCAGCCGGTTTCCACCGCCGTCACGGTCAACTCCAACGGCCGTTCGGCAGGGTCGGCGGGCAATGCCCCGTCCGACGACCCGGCGGCGGAGGCCGACATCGCCAGCAGCGCCGAATATGCCAAGGTGCATGCCCGCATAGCCGACATATTGGCCGATCTGCATTCGCAGGCCAGCGGCACGACGGTCGATGGCGCGGCGGATGAAATCCAGTCCATGCTGCCTGCGCCGCAGGTGCTGGTGCCGCTGCCGCCTGCTTCGAAGGAAGCGGTGGAAAGCTCGATCCGCATCGCCAAGCGCATTGCCGAGCAGGCTGCCTATGCCCATGCCGCGCAGGCCAATGTGCGTCGCGGCACGGTCGATCAGATCGTGACTGCCGGGATTTGAAAGTGTTTGGAAATGCGCGAAAGAGCGCATTTCGAGGCGGCATCAGTCCAAAGGCGCAAAAAATGCCGCTTGAGGCGCGGCTTTCCTTTTTTTGATCGCCGAAGCAAATCATTCCTAAAGGTCTTGGCCTTAGGGCCGTTCTTGCATTTGAAAGGACGGCCCAATGACTTCGGTGAGCAGCAGCATCTTGACGGCGCTTGGCGCGGGATCGGGCATCGACACGGGCTCGCTCGTCTCCAGCCTGGTCAGCGCGGCCAAGGAGCCGAAACAGACCGCCATCACCAGCCGCCAGACGACGAACAGCGCGCGCATTTCCGCGCTGGCCTCGGCCTCCAACTCGCTCGACACCTTCGCCGATGCGCTGAGCAGCCTGCTGTCGGGCACCGGCTATTCAGGGACGCCCGCCTCCAACGACACGAGCATCGCCGCGGTCAGCGCGCTGCCGGGCGGCACGCCCGCGGGGCTGCCCGCGCAGATCGAAGTGCAGCAACTGGCCTCGGCACGGACGCTGGCGTCGACACCCGTGTCCGGCGCCACCTCCAGCACGGCGGTTGGCGAGGGACAGCTGACCCTGACAGTCGGCGGCAGCAGCGCCACCATCACCATCGATACGACCAACAACAGCTATGCCGGCCTCGCCACCGCCATCAACGGCGCGGGCCTGGGCGTTACGGCTTCGGTCGTGACCGATACGCAGGGTACGCGGCTGGTGCTGAAGGGGCCGACCGGCGCAGCGAACGATTTTTCGCTGACCAGCGTGTCGGGCACCGAGCTTGCCCAATTCGCCTGGAGCGGCACGGACAGCAGCACCATGGTTTCCAAGTCCGACCCCAAGGACGCGATCATCAAGCTGGACGGCGTGGAACAGCATTATGCCAGCAACACGATCGACAGCGCGATTTCCTATCTGCGGATCGACCTGAACAAGGCGGCGCCCGGCACCACCGTCACGCTGGCGACGAGCGAGCCGACCACGTCGATGCGCGACCTGATGGTCGAATTCGTCGACGCCTACAACACGCTGATGAAGGCGCTGAACACGGCGACGGCGACCGGCACCGACTCCTCGAATGCGGGCGTGCTGAACGGCGAATCGTCGATCCGCGACATGAAGCGGCAATTGTCCGCCATGGTGTCGACCGCGCTGACGGGCAGCGGCACCTACAAGACGCTCAACGATATCGGCGTCAGCACCAATCGCGACGGCACGCTGTCGCTGGACACGACGGCGCTGGACAAGGCGATTGCGGCGGACCCGACGGCGATCACGCAGATGCTGAACCCGTCGGTCAAGACGGCCGCCAATATCGGTCTGGCCGGGATGATGGACAGCGTGCGCGACAATATCCAGAAGGATGGCGGTCCGCTCGCCACCTCGCAGAGCAAATATAAGGCGCTGGCCAGCGATCTGAGCGATCAGCTCGACAAGCTGGATTCGCAGATGACGGACTATCAGGCGCAGCTGACCAAGGTCTACTCGGCCATGGAAACCCGGCTGTCCGCCATGAAGGCGACGCAGAGCTATCTGGAGCAGCAGGTGGCTCTCTGGACCAAGAGCAACAGTTGATAAAAAAGGGTCAGGACGGACATGTTTTATAATCATGGCAGCTTTGGCGGCGGCATGGCGGCGCGCCGTTACGCGGCGGTGCATTCGGGCAGCCGGATAGAAGGGGCGACGCCCCATGCGCTGGTCAAGGTGCTGTTCGACGAACTGCTGCTGGCGCTGGACGCCGCCGCGCTGGCCGAACGGAACGGCGATCGCATCAAGGTGTCGGACAAGCAGGCCCGTGCCATGTCGATCCTGTTCGCGCTCGAATCGAGCCTGGATTTCGACAGGGGCGGCGATATCGCGACCGGCCTTGCGCAAATCTATCGCGAAGCCCGCCGCCTCCTGCTGACTGGGGCCAAGGAACGCAAGCCCGAGCCGGTCGAACAGGCCCGCGTCATGATCGGCGAGATTGCCGAGGCGTGGAACCAGATCGGGTAAATCGGCCCAATCCTGTCCCTGCCGCATGGGGTTGCGCCTTTGGAGGCGCCCCTGTATAGGCAGCGCTCGCAAAGGGCGGCCCGGCGGGGGCCGCCTTTTTGCGTTTCGGAAGTGTTACATCAGCCCAGAAAGGGAAGGTCCATGTCGATTACGCCGCTCATGCCCGTTTACCCCCGGTGCGATGTACGCCCGGTCCGAGGCGAGGGCTGCTATCTGATCGGAGAGCGCGGCGAGCGCTATCTGGATTTCGCCAGCGGCATCGCGGTCAACCTGTTGGGCCATGGCCATCCGAAACTGGTCAAGGCCATCGCCGATCAGGCAGCGACGCTGATGCACACGTCAAACCTCTACGGCATGCCGCTGGGCGAGAAATTCGCGCAGCTTCTGGTCGACACGACCTTTGCCGACACGGTGTTCTTCACCAATTCGGGCGCTGAGGCGGTGGAATGCGCGATCAAGACCGCACGCCGTTATCACTATGCCAATGGAGAGGCGCACAGGCACAAGATCGTGACCTTTGACAACGCCTTCCACGGGCGGACGCTGGGAACGATCTCCGCCACCAGTCAGCCCAAGATGCGCGACGGGTTCGAGCCGCTGCTGCCCGGTTTCGACGTGGTGCCCTTCAACGATCTGGCAGCGGCCACCGCTGCCGTCGATGAAGACACGGCAGCGATCATGCTGGAGCCGGTGCAGGGCGAGGGGGGCGTCACGCCCGCGACGCAGGAGTTCCTGTCGGGCCTGCGCAAGCTGTGCGACGAAAAGGGCCTGCTGCTGATCCTGGATGAAGTGCAGTGCGGCTATGCCCGCACCGGCACCTTCTTCGCGCATGAGCAATATGGCCTGATCCCCGATATCATGGCGGTGGCCAAGGGCATCGGTGCGGGCTTCCCGCTGGGCGCCTGCCTTGCCACCGAAGAAGCGGCCAAGGGCATGGTGTTCGGCACCCATGGATCGACCTATGGCGGCAACCCGCTCGCCATGGCGGTCGGTCTGACCGTGCTGAACGAGGTGCTGGGCGAGGGCTTCCTCGATCATGTCAAGGCGATGGGCGCGCGTCTGCGTTCGGCGCTGGAGCAACTCATCCCCAATCATGACGGCATGTTCGTGGACGTGCGGGGCATGGGTCTGATGCTGGGCGTCAAGATGACGGACAGCTATGATGCGCGCAATTTCGTGGCGCATCTGCGCGACCATCATGGCCTGCTGGCGGTGTCGGCGGGGCAGAATGTCGTGCGAATCCTGCCGCCCCTCGTCATCGAGGAAAGCCATATCGCCGAGTGCATCGAGAAGATTTCCGCCGGTGCGCGGAGCTTTGCGGACGTGAACGCGGCCTGACGCCAATCGTCCCCCTCCGTTCGACGCGATCGGACGGAGGATGGGATTGGGGGTTATCATGACCAGACATTTTCTGAATCTATCCGATGCCGGCGGCGATGCGATCGCCGCCATGATTGCCGACGCCATCGACCGGAAGGCGGCGCGCAAGAGCTGGCCTAAGGGACGGGCCGATGCGGATGCGCCACTCGCCGGGCATACGCTGGCGATGATCTTCGAGAAGAATTCGACCCGCACCCGCGTATCCTTCGACATGGCGATCCGTCAGCTTGGCGGCACGTCGCTGATCCTGGACGGCGCGACCAGCCAGCTTGGCCGCGGCGAGACGATCGCCGATACTGCCCGCGTGTTGAGCCGCATGTGCGACGCCATCATGATCCGCACTGACGATCATGCGAAGATCGAGGAAATGGCGCATCATGCGACGGTTCCGGTGATTAACGGCCTGACCGACATGTCGCATCCCTGTCAGATCGTCGCGGACCTGCTGACCGTGGTGGAACATGGCGCGGCGCTGCCCGGCAGCCAGTGGGCGTGGCTGGGCGACGGCAACAATGTGCTCCATTCGATCGTGGAGGCGGCGGGGCTGATGAAGTTCGACGTGCGCATCGCCGTGCCGGAGGGCTATGATCCCGACCCGTCCTTCGAGGCGGAAGCCCGCACCCGCGGCGCGCAGATCATCCACAGCCGCGATCCGCAGGCGGCGGTATCGGGCGCCGATATCGTCGTCACCGATACGTGGATCTCCATGGGTCAGGCCCATGCCGAGGAAAAGCTCAAGGCGATGATGCCCTATCAGGTGACGCCTGAGCTGATGGCGCTGGCCAAGCCAACCGCCAAATTCCTGCACTGCCTGCCCGCGCATCGCGGCGAGGAAGTGGTCGAAGCGGTGATCGACGGGCCGCAGTCGGTGATCTGGGACGAGGCGGAAAACCGCATCCATGCCCAGAAGTCGGTGCTGCTCTGGGCGCTGGAGCATTTGGGCTGAGTTCAATCCGGCCGGTTTGAGCCAATCCAAATCATTCCTTCGCCCTGGAGGAAGAAGGGTAAAGAGCCTTGGCGACGAAGGAGCCCAGGCGGAGTTGGATGAGGGGGAGCGGGCCTGCGGCCCGCGCCTCTGGCCGACCCTCAAGGGAGAGGGATATTTGAACGGCAGAAATCACCCCCCCAGTCCGCCGATACCGCGCAGATTTGCAAGCGGCGCCTCCCTTCCCTATCTAGGCGCCTTTGAACATTGGCCCGCGCGATGACGGGCCGCACGGAGCCTGATTTGACCACGATTGCCTCTCTCGACCAGGCCCTTGGCTTCACCATCCCGTCGCGCCACGCACGGGGGCGGATCGTGCGGCTGGGGCCTGTGCTTGACGACGTGCTGGCCGCGCACGCCTATCCCCCGCAGATCGAGCGGCTGCTGGCCTCCGCGCTGGTGCTGGCCGCCTTGCTCGGCACGACGCTCAAGGATGCGGGCGGGCAGCTCACCCTTCAGGCGCAGACCGAAAATGGCGTCGTCAGCCTGCTGGTCGCCGATTATAAGGGCGGCGAAGTGCGTGGCTATGCCAAGTTCGACGCCGATCGCCTCGCCGAGTTGGGTCCCAACCCGACGCTGTTCGGTCTGTTCGGCAAGGGTTATCTCGCCATTACCTTCGATCAGGCGGTTTCGGGCGAGCGCTATCAGGGCATCGTGCCGCTCGACGGCGAATCGCTGGCGGACGCGGCGGAACATTATTTCTTCCAGTCCGAACAGATCCCCAGCATCATCCAGATCGCGACCCGCCATGATGCGGGCGAGGGCTGTCTGGCGGCGGGGCTGCTGCTCCAGCATCTGCCCGAGGGTGAGGTTGGGCGCGAGCGGCTGCATGTCCGCCACGATCACCCCGAATGGGAGCATGTGCAGGCGCTGGTCCATACGCTCAAGGATGCGGAACTGACGGATCGCGGCCTGCCGCTGACCGATATCGTCTGGCGCCTGTTCCATGAAGAGGATGAAGTGCGCGTCACTGAACCGACCGCGCTCTCCAAGGGTTGCCGCTGCGATCTTGGCCATATTCGCAGCGTGATCGGCCGCTTTCCGGCGGAGGAACGGGCGGAAATGGCCGACGATCAGGGGATTATCGGCGTCGATTGCGCCTTTTGCTCGCGCCTGTTCCCGGTGGCGCTCGACAGTTTCGGGCAGGGCTGACCGCGCCCCTTTTCCGTCGCCGCCGCCCGCCGGGAATCATTTCGCTATCAAATTGCCGCAATTGGGAGGCAAGGAGTTTGGCGGAGTCGCGTTCCCGCGTGCATGGCGCGCAACAGATGAAGGCTGGACGAATGGGTTTGCGCACCCTGATGGCCGTGATGGCGATGATGACGGCGGTCTGGCCCGCAGGGGCGGTTGCGCCTTCGCCCCGGCTCGCAAAAGGGCTGGAGCCGGGCGAATGGGAATTGCGGGAACGCGGCGGCGATGGTGAGGTCCGGCGGCTCTGCATTTCCGATTTCCGCCAGTTTTTGCAGATTCGCCACGCCAAGGCCAGTTGCCGGAGCTTCACCGTCAGCGAGACGCCGACCCGCCTGATCGTGACCTATGAATGCGGCGCAGCGGGCAACGGCCGGACCGATCTGCGCGTCGAAACGGCACGGCTCGTCCAGATCCAGTCACAGGGCATTGCCGACGGCGCCCCCTTCCAGTTCGCGCTGGAGGGGCGGTGGGCGCGGCCCTGTCGCTGATTCGACCCGCTTGCGCTGATGCGCCGGGAGGGGTAGCGCGAACCCATGGTTGCCAATGAAGGAAAATTTGCCGTCGTTCTGCTGTCGGGCGGACTCGACTCCATGGTCGCGGGTGGTCTCGCGCGCGAAGCCGGTTATCGCCTTCTGGCGCTGACGATCGATTATAATCAGCGCCATCGTCTGGAATTGCAGGCGGCTGCGCGCGTCGCGTCGGCGCTCAACGCCCTTTCGCATATCGTCCTGCCGCTTGATCTCAGCGCCTTTGGCGGATCGGCCCTGACCGCCGACATCGCCGTGCCCAAGAGCGGCGTGGGAGCGGGGATTCCGGTGACCTATGTGCCTGCGCGCAACACCATATTTCTGTCGCTGACGCTGGGGATGGCGGAGGTTGCGGGCGCGAACGACATCTATATCGGAGTCAATGCGCTCGATTATTCCGGCTATCCCGACTGCCGCCCCGAATTTATCGAGGCCTTCCAGAATATGGCGGCGCTCGCCACAAAGGCTGGGGTCGAAGGGCATCCGGTTCGCATCAACGCGCCGCTCCAGCATATGAGCAAGGCCGACATCGTGCGGGAAGCGCATCGGCTGGGGCTGGACGCGGGGATGAGCTGGTCCTGCTATGATCCGACGCCCGACGGCAAGCACTGCGGCCTGTGCGACAGCTGCCGCCTGCGATCCAAGGGGTTCGAGGAGGCGGGCCTGCCCGATCCCACCATTTATGCGGTAAAGCCCTGACGCCATGAGCTATGCCGTCAAGGAAATGTTCCTGACGCTTCAGGGGGAGGGCGTGCATGCCGGCCGCCGGGCGGTGTTCCTGCGCTTTGCCGGCTGCAACCTGTGGACCGGGCGGGAACAGGACCGGGCGACCGCGATCTGCCGGTTTTGCGACACGGATTTCGTCGGCACCGATGGCGAGGGCGGCGGCAGGTTTGCCGAGGCGCAGGCGCTGGCCGATGCGGCTCTCGCTTTTTGGGGCGAGGGCGAGGAAGGGCGCTATATCGTCCTGACCGGCGGCGAACCGATGCTCCAGATCGACGACGCGCTGGTCGATGCGCTGCATGCGCGGGGCTTTGTGATTGCGATCGAGAGCAACGGAACCTTGCCCGCGCATCCGGGGCTGGACTGGGTGTGCATCAGCCCCAAGGCCGGAAGCGAGGTGGTTCAACGCAGCGGCAATGAGTTGAAACTGGTCTGGCCGCAGCCGGGGCAGGGGCACAGTCTGGCCGATGTCGAAGCCATGGAGGGCTGGGTCTTCGACCATCTGCTGGTCCAGCCGCTCGATGATCCCAGGGCGGCGGAGAATGCGCAGGCGGCAGTCGATCTGGTCATGGCTCGACCCCGCTGGCGGCTCAGCCTCCAGTCCCACAAATATCTGGGTTTGCGGTAGGGCACGTCGACTATGCGGGGAGGTCAGTCCCGCGGCAGGTCCTGACAGCCTCTTCCCCACGGCTCCTTCAGGCGGGAGAGGAGAATCTCCTCTTTCCATCCATGTCTATCACCGCGCAGGCGATAGATGCCGCCGTACCATTTCATCCAGAATGGCCTGTTCAAAGCCGGTGGGATGGTCCCGGTCGCGGATCTGATCGTAGAGCGCGATGAGTTGCGCGTCCGAAAGATCGGCGGCTTCGGCGGCGTCTTTCAGATAATCGTGCATGGCGCGTCTCCCGCAGGACGCCATTTTCGCATGGAAAGGCTATAACTGCAATTGGCCGGAAAGCTTGCTTCCCAAAAGGAAGACCGCCCCGGAAATGCGGGGTGGTCTTTCCGTCTGGCTCAGGCCGAGAGGTCGAACCGGTCGGCGTTCATCACCTTCGCCCAGGCGGCGGCGAAGTCCTTGACGAACTTCTCGCCCGCATCGGCGGCGGCATAGACTTCCGACAGCGCCCGCAATTGCGAGTTTGATCCGAAGATCAGATCAACCCGCGTGCCCGTCCACCGCGGCTGGTCGGTCTTGCGATCCGTCCCGGTGAACTCGTCCTTGCCGGTTTCCTTCCACGCCGTTCCCATGTCGAGCAGGTTGACGAAGAAGTCGTTGCTCAGCACGCCCGGCCGGTCGGTGAAGACGCCGTGGCGGGAGCCGCCATGATTGGCACCCAGCACGCGAAGGCCGCCCACCAGCACCGTCATTTCCGGTCCGCTCAATCCCAGCAGCTGGGCGCGGTCGATCAGAAGCTCCTCGGTCGGAACGTTGTAGGGCACGGCTGCATAGTTGCGGAAGCCGTCGACCTTCGGTTCCAGCACCGCGAAATTGCCGGGATCGGTCTGTTCCTGCGAGGCGTCGGTGCGGCCGGGGGTGAAGGGCACCTCCACCGCATGACCGCCGTCCTTTGCCGCCTTTTCGACCGCTGCCGACCCGGCCAGCACGATGAGGTCGGCGAGCGAAATCTTCTTCGCCCCCGCGCCGTCGAACTCGGCCTTGATCCTTTCCAGCGCGCTCAGAACCCGGCCGAGCTGTTCGGGCTGGTTGACGTCCCAGTCCTTTTGCGGGGCCAGGCGGATGCGCGCCCCATTGGCGCCGCCGCGATGATCGGACCCGCGATAGGTTGAGGCCGACGCCCAGGCCGTCTGCACCAGTTCCCCGATGCTGAGGCCGGACCCCAGTATCTTCTGCTTGAGGGCGGCGATGTCGCCCGCATCCACCAGCGGATGGTCGACCGCCGGAATCGGGTCTTGCCAGATCAGGTCTTCGGCCGGGACTTCGGGGCCGAGATAGCGGGCCTTGGGTCCCATGTCGCGATGGCACAGCTTGAACCAGGCGCGGGAGAAGGCATCGGCGAAAGCGGCAGGATCGGCGCGGAAGCGTTCGGAAATCTTGCGATATTCCGGGTCCATCTTGAACGCCATGTCGGCCGTCGTCATCATCGTCGGCACGCGCCTGTCCGGGCTGTGCGCGCCCGGCGCCATATCCTCCGGCTTCTGGCTCACCGGCTGCCACTGCTTGGCGCCCGCCGGGCTCCTTACCAGTTCATATTCATAATCGAGCAGCATGTGGAAGAAGCTATGGTCCCAGGTGATGGGCGTGGGCGTCCACGCGCCCTCGATGCCGCTGGTGATCGTGTGATCGCCCATGCCGCTCTCGAAGCTGCTCTGCCAGCCCAGACCCTGTTGGGCGACGTCGGCCCCTTCCGGCTCGCGGCCGACCTTGGACGCATCACCCGCGCCGTGCGCTTTGCCGAAAGTGTGGCCGCCTGCGGTCAGCGCCACCGTTTCCTCGTCATTCATGCCCATCCGCGAGAAGGTTTCGCGAATGTCGCGCGCCGATTGCAGCGGGTCGGGATTGCCGCCCGGTCCTTCGGGATTGACGTAGATAAGGCCCATCTGGATCGCGGCGAGCGGGCTTTCCAGCGCCATATTCTTGTCCGGCTGGATGCGGGTCTGGTTGCCTTCCTGGCCGACCCATTGCTCCTCCGTCCCCCAATAGACGTCCTTTTCAGGTTCGAACACGTCGGCGCGGCCGCCGCCAAAGCCGAAGACCGGGCCGCCCATCGACTCGATCGCGACGTTGCCGGCCAGGATCATCAGGTCCGCCCAGCTGAGCTTCTGCCCATATTTCTGCTTGATCGGCCAAAGCAGGCGGCGTGCCTTGTCGAGATTGGCATTGTCCGGCCAGCTGTTGAGCGGCGCGAAGCGCTGCGTGCCGAAGGAAGCCCCGCCGCGCCCGTCGCCGGTGCGATAGGTGCCCGCCGAATGCCAGGCCATGCGGATGAAGAAGGGGCCATAATGGCCGTAATCGGCCGGCCACCAGGGCTGGCTGTCGGTCATCAGCGCCGTCAGGTCCTGCTTCAGCGCCTGATAGTCGATCGACCTGAAGGCCGCGGCATAATTGAAATCATCGCCCAGCGGATTGCCCGACAATCCGTTCTGCTGAAGAATGTCGAGCGAGAGCTGGTTGGGCCACCAGTCCCGATTGGTCCGTCCCAACAGCGATCGGAGCGCTGCGGGTTCCTTCATCGGACAGCCCAGCGGGTCACTAGTCTTTGCGTCCATTGCACGTTTCCTTTCGGCTTCTCCAACAAGGATTTTTACCCAGTGACTTTAGGCTATGCCGGACGGGGGGTGAACAGTCCGCGCCATGTTATTTTTCCGATGACTGTATGGAATTTATTGCATGAAGCGGGCGCCGGGGAGGGGGCGCCCGCCTCCCATGCGGCTTCAGATGCTGAAGGCGAAATGCCCCGCGCCCTTTTGCAGGCGCTTCCAATTGGGCGCATCCATGTGGATGAGCGTGTTGTGATCGCCGCCCTCGAACCAGACATCCTGATCCACCAGCATGTCATCGTCGATGATGGTCTTCAGGCCATAGGCCGCGCCGACCGGCGGGATCGCACCCAGCTCGCAATCGGGGAACAGGGCGGCGGTGGTGTGCTCCTCCGCCAGACTGACGTCGCGGGCCAGCCATTGTTGCAGGAAGTTGAAGCTCACATGTTTGGAAGAGGGCAGGACAGCCAGCATATATTCGTCGCCCGCCTGCACCAGCACCGCCTTCGCCACCTGCCGTCCGGGGAGATGGGCGGCCTGGGCGGCGCGCGCCATTTCGGCGGCCGGTTCGTGCATCAGCTCGTCAAATCGGGTTCCGCAGCGGTCCATATAGCTGCGCAGTTTCTGGGAAATCGCCATGACATCCTCCTTCGGCCCGTCTTGCCGGTCCACGCCCGGGGGGCACGGTCAGCCGGGCGTCTGGGCGGGCGCCGGAAAAGCAATGCGGCGCCAGTCGGGCGGCGGGTCTGGCCGATGCCATCCAATGGATCAGGAATAGCAGATTCTTGCCCGATAACCAACCATCGAACCAAGTCGGGCGGGCTTCGTCAATCGCTCCGAAGGGGGATTGCCGCGGCAAAGAAGGGACGTTAGATCAGCATGTTGCGCAAGTGTCTTCGCCGCGCCCGCGCGCTATGATAGGTCCGCCGCTTGCTGCTCGGGGAGGCCGCGGCATCGCTGGATGGCATCATCGGGCGATTTTCAGGCCCGGCTGCCCCGACCAGAGATGGCGGCCAGTTACAGCCGGGCCTGTCCTGCTTCTCTCGAAAACCTCAAAAACTGGCTGCGTGGGCGGACGCTGGTGGCGACGACCAACCGGCCCGGCCTTTTGGAACTGTTCGACCGGATCGTGCTGATCGACAATGGACGAATCACGCCGGATGGCCCGAAGGACAGGGTGCTTGCCGTGTCGCTGGGGGAGATCGCGCCGCCGGAAAAGCAGTTGCCGATCGAGGCGTGCATGTCCCCCCGCGACATTGCCTTCATTCCTGACGGCCGGCCTTTGACGGTCAAGATCACCGCCTATGATCCGTCGATCTGCGGCACGCGGGCGGGAACGCTGTAAGGGCATATGCCTGCTGCCCCTTCTCCTTATGCTTGACCCTTTCGCCTCAGGTCCCGAACGCGCCAGTTTCGAATCTGCGTCCTAACGGTCTTCCTCGACCTCCGCCTTGCCCGGCCATTGGCCCGGCAGTTCCAGATAGGCCTCCAGCTCGCGCCAATGCCGGTCCCATCCCGGTCCGCGCCGGTCCTCGGGCACATGGGCCTCCACCATGCGCCGTGCCCGCGCCACCACATTGTCCGTGGGCGTCCTCAGCCGGTCCAGAATGTTGCGGATCTCCGCCGTCATGATCGCTGCCGTCCCCCGTCCTGCGGCTTTTCCACAGGTTCAACCATCCTTGGCCGAGCGATAGCCGCGGGGCGGTTGTCCGACATGACGGGTGAAGAAGCGCGAGAAATAGGCAGGATCCTCGAAACCGACGGCATAGGCCACCTCCGTCACGGAAAGGTTGGAATAGAGCAGCAGCCGCCGCGCTTCCAGCAGCGTGCGTTCGTCCAGCATCGCCGCGGGCGAGGTGCCCGCCACCAGAGCGCAGGCGTGACGCAGCGCAGTTAGGCTGACGCCCAGCGCCTGCGCATGGTCCGTCACCGGCTCGCGCTGGCGGAAGCGCTGTTCGATCCGCTCGCGCAGCCGCGCCACCAGTGCCGCCTGCCGGGCGCTGCCGCCATGACTTTGCCGGGCGAGCGCGCCATGGCGCAGCGCCAGCACCATGACCGACAGCAAAGCGGCCTCCACTGCGGCGCGCTGCCCCGGCCCGGCCCAGCCCAGCTCTCGCGCCATCCGCTCGATCCCCTGTTCGGCGTCGGCGCCGTCGTCGGCGCGAAGCGTCACGGCATGGGGGTGGCGGAACAGAGCGGCCAGATCGCCGTCCCGCTCCAGCAGATGGTGCAGATAGCTGTCGGCGATGGTCGTCACCCAGCCACGCGATTCCCGATGCCATGCAAAGCCATGGACGATGCCCGCCGGGATCAGCAGCAGGCACGGCGCCTCGAAATGCACCGTCTCCGCCTCCGCCCGCATCTGCCCGCCGCCTTCCGCGATCAGGATGATGTGATTGAGATCGCGGTGGACATGCGGGCGGATCGTCCATTCGCTCGGGCGGGAGCGGTCGTCCAGACTTTCGACGTGAACAAAGCCCTCTGCCACGCTGCGCTGGGGTTCGCCATAGAGATAAAAGCTGGGGACGGCGCTGGATGTCATGGTGGATCGTCCATCTATGCGCCCGTGCCGCGTCCGGCGCAAGAGCGCCCGTTCGGCACTTCCAGCGTGCGGCTCGGAACAGAGTTGCGGCTCCCCTCGGCGCGGGCGTCCGTTTATCATGCATGCAAAATGAGTGCGCGGGAGCAGCGATGCAGGAAATCGTCGAAACCCGGTCAGACAGCGTCAGTGGGGTCAACGAAGGCGCGGTGACGCGCTTTTCTGGAATTCCCTATGCTGCCGCAAAAGGTCCGCGCCGTCCCTAGCCTGGATGCGCATGCGCTGATCGGTCATGGCTGGGTGCCGGGGGACGATTATCTGGCGCTCAGAATCTCTATGGGGAACGCAGCAGCCGCCTGATCCTGCTGGTTACCCGCGAGGCTTGCGAGCGGGTGGCCGACGGCCCCGTTCCTTCAGTTCGACACGGCCTAAATACCAGCTTCACCCGCACCTTGTCCGGCGCTTTGGAAATTGCACCCACGCAATATCGCTCGCGCCGGCTGGCGGCATGACCATGCGGTTGACGGAAGAGGGCGGGTCGCTGGTCGATCACGCCATCCAGGGGGGCGGTCATGCGCGAGGCGTTTCGCGCGCTTGCGGCATTGGGCCTGATCGACGTCGCCAATGGCCGCCGGGCCAAGGTCGGGGCGATCGACGGGTCGGTGATGGGCGCTTCGCTGGACCATGCCGTGGCGATGAAGCAGATCAGGGTGGCGGAGGTCTGGGACGTGCGCCGCACGGTGGAGGTGCGCATCGCCATGCTCGCGGCAGAACGCCGCACTGAGGAACAGGCCGTGCGGATCATGGCGCTCGCGCAGGCCATAGCCGATGCCGCCGCCAACAAGCTGTTCGCGCAGATCGTCCGATCCTTCGCGCCGCTGATGGAAACGGCCGTCTCGCAGGCCTAGCGCACCCGCACCGCAGCCGAACAGTGGCAGGCGATGATCGACCGGCATCTGGATCTGGTCCGGACGATTCAGCTTGGCGATCCGGCCGCGGCCGGCGCCGCGATGGAAGCGCATTTCGATGCGTCGGTGGGCCAGCAACTCCATGCCAAAGATGCCCAGCGCGCAGGGGCGTGATCGCCGATTTCAGAAAAAATGCCGTAATTTCCGTAAATTACGCCCATTTCTCCGATCTTTCTCGAGAAATTTCCCGAAACTGTCATTTTAGGGGTTGCCCGAATCTCCGGACCCCCATAGATGGCCTCTCACCGGACGGAACGACGCCAACGCGGCGCTGAAACGGACGGTCGCCAACATGGATGGGACGCACCTCCCTCGGAAGAAGTTTCGAGGAGGGAAGGCTGTCCCTCTAAAGTTGTCGGCTCTTTGACATTGTTGATTGATGAAGGGACA
>Ga0105251_10001988_pt1 | contig 16636 bp, 9 predicted proteins | sample KBSS64metaG_FD_80424 | JGI IMG/M metagenome (GOLD analysis project Ga0105251, IMG submission 80424) | Switchgrass rhizosphere microbial communities from Kellogg Biological Station, Michigan, USA - KBS S6-4 metaG | ecosystem: Host-associated > Plants > Roots > Rhizosphere > Soil | place...
AAATGTCTTTTTCGTATCGTCTATTCCCTGGGTAACGTTTACGAACTTTACGATGAACATTGCGCACATGAAGAACTTCTTTTCCCCTATGTTCACGTTTGGAAAATACTACGAGCAGGATGGAAAAGTGCTGTTGCCTATGGCGGTGCAGGTTCATCATTCCGTGTGCGATGGTTTCCATGTGGCAAGGATGTTTAATGAGCTGCAGGAGATGTGTGATGGTTTGCCGCAGCTGTCGGAGGAACTTAATGGTTAATACGCCAGGAATGGTGAAAACTTCCTTTTATAGGGAGTGAGTAGTGAATTACTCACTTTGATGTGGTGGACAGGTAAAAATATAAAAGACCGGCTGTTGCCGGTCTTTTATTAGGTATGTCGTTTGGAACAATTTCACGCTTCAGGTTTAACGGAGGGAGATACATCGCTATGACGTCCAACTGTTCGACACCACTTCCGCCTGCTTCAAAATGAGCTCCACAGCGCCCGCGGTTTTATCCGGCGGATATTTGTATTTACGCAGCGTCTGGCGCACCAGAATACGCAGCCGCGCACGCACGCTTTCACGTACCTGCCAGTCTACGGTGGTGGATTTACGCAGTTGCCGCGTCACCTCAATAGCCAGCTTTCTGAGCGTTTCATCGCCCAGTTCACGCACCGCACTTTCGTTTTCCGCCAGCGCATCGTAGAAGGCGATTTCATCCGGGTTTAGGCCAAGCGCATCATCGCGTGCCATCGCTTCCTGGAACGCTTTCGCCATCTGGATCAGCTCTTCAATCACCTGTGCGGTTTCAATCGCCCGGTTATTGTATTTGAGCAGCACGGCTTTTAGGCGGTCGGAGTATTTCTTCTGCTGCACCACGTTATTACCTGAACGTGCATGAATGCCGTCATTCAGAAGTTTTTCCAGCAATTCCACTGCCAAATTACGCTGCGGCATCTCCCGCACTTCCTCCAGGAATTCATCAGACAGCAAACCGATATTGGGTTTATCTAACCCGGCCAGGGCAAAAACATCCTCAACACCTGTAGCGACAACCGCGTTATCCAGGATCTTGCTCAAGAGTGAGTTTTTCTCTGACTGGCTAAATTTTGCCTTCGGATCAAGTTTGATAAGCCCCACTCTGACCGCCGAAAGGAACGCGAACTCCTCCTGTAAGGCTTCGGCTTCATCAAGGGTGTTACAGAGCGACCAGGCTTTACTCATCGCCAGTGAAACGTCGAGGTAGCGTTTTTTACCGTCATCCAGACCCAGAATGTAGTTCACTGCATCGCGTAAAAACGCTAATGGATCGCGTGAAAAGCCTTCGTAGCTAAAGCCGGGTTTTCCTGCTGACGGCGCAAACATCCCATGAATGACGTCGATTTTTTCCAACAGAATGGCAAAGGCTTCGCGGGCATCCACCGTGGTCTGCCCTTTCCCTTTCGAATCCGTGTAGGTTTTTAGCGCCTGCTTCAGTTCGTTGGCAATACCGATGTAATCCACCACCAGCCCGCCAGGCTTATCGCGGAACACGCGGTTAACGCGCGCAATGGCCTGCATCAGGTTGTGACCGCGCATCGGCTTGTCGATATACATGGTGTGGCAGCACGGTGCATCAAACCCGGTCAGCCACATATCACGAACAATCACCAGCTTCAGCGGATCGTTCAAATCCTTAAAGCGAGCTTCAAGACGCTTTTTGGTCTGCTTGTTATAGATGTGCGGCTGGAGATGATCTTTATCAGATGCCGAGCCGGTCATGATGACTTTGATCGCGCCTTGTTCAACATCCGTGCTGTGCCAGTCCGGACGGATCTCTGTGATGGCGTTGTAGAGCTTCACGCAGATATCACGGCTCATAGCGACAATTATCGCTTTACCGTTCATGGCCGCATTGCGCGTTTCAAAGTGCTGAACCAGATCGGCAGCAACCTGTTTGATGCGAGTCTCTGAACCTACCAGCTTTTCCAGACGGCTCCAGTCACCTTTAGTTTTCTCCTGCTGGCCCGTCTCTTCATCTTCCACCAGCTCATCCACCTGGTCGGAGAGCGTTTCCAGCTCCTCATGGTTCAGGTCGAGTTTTGCCAGACGGGATTCGTAATAAATCGGTACCGTCGCGCCGTCATCGACCGCATCCTGAATGTCGTAGATAGAGACGTAATCACCGAACACGGCACGGGTATCTTTATCTTCAGACGCAATCGGCGTGCCGGTAAAGCCCATAAACGAAGCGTTCGGCAGCGCGTCGCGCATGTGTTTGGCGTAACCGTATTTGTAGGCCCCGGTTTCGCGGTCCAGCGTGGCGCTCAGGCCATACTGGCTGCGGTGCGCTTCATCGGAAATCACCACGATATTGCTGCGCAGGTTGAGGGCCGGATGGCTCTGCTCGTTGTCCAGCGGAGCAAACTTTTGCACGGTGGTAAAGATAATTCCGCCGGCTTCACGGGCATTGAGCAGCTCGCGCAGCTCATCGCGATCGTTAGCCTGTAAAGGCGTTTGCTTCAGCAGATCCTGTGCCTGGCAGAAGGTTGCGTAGAGCTGCCCGTCCAGATCGTTGCGGTCGGTCACCACTACAATGGTCGGGTTATTCATCTCCGCCTGTTGCAGCAGCTTTCCGGCGTAGCAGCACATAGAGATACTTTTGCCGGAGCCCTGAGTATGCCACACCACACCTGCTTTTTTACTGCCGGGGGTAATATTACTGCGCAGCGGCAGATGTTTGCCGGTAGACGCCACAATCGTGGCCGCAACCGCTTCACGCACCGCGTGGAACTGGTGATAGGCGGCAATCTTCTTGATCAGCCGTTTGCCGTCAGACTCAAACAGAACAAAGTAGCGAATGTAATCGAGCAGAAGCGCACGGTTAAAGAAGCCCTTCACGACGGTTTGCAACTGCCAGTCAAACTGTGGCTTATCGTCTTCGTTAGCGACGGTTTTCCACGGCAGAAAGCGCTCCTCATCGGCAGTCAGCGAGCCGATACGGGCATTTTGCCCATCGCTCACCACCAGCGCTTCGTTGCAGATAAACAGGTCGCTGAGTTCGTTTTTATAGGTCTGCAGCTGGTTAAACGCAGCCCAGATATCGGCATTGGCATCAATCGGACTTTTCAGCTCAATCACCGCCACCGGCAGGCCGTTGATATAGCCAATGATATCCGGACGACGAACCTGTTTTATCCCCTGAATAGCCACCTGATTCACGACCATAAAGCGGTTATTGCCGGGATGGTTAAAATCCATCAGCAGCGCTTTATCGTGAACAGTCTTGTAATCACGTTTGTACTCAACGGGCAAGCCGTCGAGCAACAGGTGGTGGAATGCTTTGTTACTGACGACCAGATCCGGACTTTGGGCATGGGCGATACGCAGTATCACCTCTTCCAGCACGGAAACAGGGAGATGGGGGTTGATGGTTTGCAGCTGCTCCAGCATCACCGGCCGCAGAAACACATCATGAAATGAAGCACGCAGCGGGTTGTCTCCATCCGGTGCGATATCTGGCCCGTGCAGCACTTCCCAGTCCTGTTCAGCAAACCATTTCAGGCATTGCTGCTCTAAATCGTCTTCGCTCAGCATTACTCTTCCTCTCCCTCGGTGATCATACCGGTCTGTTTCAGCTCAATCGCCAGTTCCAGCAGGCTCGGGCGGATCGCTTTTTCCAGACGGTTCATGCTATCCATCATCCAGTTGATAATGGCAGGCCAGATCTCTTTATTACCGCCGTCAAACGCCTTTGAGCAGACGATCTGGCAGCTTTTTCGCTCTGGCAGCAATCGCCAGTCGAGCGGCTCGCCAAACAGCGATTCAATGTGCGTTTTGCGTTCCTGAAGGCGTTCAAATAACCAGGTGTTTTCCAGCGCATCCCCGCGCGAAATATTGAGCTGCACGCGAGCGTCTTTCTGGGAAAAGATCAGCTCAAACGGCACGCCGCTGACGCGACCCGGCGGCCAGCCAGTGATCGGTTGAGGGGGCACGGTTGTTAAACAGTGTACAGGGGCTGGTGCGGAATTTTTCCAGCGCCATCGTCCAGAATTCGCGGCGCAGATAATGGCGCTGTTGCAGTCCGCTACTGCTGGAGGTGGACTGCTCTTCCGCCTCTTTCTGCGCCATGCCGATCATATACGACTCCGCTTCCGGGGTTGGGATCACCTGGCGGATATCGACAAATACATCTTCACCGAAACGGTAAGGGGTCACTTTGAAGCACTGCGCCCGGATACCAAACTGCATCAGCCACAGCGCGGTATTAGTTACCTCTTTGCGGAAATTGGCCGCGACCATGATGACCCGCTGGGTGCCTTTACGGTTGAGCACCCCTTCTTTCAGGCTTTCCCAGCCCATAAATTCGGCGATGACGTCTGCTGCCTGGCGGTTCTCGTTGGGATCGTACTGATCCAGATAGAGCTGGAAGATCTCAACCACGCTCTCCTGACGCAGGTTGGCGCAGTACCCGGCGTATTTCAGCGCCTGCCACACCACGTCGCGCCCGGAGTCATCGAGCTTGTTCTCGATGATGACCAGGTTGCCTTTTTTATCGAGCGCCAGCAGATCAAGACGCTCTTTGGTGTCGTCAAAGCCGGCAAACTCTTTCTGAATAATCAGCAGTTCATCGTCGTTGTCGCGGGTCAGCGCCTGGGGATTTTTTGCCAACCATTCCTGCAGGTGATAGCGCTCGGTAAAGCCGAGGCTGCTGAAAGATACTTCTTGCAGGGAGTGCAGGCTGTTGGTCGACGTATCGACTTTATACATTTTCCGCCTCGCTTACCGCCTGCTCGGCTTCCGGCAGTGTGATTTCGCCTGAGAGAAGTTTGGGGAGAAGGGTGTCAAGGATGTTCGAGAGCATTTCATTTTGACTCAGGACATTAGCTCTGTATGAGAAAAACATATCAGTTCTTGAACTAAAGACTTTAAGTACAGCCTCTCGTATATCTCGTTCAACAGGTAATACACATTGTGTTGAAAGTACAACATCTGCATTCACTGCAGGATAAGCACCACCATCGGCTAGATGAGCCAAACGCTCAATACTTTCAATTGAGGTTACGCAGAGATAAATATACTCACTAAAAACCCGAGCCTTAGGAGTTAGCACAGCAAACCCAGTGCTTCCGGTTAATCCTGTTTTATTTATGTAGGAATAGGACCCATTTCCCGGCCGGACTGTGCCAACGATTGTATCGTGCGGCTTTAATATTCGTCTTGCTCTACTTGGTGCATCTGAAAATTGATACGTTTCTATCGAGTTAATAACACCCCATTTGGTATTTGCCAAATCAACGTAACTGACAGATTCAGGGGCATTTTTCTTCGACCAAGATTCCGTATTCAATGAGGCCACTTCTGATAAATCACTAACGTGCCAACCCTCAGGAATATCTCCCAACTCACTCTCCTGCATCGCAGACGGAAACCGCGCTGCCGTGGCTTTTAACTCGGCATATTGCTCAGGGTGTTCACGCTGAAAAACCGCCAGCGCATCAGCATCTTTCCCGGAAATCGCCGTCATAGCGGCAAGCGTCGCGTCTTCCTGCGAACCGCCCGCTTCCAGCACCGCGATTTTGGCTTTTACCGGTTCAAAATCGACAAACCAGCTTTTGAACAGGGCTTGCGCCATTTGTTCGAGGGTTTGGTTCATTTGATTATTTTGAACAATTTTATCGTCAAGAACACCTAGTGCTTGGGCAATTTTTTTCTGCGTAACTAAGTCAGGAATAGGAAAATGAATTCGTTCCAATGTTTGTAAGTTAATGTTATCTTGAACACTACCATTGGCCTGAGCTTTAATTTTAGCTTTAAGCAATCGAAACATGTACTCTATGAAATAAACATCACATTTTGTTTTATCTGCAATAAAGCCAATAACGCTGTCAGGAAAACATGCAGAAAATTGTAACACACCTGTTTCTGCAATATTAGCTGCAATAGTAATACACATAGTATCAACTGGCCAAAAACGGCTTTGTTTTAACCCTTCGTTACTATAGGTTTGATTAAACGAATTTATTCTTCCGTTAGAGGCTTTCACGTCTCCTGTTTGAATAAATGGATATTTTCCTCCATATAAAAAATCTGCGTCCCGAGGTCTGTGTTTAGATTTACCTCTGTTAACTTCACCCAAGTCACTAAGCTTTACTAATTGCCATCCTTTAGGGACCGAAATATCAAAACTCATAACCCAGCCCCCCCAGATTTGCCTTAATCTGTGCTTCCAGCTTCGCACTCTCTTCCAGCTGCTCTTTCAGCTGCGCGGTCAGTCGTGCCATCTTCTCGGTAAAAGGTTCATCATCTTCATCCTGCTCGGCGGCACCAACGTAGCGCCCTGGGGTCAGCACAAAGTCGTTTTTCTGGATGTCTTCCAGCGTTGCCGAGAAGCAGAACCCGGCTTCGTCTTCGTACTCTTTATCCGTCTGCCATTTGTGGAAGGTGTCGGCAATTTTGGCGATATCCTCGCGGCTGAAATCACGCAACACGCGGTCTTTCATAAAGCCAATCTTACGGGCATCAATGAACAGGACTTCGCCTTTGCGGTGCGCTTTGCCGTTGCCGCCGGTTTTGTCTTTGGTCAGGAACCAGATGCAGGCCGGAATTTGGGTGTTGGTAAAGAGTTGCCCAGGTAACGCCACCATACACTCCACCAGATCGGCTTCGATCAGGTTGCGGCGGATCTCACCTTCGTTGTTGGTGTTGGAACTCATCGAACCGTTGGCCAGCAGCAGCGCCATCGAACCTTTCGGGGCCAGGTGGTGGATCATGTGCTGCATCCACGCAAAGTTGGCGTTACCCTGCGGCGGAGTGCCGTATTTCCAGCGCACGTCGTTTTCAAGCTTCGCGCTCCACCACTCCTTCATGTTGAACGGCGGGTTAGCCATCACGAAGTCGGCGCGCAGATCCGGGTGCTGGTCGTCCAGCAGGGTATCGGCGTTTTTGCTGCCGAAGTTAAAGTCGATGCCACGGATTGCCATGTTCATCGCCGCCAGTTTCCAGGTGGTCGGGTTGGATTCCTGGCCGTAGACGGAGATTTTCTGTTTCTGCTCGGCGGCGTTGTACTGTTTTTCGCCCGCGTGCTCTTCAATAAAGCGGTCGCTGGATACGAAAAATCCACCTGAGCCCATCGCCGGGTCATATACACGGCCGTTGTAAGGCTGGAGCATTTCGACAATCAGGGTAACGATGCTTTTTGGCGTGTAATACTGGCCGCCTTGTTTGCCTTCCGCCAGCGCGAACTGACCGAGGAAATATTCGTAGACGTGGCCGAGAATATCTTTGCTCTTTAAGTTGAGCTTCTCGCCGTTATATTCCGGATTGCTGAAGTTGGCATCAGAGAAGGTATTAATCAGCCCGGTTAACACCTCGTTGCCCAGCTGATACTGGCTGATGCGGTTCAGAATACCTTTCAGCTTCGGGTTGGTTTTTTCGATTTCATCTAACGCATTGTCAACCAGCCAGGAAACGGAGCGCAGCTTGACGTCCTGTCCGGTGGTTTCGTCCACCCACAGCACGGTGCCGGTCGGCAGCATGGCTTTGTTTTTCAGCGTGTCCCAGCGCGCAGCTTTCGGTACCCAGAAGATGTTCTTTTCGGTGTAGTAATCTTCCACCTCCAGCTCATCGGCAATCGCCTGTGCGTACTCTTCGTCGGACTCATAATCCTCCCGCGACATGGCGTAGATGTTGTCCGGGTTGCCGACATCGCGGAACAGGGTGATGAGCTCCTGCTGACGGGCCTCAAAGGCATCGGACACATACTTCAGGAAGATGAGCCCCAGCACCACATGCTTGTAGTTGGCGGCATCCATATTGGCACGCAGCTTGTCGGCGGCCTTCCAGAATTATTATCCAGCTCGTTCAGGAACTGTTGTTCGGCGTTGTTCATGAAAATCCTCGAGGTCGATCGCAGCGAAAGCGCAAAAATGCCTTATCGCAAATTCAGTTTTGGAATGCAGTTCGCAAAATGATACCCGGAACGTTAATGATTACAAACGAAACAACGTAAAGAAATTTGCTTTTGATCGCTAAATAATAGGAAACTAAACCGCCATTCCATTAAATCTCCCTGCATGTACCGCTCATCCCATGAACGGGTGGGGTTGTTTGCGGATCGCGGCGCGGCGATGGCTATCACAACAAAGAAATTTTGATTAAAGGTAATCAGATTGTTGTCGATGGTAATTTAAATGCTGATTAATATATTCAACGGGTAAAAATATGTCCTGGCTTAATTCATATTTAGTGACGCTTACATCTGTGGAGCCCCATAATGTGCCCTTCAGCGTAATCTGCATCGTGAGCCTGGCCGTTGCCTGCTTTATTTTCTTTTATTTATTCCGGGCCATTAACATTGTTAACAGCCTGAAAAAATACACCCAATCAATTAATAGCATTGAAAGCAATTCCCCAGAGGAACAGCTTGCCCATCTTCAAAATCTCTTTAAGCGCCCTGAACTCAAACACGCGTGGAATGAGTTTGAAGAGTCGTTACACCCGCAGAGTGAGCTGGAAGGTGGGGAAGAAAAAATCGTCCGCATTCGTGCCACGGCGCCAAGCTCGAGCTACTTCTCTGAGCAGCAGTTAGTCGATATTCCACTTAATACGGAATTCTTCAAACACCTGCCCGGTATTCTGACCGGTGTAGGGATAATCGGTACGTTTTACGGCCTGATGATTGGCCTCAACCACTTCGACCCCAGCACTCCCGAGCAGGTGACCAGCAGCGTCAATAATTTGCTGCACGATGTGTTGTACGCATTCCTTGGCTCTGCCGTGGCTATTGCCGCCTCTATTTTCGTCACCTGGCTGGAAAAACTGTCCATCGCCAAGTGCTATAAGTATCTCGAAAAATTTACCGCCGCTATCGACAAGCTCTACGTTAGCGGTGTGGGCGAGGAATACCTCGCCTCGCTGGTGAAATCCAGCAACGAAAGCGCTACCCAGGCGCGCCACCTGAAAGAAAGCCTGGTCACCGATCTTCGCGATATGCTGCTGCATCTTGCCGAAAGCCAGAAAGTTGAAAATGAACGCCTCGCGAATACATTAAGCAACACCCACCGAGAATCTGGCGCACAGTTTGCTGATCAGGTGAGTGGTGCGATCGAGAATAGCCTGAAGTCACCGCTGGATAAAATTGCGGGTGCGGTTCAGACCGCCAGCGGCGATCAAAGCGGCATGGTGCAGAACATGCTGCAGGATGTGCTGACCGCATTTATGGCGAAGCTCGATACCACCTTTGGCCAGCAGTTTACCAACCTTAACGAGATGATGGGACAAACCGTCGGGGCTATACAGACGATGCAAAGCGGCTTCTCCGCTCTGCTGCAGGATATGCGTCAGGTCAGCGACGATTCCCGCCAGGGTAGCGCGCAGTTAATTGAACAACTCCTCTCTGAAATGAAATCGGGCCAGCAGGCCATGCAGGCTGGCATGAATGACATGCTGACCAGTTTACAAGCCTCTGTTGCGAAAATTGGCGCTGAGGGTGAAGGTGCCGGTGAGCGCATGGCACGACAGCTTGAGAAAATGTTTGCCGATAGCGAAGCGCGGGAAAAAGCCCAGGCAGAACATATGTCCGCCTTTATTGAAGCCATTCAGAATTCAGTGCAGCAGGGACAAAGCGCAACCATGGAAAAAATGGCGGCCTCAGTCGAAGCACTCGGGGAGCAGTTGGGCAGTCTGTTTGGCCAGATAGATAAGGGTCAGCAACAGATATCAGCGAACCAGCAGGCTAACCAGCAGTCTCTGCACGAACAGACGCAGCGTGTGATGAGTGAAGTAGACGATCAGATCAAACAGCTGATTGAAACCGTTGCTAGTCAGCATCAGGCAACCACCGAAACGCTGAACAAATTCGCAGAACAGACCAACCGACAGATTCAGGATATGCAAAGCGGCGCGGATAAAATGCGTGTTGCCGCCGAGCGTTTTGAACACGCAGGCGATAAGGTGTCGGAGGCGAATCACCTGACGGCTGATGTACTGAATAAAGCGCAATCGGCGGGTTCATCGCTCTCCCTTGCCACCAGTGAACTCACTTCAGTAGTGAGCGATTATCGTAACAATCGAGAAGCCGTCAGCAAATCCATTGCCATGCTCGAATTGCTCGCAGCAAATACCCAGTCAGAACAAACCACCCGTAGTCAGTTCATCACCGATCTTAAGCAGCACGCAGAGCGCTTACAGAGCTATAACCGTGAAGCGCAGACCTTTATGGAAAATGTCAGCGATGTGCTTGGGAAAGGCTTTGAAGACTTCTCAGAAGGTGTTTCACGCAGTCTCGACAAGACGCTGGGCAAACTGGACGTCGAAATGGCGAAAGCCTCTAATCTGCTTGCGGGCTCCGTCGAACAGATCGGTGAAAGCGTCAGCGAGCTTGATGATGTTCTATCTCGCGTGCGTGCCTGAGGGGGTGACAGCTGATGTTTGGGAATGCATTTGGCGTTAAAAAGCGCCGCAGTGATGAAGCTGAGAAACCCTTCTGGATTTCTTACGCCGATCTGATGACCGCCATGATGGTGTTATTTCTGGTGGTGATGGTCGCGTCGCTAAGCTCCGTTACACAACGCATTCAACGCGCGGAGCAAGGGGAAAAAGTCAGGGGGCAGGACATCGCCAGATTATGTGAGCGCCTGGAACTGCATGCCCGCAGTGTTAACAAAACCATCGTGGTGGATTGCCACGATAACCGCATCAGCTTTGGTGAAGCTGGTCGTTTCGACCACAACCGTTTTTTCCTGAATGCTGAAGGGCAAAAAGCATTACAGGATGTCGTTCCACTTGTGCTGGAGGCATCAGACAGTGACGAAGGCAAAAAGTGGTTTAAGCAGATCGTCATTGAAGGGTTTACCGATACCGACGGCTCGTATCTTTTCAACCTGCATCTCTCCCTGCAGCGCTCTGAGTGGGTGATGTGCAGTTTGCTCGATAGCCGCAGCCCTCTGCAAAAAAGCATTTCTGCAGAACAGCAGATCCAAATCCGTAAGCTTTTCCTTGCGGGGGGCGTCTCATTTAATAACGCGAAAGATAGCAAAGAAGCCAGCCGCCGCGTCGAGTTGCGTATGCAGTTTTTCGGGCTGAAAGATAAGCATGCTGCCGCAGACGAGGTGGATTTCCCGCCTGTTGTGAATAAAGAAGTTTGCCAGTTGGTAATGCCGCAATGACGCCCGCGTTGAGTTCTCTATCGCAGCGCATCGCAGCGAAGCTCTCTTCCAGCCAGCAGGAGGAGCATTATCTGCGCAATGATTTCCACGCGCTGGCTTCTGCTGGCCGCGAGATGGAAAAGCGATTTGATAAAGCAGAGAAAATCCCCACCCCGCCACATGAAATGCGGCTGGCGGCGCTGCGTCGTTTTCGTCTTGCAGAAGAACTGACCGAACGTGAGTGGCGAATGGTGTTTTATGGCCTCGCCGATACCGATCCGCTCTACCCTGACAGGCCAGTATTACTGGAGGATGATACATTCTTTCCCCATGTCGATAGTGCTATCAAAAAACAGATTGAATCCAGGACACTAAAACGCAAGGACTGGGCTGCACTCTGTTCAAGTTATTTTGCCTACAAACACGAATCGCCAGAAATAAACCCGCACTGGTGTGTACTGCGTGGTCATATCGCCAGGGGGTACCCAGTAGTAAAAGCCGCTATCCGCAGAGAAAAGTCGTGGATGAAAACCATTGAGTTTTACCACGACATTTTTACGCCTCAGGCTGGCGGTGTGATATCCCAGCAACTACTCTCCGGTGAGAGCAATTCCTTATCATCATTAGAAAAAATAGCGCAAATACCCGATAGCAGCTGGTTGTGGAAACGTATTTTCACAGTGCTGTTAGCGCAGCTTGATACTCTGGACGATCCTCACTATCTGGACAAAATCAGTTGGCTATTGGGCCTGGCGGCGCAGTGGGTACGTTTTCGCGATGACATCATGACGGCAACATTAACCCGTTACTATCATTCAATCTATCGCGATCAAGCGCATTCCGCCCTGAAACAGGCCGCCCTGGAATACTGGGATAACCCTCAGCTCAAGAGTCAGCAGAATAAGTGGCATCAGTATGTTTCTGAACCTGTCGCTGCAATGGTGCGTGGCTGGTTAGCAAAACAGGACCTGATGCACTTCTTTGAACTGCTTCGCGGTAATGGCGATGTCGATCAGGCAAGGCTGCACTATTGGCTACGTTTCGCGAATCAGATGGGATTCACCCGTATCGTGATGGGGCCAGATGCCTGGCAAGATCGAGGAAGCGATTTTGTGAAATTCCGCGAGGAGAATCGTGGGAGGCTAAGCCATCTACGCGGTGGACGTAGTTTCGATAACGCTATGATCATGCAGATTAACGATTATATCTTCGTTGAATTTTCCGGGACGGGAAACGCGATGTATGCCTACCGAGTAGGTCAGGCTCCATTTAACCCAGAGTCACACTCATTGGATATCAATATCCAATTAAAAGACAAATACCGTAATGTTCTCCGTCTTCCACATACCCCACGAGCGGAAGGGTACAACAAGACCCGGATCACCGGCTGGATGCTGAAATATGACGATGAATTACGTCAGCTGGGTATCCGCTGGATGGCTGAAGAACCCGTCAAATTTATAGATAAAAAAGTGCCCTCACCAGCCTCGGTATCTGACATCAAAATCATCAATCCATTGCGGGATACAGCAATACAGCGCCTGGTTGAAAATACCTCATGCATCGTCAGTGATAACCGACAAAAAGGTGGCGTGCTGTCCGTCCAGCTCAAAGCACCTGACGATATAACAGAAAGAGAGTTGCTTCGACTTGGGTTCACCCCTGTGACTAAAGAACCGCATCGCTATTGGATTAAATAATGCTGAAACGTCTGTTAAGTAAACTGACGGGAAACCGTCAGCAGATAGAACGCCACCTGAAAAATCAGTATCAGGCTGAAGAAAACGGACTCAGTTTTCCGCTATCGTTGGTTGATGACCCAGAGCTTTGGGCTCTGGCATCCTGGCTTGAGCAACTGGCTGAAGAAGACTATTTGATATCACTAACAGACCGATGGTTGTTGAGCTGGGAATCGCTGTATCGCTTGCTGGAAGATGAAGAACATGCCAGCAGTCTGCCTTTGATTGGCGTGCCTGAGGTTTTGCCCCTACGTGCAAGTTTAAGTTCGCGAGGAGCCTTAAGCGATAATGATTTCCGCGTCTGGATTGCTGAATGGGCTACGTTTCCCATGCGTCAATCGATCCGTCTTAGCCGCACCGGGGCTATTTTTACTCATGAAAACCAGCAGCACCTGTTATCACGAGAAAACTGGGCGCTTTTGCAGGCAACCGAGCAGCTACGCATGCAGCAAACTCAGGCTTCCGGCGAAACAACTAACCAACTGGGATGGGCTGCAATTCGCAAATGCGCGAAACAGGCCGCTGCAAAATTTGATGATTATTTAGAAAAAACGCATGTCATCAAACCCACTTCATTGTCGTTACGCCTGCGTAAGGCGACAGTTGCTGATACTGCCGTTATCGAGATTGAACCCCACTTTGAGGACCAACCCGCTAACTGGCTTGGCAGTTTTGACAAAAACTTGCAGGTCCACGATAGCTATCGTATTCCCGGAGAGAACGGTGAGCTCAGCCATGTCATCATCCCACCTGAAGTTAAAGAAGTCCTGAATTCAATACACTCAATTCCCGGTCGCCGGGTTGCCGGAAGTGAAGCGCTTTCCTTTGTTCGCAATCCCTATACTTTCCTGGGTGAAGATGCCGCCAGTGTTATTGCCCCCGAGGAACACGAACAGGCATTATTTGATGCCCATATTTCTTTCATCATTTCAAGCTTCAACCCCAGATCAATGATGAGAATAAGATAGAGCGTATTACGCTGGTGTTGGAGCCTGTCTCACCGTTGCCGCAACCGGAGGTGTCATTCCTGTTCTCGGCTCCATGGGAACTGGAAAAATTTGTTCAGGCCGTAGGGATAAGTGTTGCCGCACAAATGCCAGCAGGTTCCTGGCAGGGTTACGAGCTGGAACTGAGCCAATTCACTGAACAGCAATGGCATGATTGCCAGTCGCTGTTGTCGCGCTGGCAACAGGAGTTTGAAGGTAAAGAATTTAAGGATGTTCTGGATCTTGGTAAATATGGCGATCGCGTCATTGGCATCGGTGAGTTTGAAAAAATATCCTCTCCCTGGCTGACCAAGGCGCAAAGTGAAAACTGGCTTCCTGATGGCATCGACTTCTCCGAATTTTCGGTAGAAACGCTGGATGGTTGGCAACCTGATAACCTTCAGCATTTCAACGAGCTGCAGGAGAGAATTACCCAAGCAGAAGAAACTGGCGAAACGCATATTATCTCCCCCTGGAATGAGACTGAACTGCCACTGGATGCAGCTAAAACTTTCAGTAAGAACTGGGAAAAACAGCAAAATGCAGCACAAGAATCAGAGGGCAATGTTGTTGAAAAAGCGGCCCGGGCAGTGCTCAAAATTGAACAGAATATTGAAGAAGCTGTTTACATTAAAAAGCGCCGAGACTCACTCCTCAATGCACGCCATGCTGAACCTGAAATTCCACTGAGCCTGAAAGAGCATATCCAGCTCAAAGACTATCAGCGCGAAGGCGTGGCCTGGCTTCAGCAACTTTTCCTCTGTTCACCTCAGGAAACAGCAGGTTGCCTGCTAGCGGATGATATGGGGTTGGGGAAAACGCTGCAGATCCTGAGCTTCCTAGTCTGGTTTATTGAAAAATTCCCTGACGAGCCACCAAGCCTCATTGTTGCCCCCGTTTCGCTTTTGGATAACTGGGAGCGTGAACTCGACAATTTCTTCTACACCGCCGGAATTCCTGTGATGAAATTGTATGGTGACACCATTAAAGCGTTGAAATACCCGAAACAGGCTATTCCTGATCATCTGCAGTCTCAGGGGATCAAAAATCTGCTCAAACCCGGCTGGCAGGGGGAGGCGAAAATCATTCTAACAACCTACGAAACGCTTCGCGATCAGGAGTTTTCACTGGCGCGCCAGCCATGGTCCATCATGGTCTGCGACGAGGCACAAAAAATAAAAAACCCGGCAGCATTAATCACTCATGCAGCCAATGCGATTCAAGCAAGATTCAAAGTGGCATGTACCGGCACGCCAGTGGAAAACACGCTTGTAGACCTGTGGAGCCTTTTTGATTTCGCTCAGCCGGGTCTGTTAGGCGCACTCAATGAATTTGGCAAACACTATGTTCGCCCTATCGAGAACGAAGCGGGTCGTGATACAGGGCGGCTTGAAAGTTTACGAGCTCTGATTGAACCCCAGACATTACGCCGAACTAAAGAAGAAGTCGCGCGTGATTTGCCGCAAAAAATCGAAGTTACCAGCTGTAAGCAGCTGCCGCTTTCTAGCCCACAAAAGCAACTGTATCTTTCTTCAATCGCTAACTGGCAACAACAGCAAGCACTGAGTGAGGGCATGCAGCAGGCAGGTGCGGGGATGTTAGGGTTATTACATCGCCTTAAACTCATTTGCGCGCACCCGGCAGTTGTTAACCCAGAGCCTCGATATCGGGAAGGGTCGCCAAAACTTAACTGGATGTTGAAAACACTGGACGAAATTAAGCACACCCGTAAAGACAAGGTGATTATCTTTACGGAGCTGCGCGATCTCCAGCGCGAGATACAGCATGCTGTTCAGCAACGATTCGGTTTCCGTCCGGTCATCATCAATGGCGATACCAGCACTAAAAGTCAGAGTCAAAATAGCCGTCAGCGATTGATTGATGATTTCCAGTCCCAACCCGGCTTTGGCGTGATTATTCTCTCCACCGTCGCCGTTGGCTTTGGAGTTAACGTTCAGAAAGCCAACCACGTTATTCATTTCACCCGCTGCTGGAATCAGGCAAAAGAAGATCAGGCAACTGACCGTGCTTACCGTATCGGCCAGACAAAGGATGTTTATGTATATTATCCAACGGTAATGGACTCAGAAATCACCACGTTTGAAGAAACGTTAGACGAACTCCTTCAGCGTCGCCGGGCATTGGCCAGAGATATGCTGTGCTCTACACCGGATCTAAGCAGCGCTGATTTTGAGAACATTTTAAAAGGGACTTAACTGCTTAATTTTTTTGCAATAAAAAGATTCTTAGGTTTATTTCAAAGCCAAAACCTGTTGCTGAACACCTCCGCAAGATGTGTTGAAAATGCAGAGATAAAAAACGCCACAGTAGGTTGAATTAATCATTAACATTACGAAGATTGATTAATTGGTAACCGCAATAGACCATCAGGATCAGTGTTAAACACTATAAGCGTGTGACGTATTATACGAGCCAATGTGGTAATGGTTTACCGTGGCGGTCAACGATACGCTCATTTATCAATTGACCATCTGACAGAACACACGAGCAAATTGACACGATTATTGGTCGCAATTTCTCAAATACGGCACAAGAAGAGAACGTCGTATACTTGAATTTGAAGTAATTATCTGAAAAGATGGTGCCGATAATAGGAGTCGAACCTACGACCTTCGCATTACGAATGCGCTGCTCTACCAACTGAGCTATATCGGCCCTGAAAGGCCGGTTACGAGTGTAACCACGGGGCAAAAGGTTAGATCTATCCGGGTGATGCGTCAATGCCCTTTTGAATCAAACGGCTATTTTTGCATCACCCGTGATTATTTACGCACGAATCGTATC
>Ga0105251_10001989_pt1 | contig 16631 bp, 15 predicted proteins | sample KBSS64metaG_FD_80424 | JGI IMG/M metagenome (GOLD analysis project Ga0105251, IMG submission 80424) | Switchgrass rhizosphere microbial communities from Kellogg Biological Station, Michigan, USA - KBS S6-4 metaG | ecosystem: Host-associated > Plants > Roots > Rhizosphere > Soil | place...
CGGCTGCCGATTTTGCGACAGCGGATTTACTGTACCAGGGAATGGCCCCGGCGCGCAAGCCGGAGGCAGCAGTTAAAAATAACATCAGGCAACCTCAGCAGCTGGCGGGAGAAATTTCGCCACGGAAACAGTCCGGAAACCGTAGGGCGGGATGCCTGTATTTTGCAGGCTGAAGGCTGGCTTCGTTGCGCAAAAGCACTGCGTCTGTAGCGGTTTACCCTTCCCGGTGCCAGTCGCATGCACAGGCGGCATTTTATGCGCGACATAGGGTTGGCGTGATTTACCGGCAGGGTTCAAAAACCTCATGCGTTACGCTCCTGACCGCGTGCTGCAATGCGATCGCTCATCCAGACGCTGATTTCGCTGGCGAGCCAGGCCACGTTCTTGCCGCCAAGCGACACCTGCGCCGGGAAGGCGTTACGGCTGATAAGGTCGTAAATGGTGGAGCGTGACAGGCCGCAGACGTGCATGACTTCAGGCAGTCGCAGGAAGCGGTCGTTCAGCACCGGGTTTGACGGTAAAGCCGGGGCCGCAGGAGCGGAGGAGTTTGCGGATAATACGGTGTGCATGAGCTACCTCTTATTGAGTCCGTGGTGATACGGACGGATACGTCCGGAGTCGGGTAGCTCTTTATTCTCAGCATATTTACTGCCAAAGCAACAAGGCGAAATGGTGTTGTAGCTGGCACAAATGGGTGAAAAATAACCGCCTCTTTTTCACACAGGTAAATAGTGGTCAATATAGACCAATAGTGCCGAGATGAATTATGCAAGTCGCTTTTAATGATTAATCCTTGTGGAATCAATCGAAATAAACACTCTAAAAGGTTTATCTGCATAAAAAGTTGGGTGAAGCATGGTGAATACTGGGTGAAGAGTAACCATTAATTGTTCACCCTTTAATATATTGTATTTACTCTCTTTTTTATTAAGGTGAAGAATGGTGAAGGATATATATAAATTTAAAAGTTGAGCAGATTGCCAATATGTCACCTTGCTGCCAGCCAGAAGAAGGTCACTTTGTCTGGGCCATCACACAACGCCATCCGATAGCTCGCCTGTGCCAGCAACGGCACAATGCATTCACCGGAGCCGCCATTGGCTCTCCCCAACAAAGAAAGCTAACGATAACGGCTTTAATAAACCGTTAACTCCTCCCTGAACGGGGAACTGGCGCTAAACAGAAGGATAAAACGTGATGGCAATGAAATGCCCTGAATGCAGCATGACCGCACACACGCGTACCAGCGAATATCAGACAGGTACGTTAAAAAAGACGTGGTATCAGTGTCGTAATATCGACTGCTCCTGCACGTTTACAACGCTTGAGAGCCTGGACACCATTATCATGAAGCCGCAGAAGGTAGCTGAAGACGTCCCTGAGAAAGAATCACCGCCACCACGGCAGACGCTAAACCGTTATGGAGCTGCAAGCAGGCTTTCGAACCGCCAGAACGCCCCCTGCTGAGTTTTATCAGCAATACCTGACCGGCCATCGCGCCGGTTTTTTCATCTCTTTTCTCTGGCAAGCCTGATTCGCATGAGTGCATGCCTATGCTGCATGAAAACGCATGAATAAATGCAGCTGAGTTTATGCAATTCAGGCCAGCACTGGCGCGGCCTGAAGGGACTCATGCAGCCGCATGAAAACTGCTACATAAAGCGGGCAGGCGTGGCGGGGGTACGAGCGCGCGCAGTAGGGTTAAAGAGTAAAACATTGAGCAAGAACAGGTTATACATCCAACCCCGGCAACGAGCTGAACGTACCACAGAGTAATGCCTGAAGAGAGTTAAGGGCTGCATCGCAATAGTACTCCACAGTGCACCGGTGCGATAATAGCCCCTTGATTTTAACCATCCGAATTAGGAAAAACTTGCCTGATTTGCTGTATGGGTTCACAAGCAAACCCATAAATTTTGAAACTCCGCCATGCGAGAGCAATCGCCGTCTGTGTCCCTTCATCCCCCGGAAATGAAATAACCCATTAAGCTGGCAGGCGTGGCAGGGAAAGCCTCGCAAGCAAGGCAGGTAATATTGATTTAAAAAGTTCTGACCTCACGATATTTATTTAATTGCTGCATCGATCACACACAACAACTCATGAATCGCGGATATTACTTAAGTAACAACAAAGGAGAATGTATGCGCGATAAATTTATTGATGCGATTCACAGTCGCTCTAAAATCCTGTTAACTTTTTATTCAAAAGAAGATAATGCGACAATAACAAGATTAACCGCTCCTATGGACTTTGGCCCTAGTCGTAGGGCACATGATAAAAATGACAGGTTTCATTTTTGGGATTACGAAAGTGATAAACAAAATCATGTTCTCAGTTTGCAACCTGAAGCCATTGAATCTCTAGTGGTAATCGCTCAAAACTTTAACCCGCAAGAATTTGTTAGCTGGAAACCCAACTGGTTTATTGCCAGAGACTGGGGGCAGTACTCTTAATTTCATGAGGCTACAAATGTAGCCTCTTAAATTGATTTCTTATGGATATGTTCACCAACATTCCTCACCACTGCAAAGCCCCAGAAAACAATTCATAACCACCCGCAAAACTGGCATAAAAATCTGATTTAACTTGATTTTATTATCTTCTTAGATGCTGAAATTGATGGTATACTGTTTTTATATACAGATATCAGCGCAGGGAAGGAGGATAATATGTTAAATAAGCTTGCCAAATATCTTCTAACTGCCAGTTCAGTAGCTCCAGTATTTTTCACCCTGGCTTTCCTGTCATATATTTCAAAGCACTACAAGTTTATGATTTTTTACTTTTCCTTATGCTTAATTATACTTTCATTGTGTATTTTTATTGTCAAACATGCAATAAAGCATAATTCCATAACCAGTAAAAAATTAACAAATGCCTCTCCAGCAGACAAGGAAATAACAAATTACTTCTTAACCTATTTGTTTCCATTGATCAGTGGACCGGAAGCTTTTATGGATATTAGGATTGCTTCATTCTTTGCACTGAGTTTGTTTTTTTACATTAGCTTCTCTGGTTCTTACAGCTTCAATCCATTGTTGTCATTTTGGGGATATAAATATTATGAAGCCGAAGATGATACAGGCGTAAGCTTCGTTATATTATCAAAAAAGCCATTACTACATGCATCAGGTAATCGCTTTAATTTGATTAAGCTTACTGATTACACATATATAGCAATATAGGAGTAAATATGGAATTATTTGCAATAACAGATAACACCGTTGGCACCCGCATTGTTAAAATTGTTACTGATAGACCAACGCAAGATGTAATTACTCAGTTATTCAATGAGCAAAAAAATTTTTTTGAAGATCGCTACACAGAAGGTGTGGAATTTTCAGGTGGCTATATAACAAGCAGCGATGAGTTTTTCGTAATTCCTGACTTTGATGATGTTATCGCTGTATTGGATGCTATTAATAACCCAACTGCCATCCAAGAATGGGAACCGGAAGAAATATCAGTATTCAATATAATTGCTCTTTTCTCAGGCTATCCTGAAGAGGATGGAAAACCTGCAATTGCATTAATTCAAAGTTTCGACAAAAGACAAGTCATTGATAACAGAAGAACAATTTTCCATAAACCTTTCCAAGCAAGTAATACTTTTTGTCAGTCAGCTGAGCATGGCATCGTAATTGATAATAAATTAACTGCCATTCTCATAGGCACAGAATTGAAGTTTAAAAGTTTCCATATGCTCCGCAGAATATTTGATGTAGATGCCTATTTCAGAGAAGCAACTAATGAAGAATTAGTAACCTTTTCTTCCCATGAAAAATTCTCAGTAGCTCAGGGATTTGATTTAACGACAATTGCTGACTCTGTCATTAGAAAAAAGGTTTCATTAATTAATAAATCAAGAATACTTGAAGACTACACTGTGACCGAGCTAAGAATTTCAGCAGCTGAAATTGGTGTTGCTTTAGAGACTGAAAACGCTGGTGAATTAGAAAAAATAAAAATGCCACAGATAAGGAAAGATGTAAAAAGATTATTGCATTTTTTAGATGAAGACTATTTTACATCACATATAACTAGAACTCTGTATCGCGCAAACTCTAAGCGTCGAGAAGATGTTTAAATTTCAACTAAGTGGGGTTTAATAAAACCCCATTTTAATTATATTTTCTTATTTGAAATCATATTTTTGCCATAATCATATGGCGTTATCGCATTGAGTTTATTTTCTTCCAAATAATCGGCCCACCACTGTATCATTAATCGCCTTTCGTCTAGATGTTCTGATGTATGGATATAAGCTGCTCGTACGTTATTACGCTCTGAGTGGCTTAATTGGCGTTCAATTGCATCATCACTCCATAATCCTGACTCGCCTAAAGCACCACGCGCCATTGTTCTGAACCCATGTCCGCAGACCTCTGTCTTAGTGTCATAACCCATCGCACGTAACGCATTATTAACGGTATTTTCGCTCATCACTTTTTTAGGATCGTGATCACCCGGAAATAATCGCAGGTTATCGCCGCTAAGCTGTTTCAACTCATGTAGTAAACTCAACGATTGACGGCTCAGCGGAACGATATGCTCCTCTTTCATCTTCATGCCACGATGTGAGTATCGAACGCCCTCAATTTCTTCACGCCTAGCCGGAATTCGCCAGCAAGCTTTATCAAAATCAAATTCATCCCACCGTGCAAAACGAAGCTCGCTTGAACGCACAAAGGTGAGTAAGGAAAGCTCAACAGCGATGCGAGTCATAGCTCGCCCGCGATAAGCATTTAGCCGCTCCAAAAACTCTGGAAAGCGGCTAAATGGTAAAGCAGGATAGTGACGTGCTTTAGTTGTAGAGAGAGCTCCTGCCATATCCATGGCCGGATTAGATTCGATGTAATCATTCTGGACGGCATATCGCATGATTGCAGTTACCCGCTGCTGCAGGCGCTGTGCTACATCGTGTTTGCCAGCGGCATCTATTTTCTTGATCGGGGCTAAGAGGTGGCTGGTTTTGAGCTGACGAATATCAGCCGTTCCGATATGGGGAAAGATGTAGAGCTCAAGATAGCGCATAACGCGTGAACGATGATCATCACTCCAGCGTTTGTTACTGGTGTGCCATTCGCGAGCGACAGTTTCGAAGGAGTAGGCACCGGACATTACTGCCTGCGCTTCTTTCTGCTCAGCCTTGGGATCAATCCCCTGCCCTAAGAGCTTTTTCGCGTCGTCGCGCTTAGCTCTTGCTTCAGCTAGTTTGACCGCAGGCCAGACGCCAAAAGCCAGGCGATCTTCTTTTTTGTCAGCGGGACGGCGATATTTCATGCGCCAGTATTTGGCGCCTTTAGGCGTGATCTCGAGATACAGCCCGCCGCCATCGGCCATTTTATAGGTTTTGTCTTTGGGCTTGGCGGTTTCGACTTGGCGGGCATTGAGCTTCATTTTGGGGGCACATTTTCAATCGAAGAGTAAGTGCCCCTTATTATGCCCCCACCAATCCCCGGATTGCAACGGATGTGCTCGGACGGATTTGGACCAAAAAAAAAGCCTTTCGGCTTTAATTTTAGTAACTTGCGGACTGTTACGGAAGTTCTCGTATCTTTAAATGGTGCCGAAGGCCGGACTCGAACCGGCACGTATCTCTACGGTTGATTTTGAATCAACTGCGTCTACCGATTTCGCCACTTCGGCACTGAAGAGGATGCGGAAAACGTTGGGGATTATACCGTTACGAACAGCGTGCGCAACCGGAATCGTTAGGGATGTGCGCTAAGCGTTGAAAAAAACAGCACTTCGCGGATAACTGCTTGTTATACGGTCGATCCCGCCAACCGACGTTCAAAAATTAAAACCCAGAACGCTCCCAATTTTCCCCAATCAGCCCGGTTAACTGGAACTTTCCGAATTCAAACCTCTCTTAACCAAAACTGACGCAGTCAGAACATAAAAGACAACGAGGTTGAGATGAAAGTACAACGCATGATTTGGGGATGGGGCATCGCGGCAGCCATGGTTGCGGGGAGCGCATCGGCGGCAAGCTGGCAGGATCAGCTGAGCAGCGCGGCATCGCAGCTGTCACAGCAAAACAACAGCACCAGCAACACCAGCACCACGCAGAACGGCGGCATGTCGCTCTCATCGCTTACCGGCCTGCTCAACGGCGGCGATAAAGCGGTGAGTTCCAACAGCATGACCAACGCTGCAGGCGTGATGTCCTACTGCGTGCAGCACAACGTGGTGGATAACAACGTGAAGTCGGTAAAAGATCAGGTGCTGAGCAAACTCGGCCTGAACAGCACCACCGCGCAAGAGCAGAAAACCGATTACCAGCAGGGTTTGCAAGGCTTGCTTAACACCGGCAACGGTCAGCAACTGAATTTGCAGAGCCTGAGCAACTCGCCGATGGGTGAGAAGCTGAAAACCAAAGCCTGCGATGTGGTTCTGAAGCAAGGCAAAAAATATATCGGCATGTAAGGACGCGCCGATATCAAGGCGCGAGCTGTCCCTCGCGCCTTTTCTTTAGTCCAGTAACGCTCGCGTCTCCAGCACCGTTCTCTGCAACAACTCCCGCGCCTGGTCCAGCGACCGAATGTTGGTATAGCCAATCACCAGGCCATAGCGTTTCTGCGTCTGCATATACCAGCCGGAGAGTGGCAATACGCGCAGCTGATGCCGCTGCCAAATCTCCGCCAGCGCTGTGTCCTGCGTGCCATGCGGCAGGAAGGCGACAATGTGCATGCCGCCATCCGTCAGTTCGAAATCAAACACATCCGGAAAACATGCCTGCAAGGCATCCAGCATCATGCGGCGTCGCTGCTGATAAAGCGTGCGCATCTTTTTGATGTGGCGATAGAAATGCCCTTCGCTGAGGAACTGCGCCAGAATCTTTTGCGGCAGCAGCGACATACCGGTTTCAAGGATTTCCCCCAACTCGCTGAAGCGCGCGATGGTCTCTTTCGGCATCACCAGATAACCCACGCGCATCGCCGGCATCATGGTTTTGCTGAAGGTGCCGGTGTAAATCACCCGATCGTGCACATCGAGGCTTTTCAGCGCCGGAATCACTTTGCGCGTGTAGTGAAACTCGCCGTCGTAATCATCTTCAATGATCCAGCTGTCGTTGTGCTGTGCCCACTCCAGCAGTTGATGTTTGCGCGGCAGCGATAAGGTTACCGCCAGCGGGCTGTGATGCGTAGGCGTGACGATGGCGAAACGCGCATCGGCGTGATAGCGCAGCAGATAATCCACATCCATGCCTTGCCGATCGACCGGCACGTAATGCAGATTCGGCGCGATGCGCTTCAGCAGTTTTTGCCCGAAGAAATAGCCGGGATCTTCAAACAACACCTTGTCGCTTGGCTGCGCCAGCACCGCCAGAATCAGTCGCAGGTTGGCGCGATAGCCGCTGGTGATGAAAATCTGTTCCGGCTGGCAGTTAAGTCCACGCGAAATATTCAGGTAGCTGGCGATGGCTTCCCGCAGCGGCTGATAACCCATGACCGGCGGCAAAATCATCTCATCGGCGCGCAGGCTGCGCGCCGCTTTGCCGGAAATCAGCAGCCATTTTTTGTGCGGAAACACATCCAGCGCCGGGATGCCAAGCCGCAGCTCGCCTTTGCTCTCACGCTGGGTTAACGCGCTCACTGGCGGCGCAGGCACTGCCGTTTTCCCGGTTGTTTCCGGCAGAATCAGTTCGGGATTAACGCGCGTGCCCTTCGCGCCCTGACTGACAAAATAGCCTTCGCCGATCAGGATGTCATAAGCGGCTTCCACCGTTTTTCGCGCCACTTGCAACTCACTAGCCAGCGTACGGATCGCCGGTACGCGCTCGCCCGGTTTCAGCTGCCCTGCAAGAATCTGCTGGCGATATCGCGCATAAATCTCTTTATAACCCACGCCATGTCCTACCTGTTTTCATGTTTTTTGACCATTTTCACTCAGACATGGAAGTTTAAGATGCCCGCATCACCTTCGCATTGAAAAACGACTGACCTGAGGATAAAAACATGACTGCACGCGTTAACCACTTTAAAACCGTACCGACACTGGTCAAAGCCATGTCCGATCTCTCCATGAACGTCAGTAATGTTTCATTAGAAACCTCACTGAAGCATCTGGTCGATCTGCGCGCCTCGCAGCTCAATCAATGCGCGTTCTGCGTCGACATGCATGTGAAAGAGGCCAAACTGCACGGCGAGCGCGAGCTGCGTCTGCATCATGTGGCGATCTGGCGCGAATCCCCGCTGTTCACCGCCAAAGAGAAAGCGGCGCTGGCGCTGACCGAAGCGCTGACGCGTCTGGGCGATCACGGCATCGACGAAGCGCTGTACAGCGAGGTGCGCGCGCACTTCTCCGAAGTGGAGACCAGCGAGCTGACGTTCTGTATCGCGGTGATCAATACCTGGAATCGCCTGATGGTGCTGTCGCAGATGACGCCGGGCGCACTGGACAGCGCTTATGGGTTGGATCGTGCTGATTTACGTTAATTTTTACCGCCAGTCGCTCATGCTGCTGGCGGCACCATGTTCATCTGCGCTGCCTGAGGCTATAGTGAGATTTTGCACCACACAGGACAGCGCACATGAAAGGCATCAACATTGCGATTTACTTCGATCCCGACCAGATTCACATCTGCGTTCACCAGCAGGATGACAGCTATCTCAGCCAACACTTTATTTACGACGACAGCGTAATTGAAGAGATCTATCAGTGGCTGGAGCAGTTCACGCCTAATCGCACCCACATTTGCCTGATTGAGCACGATACCGCCGATATCCTTGCCGATGAATTGGTGGATAACGGTTATCACGTCCATCAGGTGACGCAGCACGATCTCTTGACCTGGTTCGCCAACGAACCGCCTGCCGAACCCGATGGTTCACCGGTGCGCGCGTTGCTGCGTTATCTGGAGAACGAGCAGCCATCCGAATACCAGTCACGCACGCCGCAGATTGAAGCGTTGATGGATCTGCTGGATGAGCTGGACGATCTCGAAGGTGTGGATGAAGTTGAAGATGAAGACAATCTGCCGGATGACGTGCTGCGCCTGATGAAGCAGAAAAAGATCAGTGCGCAAGACGCCGCCCAACGCCTGCTGCCGGATGTGAATGAGCGCATTCGCGAGCATTTAATCAATTATCCCGAACTGATGACGCCTGAGCTGCTGCAGGATTTCTTCCCTGAGCTGATCGAGGCGCTGGATACGCCGAAGCACTAATCAATGAACGCACACACCGTAGCGGCGCGATTTATCGCGCGGTTTTGACCGACTCTCCATCCTCTTAACGCGCAATAAATTGCGCCGCTACGAGCCGTGCGATTATCGAATAATTTTTCACATGGGACATTTCATGCTGGAGTTGTTTAAAGCCATCGGGCTGGGATTGGTGGTGATTTTGCCGCTCGCCAATCCGCTGACCACGGTGGCGCTGTTTCTCGGCCTGGCCGGAGAGATGAATTTCCAGGAACGTAATCGCCAGGCGATGCAGGCCTCGATCTACGTGTTCCTGATCATGATGGTGGCGTGGTATGCCGGCAGCGCGGTGTTGCACACCTTTGGCATTTCCATTCCCGGCCTGCGCATGGCGGGCGGATTGATTGTGGCGTTTATCGGTTTTCGCATGCTATTTCCGGCGAAACCTGTCGGGCATTCGGTCGAAGCCGAGCACAAGCAGGATGAACTGGACGCGACCGACAGCAACCGTGAAACCGTCAACATCGCATTTGTGCCGCTGGCGATGCCGAGCACCGCGGGACCGGGCACCATTGCGATGATCATCAGTTCCGCGTCGACGGTTAAATCGGGCGTAGATTTCCCGGCATGGGTGGTTGCCGTCGCCCCGGTGCTGACGTTTTTGGCCGTGTCGGTGATTTTGTGGATTTCGCTGCGCAGTTCGGGCGCCATCATGAAGCTGGTTGGTAAAGGTGGCATCGAAGCGATTTCACGTCTGATGGGCTTTTTGCTGGTGTGTATGGGCGTGCAGTTCGTGATTAATGGCGTGTTAGAAGTGATTCACAATTATCATTGAGACCACGTTGAAGACGCGCAATGAATTGCGCCGCTACGGTATTTGCGCCTATCCGTAGCGGCGCGATTTATCACGCAGTTTTAAGCGATTTACTCACCTTTCAACGTTTTACGCACTTCTGCTACCTGATCTTTCGTCACCGCTGGCGCATTGTTGCTCCAGCCCTGACGAATGAAGGTCGCCAGTTTAGCCACTTGATCATCATCCAGACGCTTAGCAAAACCCGGCATCGCCAGCGTTGATGGCGCTTTCTCGGTGGATGGCTGCTGCGCACCGGCCAGAATGGTGTGGATCAAACCACCTGGATCCCTGGCATTGACGATGGTCGCCTGATCCAGCTCCGGGAAGATCCCCGGCGCACCTTTACCGGTGACAAAGTGGCAGGCGCCGCAGTTGTCGATATACAGACGCTCACCTTCCGACAAGCCTTTCGCAGCGGTCAGTTTCGCTTCGGTTGCCTGCTGCTTCTGCACGTTGTACGCCTGCAGCGGCGGATTACCACCAAGGAACTTCAGGTAAGCCGCGATCGCTTTCAGGTCGGCATCGGTCATGTGCGAGCTCGAGTGCTCAATCACTGACTTCATCTCACCGCCCACCGCCGCTTTATCGTTACGACCAGTTTGCAGGTAATCGACAATCTCCTGCTCGCTCCAGCGCGGCAGACCGCGCAGTGACGGTACATCCCAGCTGCTCAGGCTGCCACCGGCAAGGAACTGATCGTCGCCGCTATCCAGCGCTTTCTCGTTCATGCCGAGGCCACGTGGCGTATGGCAGCTGCCGCAGTGACCCAGGCTTTCCACGATGTAAGCACCGCGATTAACCTCTTCTGACGCGCCGCCAATCGGCTGGAATGGCTTGTCAGAGGTGAACGCCCAGTTCCAGAAGCGCATGCCCCAGCGCTGGCTGAACGGGAAGCTCAGATCGGTTTCCGGCGGCTGCTCGCTGCTCGGCTTCACGCCTTTCATGAAGTAGACGTAAAGCGCGTGCATATCGGCATCGGAGATTTTGGCGTAATCCGGATACGGCATCGCTGGATAGAGACGCGACCCATCCGGCAATACGCCTTTGCGCACCGCGTCGGAGAACTGCTGCTCGCTGTAGTTGCCGATGCCGTGCTCTTTGTCCGGCGTGATGTTGGTGGAGTAAATGGTGCCGAGATTCGACTCAATCGCCAAACCACCAGCGTAATCCCCTTTACCGGAAACGGTATGGCACGCCATACAATCGCCGAGACGCGACAGGTATTCACCCTGCTTGATCAATTGAGCTTCATCTTCCGCGTGTGCCTGCAGTGCAAAGCTGCCCAGCAGCACGGCGTTGGCGATTAACAATGATTTTAATTTCATGCGCTTATGCCTGTACCAGTGGACCGGGATTTTTCAGATAATGTTCTTTAATGGCTTGTGCCGCCATCAAGGTGATCGCGCCGATGGTATCGGTCGGGTTCGCCTGGAAGTTTTGCGGGAAGGCGTTGCCGCCCGGTACAAACACGTTATGAACATCCCAGCTCTGCAGGTACTTGTTCAGTGCAGAAGTTTTCGGGTTATCGCCCATCACCGCGCCGCCCACGTTGTGGGTTGAAACGTATTTGGTGAGGTCAAAGTCCGCGCCCATTGGCAGGAAGCTCATGCTCATACTGTCTGGGTTCAGCTCTTTGGCGATGTTGCCGACGATGCCTTTCAGGTGCTGTTGCAGCTTCAGTTCATTCTCTTTCCAGTTGAACGTCATGCGCAGCAACGGCTGACCGCGATGGTCGGTGTAATTCGGATCCAGATCCAGATAGATATCGCGATACGACTGGCAGGTAGTGGTGATGCTGATCTTCATGGAGTGGTTGTACCACTCCTCCAGACCTTCTTTGTAACCCATGCCCCACGATGGCGTGCCTTTCGGCAGCGCAGCAGCCATTGGCGTGCCGGTGGCTTGCGAGCTGTGGATCTTGGCGCCGCCGAGGAAACCGAGGCCCGGACCATCGAAGTTGCCTGGCGAGATGTCGTTGAACATCTGGCCGGTGGCGCCGGCGGTGGCGTAAGAGTTGAAGTTTTTGTCTTTGAAGAACAGGGTTGCGCCGCCGTTTGACAGGAACGCGTAGTTACGCCCCACCACACCTTCTTCGGTGATTGGGTTATACGGCTTGCCGATACCGGAGAGCAGCATCAGGCGTACGTTATAAAGCTGGAAGCTGGAGAGCACCACGATCTTCGCCGGCTGGAACACTTCGTTGCCGTCCACATCGTAGTAAATCACGCCCTTGGCGGTTTTCTGGTCGTCATGCAGTACCACTTTCACCACTTCCGCATGCACTTCGTAAGAGAAGTTCGGCATACGTTTCAACGCATCCATCACCGCCGTTTGTGGTGAGGCTTTAGAGTAGTTGAGGCACGGATATTTCGAGCAGTAGCCGCAGTAGTTACACGGCGCGATCTGGTTGCCGTACGGGTTTTTCCACGCGCGTGATACGCACGCAGACGGGTTCGGGAACGGATGATAGCCGAGTTTGGTGGCCGCTTCTTTGAACATCACGTTGTTCAGCGTGTCTTCCAGCGCAGGCAACGGATAAGGTTCAGAGCGCGGACCCTCAAACGGATCGCCGCCCGGCAGAATCTGGCCGCGCAGGTTGCCGGTGTTACCGGATTGACCGCAGATCAGCTCAAACTTGTAGTAATACGGCTCGATCTCTTCCCAGGTGAACGGGAAGTCCATCACGCGCATATCTTCCTGCAGGATGCCCGGCTTGTAGGCCTCATCGACGTAGGTTTTCAGCTTCAGGTCGGTTGGGGTTGGACGAATCAGCACCGCCGTCCAGTGCATGCCCGCGCCGCCCACGCCGGTACCCGGCGCAAACGCACCCCATTTACGGGTGGGCAACGCCGTCTGGCTGCTGTTGTAACGCACGGTAACCGCCACTTCTTTTGGCGTAGCAAACACTTTGTTACGCACGTTGTAGGCGTATTCATCAGCCGGTTTCGGGTAAGCGAAATCCGGGTAATCACGCTCGCCGCCACGCTCCAATGCGCGCACGTCGAGTCCCGCCATCGCCAGTTCAATACTCATCAACGAGCCGGCCCAGCCGAGGCCGCAAACGACGACGTCGACTTCTTTCTTTGTAATCTGTGCCATGTTAATCCTGTCTCACATACCAAAAACGGGGGTGTGCTTACGCGCTTTCACCCAGGAGGCTGACCGGTCCCAGCGGGTACGGCACGTTGTGCTGCTTCACCCATTCGGTAAAGCTGGCGCGCGCGCCCGGGAAGCCGATGGCGATCCAGGCTTTCATGCCTTTGTTGCCGCCGTACATCGGGTCAGCGAGGTAGCCATGTTTGGTATCTGAGAGCAGTTGGCCGAAGAACTGCGAGGCCTTCAGGTTCTCTTCGCCCAGGGCGGCGAAGTCAATGCCGTCGTTTTTGTTCACTTTGGTCAGCACCGCATCTTTCTCTTCCAGTGACAGCTCATGGAACGGTTTCTGGAAGTTGCTTTGCGTCCACTGATTCACCAGCTTGATACCGGTTTGGTACATCTGCTGTGGCGTGAACGGGATTTGATAACCCATGGTGGCAGGCGCATGCACGTTGAACGGACCCTGCATGTAAATCTCTGCCCCGAACTCCGGGCTGTGCAGCTGCTGATCGATAAAGATCGGCACGTTAGTTTCCAGTGCACCTGGCGCTTTACCTTTGCCGCCGGCTGGAATCAGGCGATCGGTTGCGGCCAGAATAAATTGCCACTCATCGGCACTGAAAAAGATCGGTTTATAGTCGGCGAGCTCGGGTGCTGCCATTTCCGCAGCTTGCGCCGCAGTTAATCCCTTAAATACCAGGTCACTTAATGGCAAAGCCAAAAGCGACCCAAGTAAAAACTTACGTCTGGTGGTCGGTTTATTTAGAAGCATGGCGCGACGACTCTCACTTGCTAAGAAAGATAATTATTTTTGTTAATAGCTTTATAAATCGGTAAATAACCTGGCAATCTTAGGGATGTAGGTATTTCAGAATGTAAAAATTCAATTATGGATGTGTTTTGATGAAATTAAGTCATCATGTTGAATTTAGGTTAAGGCTTGGTAAAAGGCTTTCGAGGCGAAAAAACAGGGTTTAACCGTACATTTGATGGGAAAGTGGCACGAATCAGTGGGCATTTGACTAGGAATTATCGCGCAAAGAAATAATCGCAGAAATGAATCAATGAAAAAAAATCATACTTCCATACCAGAGAATTATTCTCATTTATAACATCTTATTTACTTTATTGACCAGCAGATGAACGATCTATTTAGCGGAAATGACAAGTCGCGCACAAAATAAACGCAATAATTCCCCCTGGTAATCAATTGTAATATTCCGGCATAGCTCAGAACAAACCGGCATTTTGCCAAAGCGACGGCAGAGATAGAGTGAATTTATCTATCACTCAGGACAATAATAATGCGCTCACTGATTTTGCTCGTCGCTTTATGGGGCAGCAGTTTTGCACTGCACGCCGCCACACCGAAAGATACCCTTGTCGTCGCCGTCCCGCTCGACGGCATTATTAGCTTCGATCCCGCTGAAAGCTTCGAAACCGTCAGTAACAGCGTGCAGCGCAACATCTATCAAACATTAGTGGAGGCAGATCGTCATGATCCGCAGAAGCTGGCACCGCTGCTGGCCACCCACTGGCAACAAGGCAGCACGCCGCACAGCTTAGTGTTCAACATCAAACCCAACGCACACTTCTCCAGCGGCAATCCGGTGACGGCGCAGGATGTGATCTTCTCACTGACGCGCGCGGTGCAGCTGAACAAAGCGCCCTCTTTCATCCTCGCCGAATTTGGCTGGACCAATGAAAACATCGCCAGCCAGTTCAAAGTGCTGAATGACCATCTGCTGGAGATTCAGTGGCCAGCGCAGATTGGTCAGAACCTGGCGCTGCGCCTGCTGACCGCGCCGGTGGCCTCGGTGGTGGATAGCAAAACCGTGCAGCAACACGTCGCCAATAACGATCTCGGCAACGGCTGGCTGCATACCCATTCCGCCGGCAGCGGCGCATTTATCCTTCAGCAATATGTGCCACAGCAGGCGCTGGTGCTGAGCGCCAACCAACAAGCGAATCCGCAGCCGAAGCTAAAACGCATTCTGCTGAAAGGCGTGGCGGATGCCGGTGCGCGTCGTCTGCTGATTCAGCAAGGCGATGTTGATGTGGCGTATCAGCTTGGCCCGGATCAAATTGATGCGCTGAAGAGCGACAAGAATCTGCGCATTGAAGCCTTCCCATCGAGCCTGGTTTACTACCTCGGTTTCAATACCAAAGACAAAGCGCAACCGGCCTTGGGCAATCCGGCGCTGTGGCAAGCCGCGCGCTGGTTGGTGGACTACAACACCCTCTCGAAGGATTTGCTAAAAGGTCAGTACCGCATTCATCAGAGCTTCCTGCCGCAGGGTTTTGACGGCGCGCTGGACGATCAGCCGTTCCACTACGATGTGGCGAAAGCCAAAGAGATTTTAGCCAAAGGCGGCATCAAGCCGGGGACGAAGTTTGCGCTGACGGTGATCAATCAGCCGCCCTACATTGACGTGGCGCAGGCGCTTCAGGCCAGCTTCGCCCAAGCGGATGTGCAGATTGAGTTGCAGCCGGTGGCGGAATCGGAGCTGTGGAGCAAAATGCGCGGTCGCGATTTTCAGTCGATCTTCATTTACTGGGGCGCAGACTATGTCGATCCAAACACCAACGCCAGCGCCTTTGCCTATAACGTGCCGGGCGGTTCCAAAACCCTGGCGTGGCGCGTCGGCTGGGATATTCCGGATCTGAGTGCGAAAACCCGCGCAGCGGCCGGTGAAAGCGATGCGGTTAAGCGCCGTGCGCTCTATACCGATTTGCAGAAAACCGTGCAGCAGAACTCACCGTTCGTGGTGACGCTGCAGGGCGCGCAGCAGGTTGCGGTGCGGAATAACGTGAATCATGTGCAGCAAGGGATTGGTGTGAGTTTGCTGTTTTTTGATACGGTGCAGAAATAGTTTTGGATTGTGCTCGCTTTCCCCCTCCTCGGTCCTCCCACCAAAATTGTGCTCGCTTTCCCCCTCCTCGGTCCTCCCCCATTAATGGGGGAGGAAGATGCTGCCATATGTCAGTGCTGAGGCTGCATGTGGCAGCATCTCCTTCCCCCGTTTACGGGGGAAGGCCGGGATGGGGGGCAGCGCGCACCTAACCTCCTTCCCCCGTTCACGGGGGAAGGCCGGGATGGGGGACAGCAGGCACATAATTACGCCTTTTTCGGCACAATCCTCCTCCCTCCTCGCGCGCCGCTTGCTATCCTTCTGGCATAACCTATTGCCTGAGAGCGAAAAAATCATGACCACTCCGTTACTGATTGCCCAAACGCCTGACGTTCAACTGCATCTTCTCTCCAACATGGCGAACCGCCACGGTTTGATCACCGGCGCTACCGGCACCGGCAAAACCGTTACGCTGCAAAAGCTGGCGGAATCCTTCTCCGATATCGGCGTGCCGGTGTTTATGGCCGATGTGAAAGGCGATCTCACCGGCATTTCCGCCGCAGGCGAAGGATCCGAGAAGCTGCTGGCGCGCCTGGCGAAGATTGGCGTCAGCGACTGGCAGGCGCAGAAAAATCCGGTGATGGTGTGGGATATTTTTGGTCAGCAAGGCCATCC
>Ga0105251_10001991_pt1 | contig 16619 bp, 14 predicted proteins | sample KBSS64metaG_FD_80424 | JGI IMG/M metagenome (GOLD analysis project Ga0105251, IMG submission 80424) | Switchgrass rhizosphere microbial communities from Kellogg Biological Station, Michigan, USA - KBS S6-4 metaG | ecosystem: Host-associated > Plants > Roots > Rhizosphere > Soil | place...
CCACCACGCGCCCTCGGCAAACCCGGGCAGCGTCTCCACGTGTGCGCCCCGTTGCAGCCGCACGTGGCCGGGCGCCAGCGAGACGCCGCCCAGCCGCTCGGCCCATTGCGCCGTCGCCTCGGGCTCGCGCAAGCTGAGGTCGAGCGGCGGCGGCGCGGCCAGTCCGCGTGCGATCGCCGGCGCCCGCTCACCCCAGCGCTCGGCCACCTCTGCAGGCAACGTTGGCGCTTCGGGCAAGGCCGCGCCCCGCTTCATCAGCGTCGAGAACACGCCGTGCGCCAGGCGGCGCGGCCCGCCGGCCAGCAGCGGCAGGCCGGTAGCGATGGCCGCGTGCGGCGGCGTCTCCAGCCGCAGCACTTGTGCGAGCATCAGTTCCAGGACCGCGCGCGGCTTGGCGTCGTCGGGAAGAGGCTGGCGCGTGGCGCTGTCGATCAGCGCGTCGAGGTCGGCGCGCCAGCGCAGCGCCTCCGCCGCGATCGCCCGGGCCAGCGCTTTGTCGGCATCGCCTCGCACTCGCGCCAGGGCTGTGCCGGCGGCCTGGTCCAGGGTCTCGCCCCGGCGCAGGACGGCATCGATCAGGTTGAGCGCGGCGCGGCGCGCGGGAAGACCGGGAATATCCATCGGCCGCACCTAGGACCAATTGCCAAGCGCCGCCACCTGCCCCACATGAAAAGCATGACCCAGCGCGCGACCAAACGCCCGGATACGTTCCGCAAGCCCGCTCACTGGAGCGATACGCCGCCGCCCAGGCCCGAGCCGGCGACCGCCCAGCCCGACCCCGACGGTCTCTCACCCACGCGCTATGGCGACTGGGTGCTCAAGGGCATCGCGATCGATTTCTGACCAGACGGCTTCTAACCAGGCGACGCGACGGGCCTAGTCCGCTTCACCGCGCAGGATGCAGCGGTTGCGCCCCCCGCGCTTGGCGGCGTAGAGCGGCGCATCGGCCGCCGCGAGCCAGCTTTCCGCGTTCGCGATACCATCGTCCAGCGCCGCGACCCCGAAGCTGGCCGAGATGCCGAGCGCCTGGCCGGGCCCCAACTCGATGCACGCGTCCTCGATGCATTGGCGGAAGCGCTCGGCGGCGGCGAGTCCCTCGGAAGGACCGCTCTCCGGAACGAGGATCGCGAATTCCTCGCCGCCGACACGGCCGAGCACATCGTTGGGGCGCTTCACCGAAGCCAGCAGCGCACCGATCTGCCGGAGCACAGCGTCGCCAGCCGGATGGCCATGCGTGTCGTTGATCGACTTGAAACGGTCGATGTCGAGCAGCGCGAGGCTGGCGGAACGGCCGTAGCGCCGGCACCGCTCAATCTCCTGGCTGACCCGCTCGATGAAGCCGCGCCGGGTCAGCGCCCCCGTCAACTGGTCGCGCCCCGCGATGCGGCGCAGTTCCAGCTCGTCGACGACGATCCGCGCGAACTTGGCCAGCATGTCGAGTTCGTTCGGAGTGAACGAGCGGGTTTGCGTATCCACCGCGCACAGCGAACCGATGTTGTAGCCCTCCGGCGTGCGGAGCGGCACTCCAGCGTAGCTGCGTATACTGGGGTCGCCCAACACCAGGGGATTGCCGGCGAAGCGCTCGTCCTGGGTCGCATCGGGCACCACCAGCGGTTCGCTCTGCTGGATCGTGTATGTACAGAACGAAATGTCGCGCGCCGTCTCGTCGGCCGAGATGCCGCTCTTCGCCTTGAACCACTGGCGGTGCTCGTCGATCAGCGAGACCGCCGCCATGGGCACGCCGAGCACCGAGCGGACGAGCGCGACGACATTCTCGAACGGCTCCTCAGGCGGGGTGTCGAGCACCTCCAGGCGCCGCAAGGCGGCAAGCCGCCCGGCTTCGTCATTGGGGATGAAGGCCTGGTACATAGTCTGCCTCGATCCTGGGAGCGCCATCATTTCCGGTGCAGTCACGCGCCGATTCTAGGACCCGCGTACTTAATTTCGCCTGAATCTAAGCAGCGCTATCTTATGCTCAGTCCTGGAAAGGATCGCGCACCAGGATCGTGTCCTCCCGCTCCGGACTGGTCGAGACCAGCGCCACCGGCGTCTCGATCAGCTCCTGCACGCGCTGGATGTACTTGATCGCCTGCGCCGGAAGATCGGCCCACGAGCGAGCGCCGGCCGTGGTCCCGCTCCAGCCGTCCATCTCCTCGTAGATCGGCTCGACATTGGCCTGGTCGGCGGCGTGGCTGGGGAAATAGTCCAGCACTTTGCCATTCAGGCGATAACCGGTGCAGATGCGCACTTTGTCGAACCCGTCGAGCACGTCGAGCTTGGTCAGCGCGATGCCGGTCACGCCCGAGATCGCGCAGGACTGGCGCACCAGCACCGCGTCGAACCAGCCGCACCGACGCTTGCGCCCGGTGACGGTGCCGAACTCGTGACCCCGCTCGCCCAGACGCTGGCCGGTCTCGTCCTCCAGCTCGGTCGGGAACGGACCCGAGCCGACTCGCGTGGTGTAGGCCTTGACGATGCCGAGCACGAAGCCGGTCGCGGAAGGACCGAGGCCCGAGCCGCTGGCAGCCGTGCCGCTGACGGTGTTCGAGCTGGTGACGAACGGATACGTCCCGTGATCGACATCGAGCAGCACGCCCTGCGCGCCCTCGAACAGGATCCGCGCGCCCGCCTTGCGCACCTTCTTCAGCCGCTTCCACACCGGCTGCGCATATTGCAGCACGAACGGCGCGATTTCCTTGAGCGCCGCAATCAGCGCCGCCCGGTCGACCGCCGACTCGCCGAAGCCGGCGCGCAACGCGTCGTGGTGCGCGCAAAGACGATCGAGCTGCGGCTCCAGGTGGTCGAGGTGCGCCAAGTCGCACACGCGGATCGCGCGGCGGCCGACCTTGTCCTCGTAGGCCGGGCCGATGCCGCGCCCGGTGGTGCCGATCTTGCCCGCGCCCGCTGCCGCCTCGCGCATCATGTCAAGCTCGCCGTGGATCGGCAGGATCAACGGGCAGTTGTCCGCGATCGCGAAGTTCTCGGTGTTGATGGTGACGCCCTGGCCTTCGAGCTTCTCGATCTCGGCCTTCAAGGCCCAGGGGTCGAGCACCACGCCGTTGCCGATGATCGAGAGCGTGCCGGTGACGATGCCGGAGGGCAGCAGGCTGAGCTTGTAGACCTGATCCCCGACGACGAGCGTGTGCCCGGCGTTGTGCCCGCCCTGGAAGCGCACCACGGCATCGGCGCGGCTGGCGAGCCAGTCGACGATCTTGCCCTTGCCCTCATCGCCCCACTGGGCGCCGATCACGGTAACGTTGGCCAAAAGCGCGGCCTTTCCTTGCTGTCCAGACGGTCCGGGCGCGCCCTAAGCCCTGCACCGGGGGAGAGCAAGGGTTGGGGCAAACCGAGTGCCGCGAAATCTTCGGCGCACCGGCAAGACGCGCCTCAGACCGGCACAGCCTCGGCGCCCTCCAGACGATGGGTGCAGCCCAGCGCCACCGGGTCGTCGGCGTCCGAAAGCGCCGCGACCGTGCGCCAGCCGATCGCCCGTTGGCGTGCCGCGATCTCCGGATCGTGGTCGAGCGGCAGGAACAGGCTGTCCGGCTCGCTACTCGCCTCGGCAAGCAGTTCCACCAGGCGGTCCGGATAGAGCGAAAAGCCGGTCGCCGGCTCTCCGTCCGCCGCGGCGCCGAGGATGCGGTAAGTGCCGCCACGGCCCAGCGCGCCCTGCACGCCTTGCGCGTAGATCATGAACCCGAACCACGACTGGTACTCGAAGCCATGGCGCTCGGTCGGGTCGAGCGTCACCCGCGCGCGTCCGGCAGTGCGAGCGGCGATCTCGCGCAAGCCCTGGATGCGGCTGGCGAGCGCGCCGCCGATGTCGAACGCGGCGAGTCGCTCGATCGCCTGGTCGAACGGGCCGACGGCATAGAGCAGCGGCAAGTAGGCCGCGCCGCCAGCATCGACGAGACCGCCCGCGTCCTTGGCGTCGAGCTCGCGGCGCACCGCTTCGATCTGCGAGGAGGCAAGCGGCAGCGCCTCGGCCGCGAGCGCGTCGACCAGGTCGGGCAAAGTGAAGTCGATCGAGATGCCGGTCGCGCCCGCCCGCTCCAGCGCCTCGATCGCCAGCGCGACCACTTCGGCGGCGGCCGCCACGCTGTCGCTGCCGATCAGCTCGGCGCCCAGCTGCAGGCGCTCGCGCGCGGGATCGAGCCCATCGCCCTTGATCGTCAGCACCTGGCCGGCGTAGCACAGGCGCAAGGGGCGCGGCCTTTGCGCCAGGCTCGTCGCCGCGATCCGGCCGACCTGCACGGTGATGTCGGACCGCAGCGCCAGCGTTCGCAGCGAGACCGGATCGACGAAGCGGAACATGCGGCGCGGCTGCACGCCGGCCATGCGGCTCGCCATCGACTTCTCGAATTCGATCGTCGGCGTCTCGACCCGCAAGTAGCCATGCGCGGTGAAGACATCGAGAGCGCCGCGCCGCACCTGGCTCGCGGCGGCTGCCTGCTCCGGCAGACGATCGCCCAGGCCCTCGGGCAGAAGATCGCGGTCGGTATCGTGCATCGGCAAAAGGGCCTCGTGAGTCAGGTCAGCGGGTGCCGGAAAGCGGCGGTGCGCCTCTATCGCAAGTGACGGGAAAGGACAAACGGTGCCCGGTCTGTTCGGAAACGGTTGCATCTGCGGCTGCGTGGGCGCCGGGCGATGGTATGCCGACGGTCGATGAGCACCGATCCCGCCACGGTCTGCCTGGTCACCGTCACATACGGTTCGCGGCAGAAGCTGCTAGAGGCGATGCTGGCCTCGCTGCGCGACGTGCCGGCCATCCGCCACGCCGTGGTGATCGGCAACGGCACGCCCTGGCTGGACGACGTCGCGGTCGATCACCTGCCCTTTACGGTGGAGAAAGTCCCGCTGCCCAGGAACATGGGCACCGCCGCCGCCTTCACCGCCGGGCTGCGCGCCGCGCTCGCCACCCGACACACGTTCATCTGGCTGATGGACGACGACCTGATCCCCTCCCCCGGCTCGTGCGAGGCGCTGGTCGAGGCGATCGCGGCGGAGGAAGCGGGCGGCCACCAGCTCGTCGGCGTCGTCGCGCAGCGGGAGGGGCATACGCTCGACTTGTCGGACCGGCATATCGCCAAGCCGGGAAGCTTTCTCGCCTTCGACATCCGCCGCAGGCTGCCCCAGCGAAAGTCCAGCCCAAAGTCCGGCCCAAAGTCCGCCACGGCCCGCTCGCTGCCTTTCGCGCCCTACGGCGGCTTCATGGCACGGCCTCAGGTGTTCGAGACCATCGGCGAGCCGCGCGCCGACTTCGTGCTCTATGCGGACGACACCGAGTACAGCAGCCGCATCCTGCGCCACGGCGGCGTGATCAAGCCGGTGCCGAGCGCGCGAGTGACCGACGTCGTTCCGTCCTGGAACGTGGGGGACGAGAACGAGCCGAAGTCGGGGCTCGATCGCATGCTCGGCTCGGGCACGGGCTTCCAAGTCTACTACAGCCTGCGCAACCGCTGCTACTTCGACCATACGCGCGCCGCGCGGCAGCAGGGCCTGTGGTATCGGCTCAACCGCACGCTGTTTCTAGGAACCCTGTTCGTGAAGGCCTTGCGCAAGCAGCGGCTCAGCCAGTTCCGGCTGATCCGCCGCGCAATCCGCGACGGCGAAAAGGCGCGGCTCGGCCTCAACGCCGAGTTCCCGCTGCCCGCCTAGGCAGCCCGCCCTGAGCGAGCACACCCTGAGCGAGCACGCCCTGAGCGAGCACGCCCATTCGCCGGATCGGCGGATGGGCGTGCCTGGCTGCTCAGAACGAAAGCGCCTTCACCATCTTCACCCCCGGCAGGCGCTGGGCCTTCTCCAGCACATCGGCGGGCACCGCGCTGTCGACCGAGAGCAACAGCACCGCCTCGCCGCCGGCCGAGCGGCGACCGAGGTTGAAGGTGCCGATGTTGATGCCGTTCTCGCCCAGCAGCGTGCCGATGCGGCCGATGAAGCCGGGCGCGTCCTCGTTGACGATGTACATCATGTGGCCGGTGAGATCGGCCTCCACCTTGATGCCGAACATCTCCACGAGGCGGGCCTCGGTGTTGTTGAACAGCGTGCCGGCGACCGAGCGCTCACCTTCGGAGGTCTTCACCGAGACACGCACCAGCGTGTGGTAGTCGCCTTCGCGCTCGGTCTTGACCTCGCGCACTTCCAGGCCGCGATCCTTGGCGATGAACGGCGCGTTGACCATGTTGACCGTGGCCGACTGCACCCGCAGGAACCCGGCGAGCACGGCGGCGGTGATCGGCTTGCCGTTAAGCTCGGTCGCCGCACCCTCGGTGTGGATCGAGATCCGCGGCACCGAGTCGCGCGTCAGCTGGCCCACCAGCGAACCCAGCTTCTCGGCCAGCGCCATGTAGGGCTTGAGCTTGGGCGCTTCCTCGGCGCTCAGCGAAGGCATGTTGAGCGCGTTGGTGACGCCGCCGTTGACCAGGAAGTCCGCCATCTGCTCGGCCACCTGCAGCGCCACGTTGACTTGCGCCTCGGTGGTCGATGCGCCCAAGTGCGGCGTGCAGATGAAACCCGGCGTGCCGAACAACGGCGAATCCTTCGCCGGCTCAGTCTGGAACACGTCGAGCGCGGCGCCGGCGATGTGGCCGCTGTCGAGCCCGGCCTTCAGCGCCACCTCGTCCACCAGGCCGCCACGCGCGCAGTTGATGATCCGCACGCCCTTCTTGGTCTTGGCAAGGTTCTCGGCCGAAAGGATGTTGCGCGTCTGGTCGGTCAGCGGCGTGTGCAGGGTGATGAAGTCGGCCCGCGCCAGCAGCGTCTCCAGGTCGACCTTCTCGACGCCCATCTCCACCGCGCGCTCGGGCGTCAGGAACGGATCGAAGGCGACGACCTTCATCTTGAGGCCCAGCGCGCGGCTGGCGACGATCGAGCCGATGTTGCCCGCGCCGATGAGGCCGAGCGTCTTGCCGGTGACTTCCACGCCCATGAACCCGTTCTTGGGCCATAGGCCGGCCTGAGTCTGGGCGTTCGCCTCGGGCAGCTGGCGGGCGAGCGCGAACATCAGCGCGATCGCGTGCTCGGCCGTGGTGATTGAGTTGCCGAACGGCGTGTTCATCACGACGACGCCCTGGGCCGAAGCCGCCGGGATATCGACGTTGTCGACACCGATGCCGGCGCGGCCCACGACCTTGAGGTTGGTCGCGGCATCGAGCACCGCCTTGGTCACCTTGGTCGAGGAGCGGATGGCGAGGCCGTCGTACTGGCCGATGCGGGCGATCAACTGCTCGGGCGTCTCGCCGGTGATGACGTCGACGTCGCAGCCGCGCTCTTCGAAGATGCGCGCGGCATTGGGGTCCATCTTGTCGGAAATGAGGACTTTGGGCTTGGTCATGGGTCTGGTCCTTCCGTCGACCCGGGCTTTGCCCGGGTCCGGTTTCGGAAATGTCGCGAGCTAACGTGCGAACGCTCGCGTCGATTGCGTCATGCTGAGAGGGTGCGCCGAGGCGGAACCGGTCCCGGGGCGAGCCCGGGACGACGGCGAAATCAGGCCGCTTTCACGCTCGCGTAGACCCAGTCGAGCCACGGCCCAAGCGCCTCGATGTCGGCGGTCTCGACGGTCGCGCCGCACCAGATGCGCAGGCCCGGCGGGGCGTCGCGATAGCCGGCGATGTCGTAAGCCGCGCCTTCCTTCTCCAGCAGGCCGGCGAAGGCCTTGATGAAGTCGGCATCGGCGCCTTCGACGGTCAGGCAGACCGAAGTCTTCGACCGGCTCGCCTCGTCGGTCGCGAGATGGCCGAGCCAGTCGCGCTCGGCGACGATCGTGTCGAGCGCGGCGGCGTTGGCGTCCGATCGCGCCTTCAGGCCGGACAGGCCGCCCAGCGACTTGGCCCACTCCAGCGCGAAGATCACGTCTTCGACGGCCAGCATCGAGGGCGTGTTGATCGTCTCGCCCTTGAACACGCCTTCCGCGAGCTTGCCCTTGGAGACGAGGCGGAAGACCTTGGGCAGCGGCCAGGCGGGGGTGTAGCTCTCCAGCCGCTCGACCGCGCGGGGGCCCAGGATCAGCACGCCATGGCCGCCCTCGCCGCCCAGCACCTTCTGCCAGGAGAAGGTGGCGACATCGATCTTCGACCAGTCGATGTCGTAGGCGAACACCGCGCTGGTGGCGTCGGCGAAGGACAGGCCCTCGCGGTCCGCGGCGATCCAGTCGGCGTTGGGAACGCGCACGCCCGAGGTGGTGCCGTTCCAGGTGAACAGCACGTCGTTCGACCAGTCGACCTGGCCCAGGTCGGGCAGCTGGCCGTAGTCGGCGCGGATCACGGTGGGGTCGATCTTGAGCTGCTTGACCGCGTCGGTCACCCAGCCCTCGCCGAAGCTTTCCCAGGCCAGCGTGGTGACCGGGCGCGCGCCCAGCATCGTCCACATCGCCATCTCGAAGGCGCCGGTGTCGGAACCCGGCACGATGCCGATGCGGTGCGTGTCGGGCAGCTGCAGCACTTCGCGCATCAGGTCGATGCTGTACTGAAGGCGCGTCTTGCCGATCTTCGCGCGGTGCGAACGGCCCAGCGATTCTGTTGCGAGTTTCTCGGGTGCGTATCCGGGCGGCTTGGCGCAGGGACCCGACGAAAAGTACGGACGCGCCGGCTTGGCCGACGGCTTGGCATGCTCAGTCAATGTAGTCTCTCCTTGCAGAGAGCACGCGCGGCGTTGGGACCGCGTGGCCCGGCGGCGGCACTAGTGGCGTGGGCCGCCAAGTCAAGCGAGATATCCCCGGCTCTCGTCAGCGGGCGCATCGCACCGGCTTCGCCGATCTCCTAAGATGGGTCGGCAAGTCCCGGTTAACTCGGAATAAACCTTATTCGGGAATATACCCAAGCATGCGGTACGCGGTAGTCCTGCTGCCCCTGTTGGCTTTGCTGAGCGGATGCGTCGACATCCCGCAAGTCACTCGGCGTGAACCGGTGCGGCGATCGACAGCGGTGATCACGCCGCGTCCCCAGGCACGCCAGTGCCTGGCGCAGCTCGGCGTCACCCAGGCAAGCTTCACGCCGCTGCCCGACCGCTACTTCGGCGGCGGATGCAGCACCGTCGGCACCGTCCAGCTCGCCAGCCTGCGCAGCGACACGACGTACCTCGCGCTTGCCAACTCCGGTCCGGTGACCTGCAACCTGGCCAACGAGTTCGCCGGCTGGGCGCGATTCGGCGTGGACCGGGCGGCGCGCCAGATCCTGGGGGCCGGCGTCATCCGCATCGAGACCTTCGGCAGCTATTCGTGCCGCACCGTGGCCGGCACCAGCCGCCTCTCGGGCCATGCCAGCGCGAACGCCATCGACGTCTCGGGCTTCGTGCTCGAAGACGGCCGACGCATCACCGTGCTCGACGACTGGAACGGCGGCACCCCGGCGGAGCGCCAGTTCCTGCGCGTGGTCCACGACAGCGCCTGCAAGCGCTTCGGCACGACGCTCGGCCCGGCCTACAACGAGGCGCACCGCAACCACTTCCACCTCGAGGCCGATGGCGCCACCTTCTGCCGATAGCGCCTAGCAACATAAACTGACGAAGCGGCAAGCCGTCGCACACGTGCGGGCCATAATCGGCGCCGATGAACCCACGTCCCCGGATCGCGCTTGCCCCACTGGCGATGGCCGCCGCCGCTTTCGTGATGCCGGTCGCCTCCGCCCAGGCGGAGACCACGCACGACGAGCAGGCATGGATCAACCTGACCGCGACCGGCAGCCTGTCGGGCGATCTCGTCTACTTCGCCGAGCTGCAGCCGCGCATTGGTGACGGCGTCTCGCGCATCGACCAGCTGCTGCTGCGCGGCGCGGTGGGCTGGCGGCTGTCTCCCGCGGTGACGGTCTACCAAGGCTACGCGCATGTCGCCGTGCCGATCGAGGGCGGGCGCGACATCAACGAGGAACGCAGTTTCCAGCAGCTCAGCCTCGCGCTCGGCAAACCGCTCGGCGGCGAACTCAGCTCGCGCACGCGGCTCGAACAGCGCTGGCGCAGCAACGGGCGCGACGTGGGCTGGCGCCTGCGCGAGATGCTGCGCTACGAGCACGCGCTCAAGCCCGGCAGCGACGCGGTGAACGCACTCGTCTGGAGCGAGGCATTCCTCGCCCTTAACGACACCGACTGGGGGGCGAAGAGCGGGTTTGACCAGCTGCGCACGTTCGTCGGCACCGAAATCGGCCTGCGCGGCGCCTCGACCGTGGAGCTGGGCTATCTCAACCAGACCATCAACCAGCCCGCCGGCCGCACCCGCATGAACCACGTCGCATCCGTGACGCTGTGGTATCGTCACTGACAAGGCGCTGAAACATCGCCGTCGACCCGGGTCCGCGCTCGTCTCCGGAGCTGGGACGGTGGGGTGCGAGGCGCTGCAAGGTCGCGACATGGCGGAACCGTCCCGGATCAAATCCGGGACGACGATTGCACTTGACATTTAGTGCCAATTCGGTTATACGCTCCAGCACACGGCGGGTGTGGGGGGGCTGAGACGTCGGCGCTACCAACCCCGCACCATGCGGCCGGCGGCTCCGACGGGACCACCACACCGTAGCGATGAGTCTAGAAAAGTCCGGCGGCAAGCTGCGAGCCCGTCCCGCCGGGTGCTCATCGCGACAGGGCCGATCCGAGCGACGCTTATGCTTCTCCTGCGCCCGGACGTTCGCAACCCGTGGAAGGCCAGCCAAGCCTGTCGTGCCCAGGCAAACACCGGCCGTAAACGCCGTGTTCTCTTCCTTGGCGTAATCCCGCACTCGCCAGCGGGCGATAAGGCGCGTGCATCTTGCCCGCCCCCTCCCCCTACCCCATCGTCACCCCGAACTTGTTCAAGGTCCATCGGGCCGCAAACGAAGCACACGGGCAAAACGATGACGCAAAACCGTATCCGATGCGAATGGGCACAGGGTGATGCCCTGATGGCCGCCTACCACGACCAGGAATGGGGCGTGCCGCAGCATGATCCGCGCATGCTGTGGGAGATGCTCATGCTTGAAGGGTTCCAGGCCGGGCTCGCCTGGATCATCGTGCTCAGGAAACGCGAGGCGTTTCGCAAGGCCTTCGCCGGATTCGAACCGGCCGTCGTCGCCAGGTTCGGAGAAGACGACGTCGCGCGCTTGATGGCCGATCCCGGCATCGTCCGCGCTCAGGCGAAGATCCGTGCGACGATCGCCGGAGCGCAGATCTATTGCGATATGGCGGAGCGCGGAGAAAGCTTCGCCGACTTCTGCTGGTCATTCACCGATGGGAAGACGATCAGGGACGAGGGCCGTGAATGGATCGCGCACTCACCGCTTTCGGCGCAGATTTCGAAGGAGATGAAGCGGCGAGGCTTTAAGTTCGTCGGACCGACGATCGTCTATGCCTGGATGCAGGCGGTGGGCATCGTCAACGACCATTCCATTGGCTGTTTCCGCAGGGACGCGGTCTGATTTGGCTGCCACTGTCCAGCTTGGGATCTGAACAGACGACAGCTTTCGAACGTCGATGTAAGCCACGCCAACGACGGCTTGTCGGCCCCAACCCGCCCAGTTCCGTGCTTGAGCGCCGTGACCGCTGTCGACCGTTCGTGCCATTCTGCAGCGGGCGCTCGTACGTACCGTTCGAGCATTTGGGGCTTTGCGAGCGCGGGCATATTCATGTTACAGGCTTTGCCCTTGCCCTCGCGGGCCGACATGCAGGAGGATGAGATGGACCGGAAGACGCGCTGACCCTGCCCGTCCCTTTTCAATCCGGTACCCTCATGTCTTCTTTTCTAACGCTCGATTCCGTGGCGCTCGCCACCCCATCCGGGCGTCTACTCTTTTCCGATCTGACCCTCACGGTGGGTCGTGAGTGCGTTGGCGTGGTCGGTCGCAATGGCACCGGCAAGTCCACCCTGCTGCGCGCCATACTCGGCCAGACGCCTCTGCAAAGCGGCGCCGTGGCGGTCAACGGCAGCGTCGCCGTGCTCGAGCAGGTCGTTACGCCGGGCGATGAGCTTGCAGCTCAAGCCTTGGGGGTCTCAGCAGCGCTCGCGCGACTGGAGCGCATCGAAGCGGGATCCGGCACTGAACAGGACTTCGGCGAAGCCGACTGGGACTTACCCCGTCGCCTGGAGGAGGTGCTCGCTGCCGCCGGGCTGCCGCCGGTCGATCTGGGCCGCCCCTTGGCCAGCTTTAGCGGCGGCGAGCGGACGCGGCTGGCCATCGCCGGACTGTTACTCGCCCAACCGGACCTGCTCCTGCTCGACGAGCCGACCAACAATCTCGACGATAATGGCCGGGCCGCCATTGCCGACCTGCTTGCCAATTGGCACGGCGGCGCCCTGCTCGTCAGCCATGACCGCGCCTTGCTTCAATCCGTCGACCGGATCGTCGCCCTGTCACCGGTCGGCGTATCGATCCACGGCGGCGGCTGGTCGACGTGGGTGGCAGCGCGCGACGCCGCCCGAGCGCAGGCGGAAGCGCAACTCGAAGCGGCAGAGCGCGACGTTCGCACCGCCCGGCGGGAGGCCCAATCCGCGCGTGAGGGCCAGGCGCGGCGGGATCGGGCTGGCCAGGCCTATGCCGCCAGCGGCAGCGCGCCCAAGATTCTCATGGGCCGGCAGCGCGAGCGTGCCGAAAACAGCGCCGGGGGTAGCCACGCTCAAGCCGAGGACCGCATCGACGCGAAAGTTCTGGCGCTGGAAACGGCTCGCACCCGCATCGAGGTCGCCACGCCGCTCAAGGTCGCCATAGAGCCTTGCAACCTCCCTCCCGGCCGCCTCGTGCTCGCCTGTCACGAACTTGTCTGGGGCGTGGGCGAGCGCCTGGTCATCAGCGGCCTGACGTTCTCGTTGCGGGGCCCCGAACGAGTGGCGCTGATCGGGCGCAACGGTGCTGGCAAGACCACCGTTCTGAAGCTCGCGGCAGGAATCATCGCGCCGACCAGTGGCACAATCGAACGCCTCGTTCCGTTGGCCATGCTGGATCAGACCGTGAGCCTGCTCGACCCCGACGCGAGGCTGATCGACAATATGCGACGGCTCAATCCGGAACTGGCCGAAAATGGAGCGCGTGCCGCCCTCGCGCGGTTTGCGTTTCGCAACATCGCGGGAGATCGGCCGGTGCGCGAGCTCAGCGGCGGCGAACGCCTCAGGGCGGGGCTTGCCTGTGTGCTGTCCGCCCGTACCGTGCCGCAGCTACTGATCCTCGACGAGCCGACCAACCATCTCGACCTTGAGTCGATCGAGGTGATCGAACAGGCGCTGCGCGCCTTCGACGGGGCGCTGCTGCTGGCGAGCCATGATGCGGCATTTCGCGATGCGGTGGGTGTCACGCGCCAGATTCAATTGGGCTAAGCTGCGCGGCGCCCGAAATCTTAGTTTGGTTTGCGTGGAATGTTGCTCTCTCCGGAACGAGAGAACGACCGGAACCAAATCGTCTGAGTTAGGACCGTCTACGGCTTGCTGGACTAACCAGTCGCTCGCGATGATGGTCTTGACCCGGGCCGTCGCTGGGCCGCTGAAGCTGGCTTGTCCGTTATCGGAGCAAGCATGGGACTCGCGGCCCGGTAGGCGCCCCACCTCGGCTAAGCCGATCTTGCGTTACCCCAGTGTGCAGTTGGCGGGGTCTTTCGCTTGCCCGCCTATCAAAGTCGGGGCCGCCGTGCCGTGAGCCGAACAGCCCGCTTCAGTGCGTACTACCGAAGCCGGCTCTGATCCTGTCATGCTCAGCATCATCCTCTGCGGCCTTCACGCCCGTAAGAACATCAAGCATGCAGTTGAAAAACTCCAGCGCCTCGTGGAGTTCCGTGAGCGGGAGCTTTACCTTGGACCCATCCAGAGCCAGTTCGGCCTCGTCTGCGCCGGCTTCGCGAAGGTGACGTAGCAATTCTTCGGCCGTCATCTCAGTTCTCCGACGCGGGTGGCCCGCGTAACATAACGGCGCCATATGCGGGTCACCCCGCTATTGGGCTCGATTTTGCTCGCAAGCACCCAAGCGGGACGACAGCTTACTTCGTAGCGTATTCGCCTGGCTGCGCCTGGAAGTTATCCCGCGCAAAGGCACGCGCGGCATTGGCTGTGCTGAACGTCTCGTCCTGAAGATGTGCAGACACCAACGGGTACCCGCGCGAGTTGTAGCGCGTGGTCCTGACTGTGAGGCGAAAGTTACCGGCCTCGTCCTTGTTGATGAGGAACGGGCGTGCACTGGCATCGGACATATCTCTGCTCCGGCTAGAGGGTGGCTGGCTTCTGCGGCAGATGCCACGCAGGCGGAAAGACCGCCCGCATGGCATCTGAAGTCAGGCTGACTGCAAGTTTACGGCAGAAGCCTTGCCACGGCGGTCTGTCTCCACATCATAAGACAAACGCTGATCCTTGTTGAGCGTATTCATTCCGGCAGCCTGGACGGCCGTGATGTGCACGAAGGAATCGTCGCCGCCGTTTTCAGGTGCGATGAAGCCATAGCCCTTGTCGGCATTGAAGAACTTGACGGTTCCGACGGTCATGATGGGTATCCTTTGTCCCAAGATATTGGGCATGCGCCACAGCGGCACATCCCCGGCTTCAGTGAGGCTAGTTAGGGACAAAAGGGGGCGCATGGCGGCCCAATAGTCCGTCGCGTGCGACGTCAGCAATCCTCGTCTACGGTGTCTTTAGTCAAAGAGCAAATGCTAAGCGTCACCATGGCGACGTTGGAGCGCCGCTATTGTCGACGGCAGTAGGGCCTCGGACGGCATCAGAATTTACCCTCGAAGCTCAGGCCTATCGTGCGCGGTTCGGTCAGGGTGCCGCGCGTGCGATCGTCGAAATCGATGAAGAACTGCGACGGCTTCTGGACGTCGAAGACGTTGTTGACGATCAGGAATGCGCCGAAGTGCTCGCCCTCCCAGCCGAGCCTGGCGTTCACCAGGGTGCGGCCCGGGATGTCGCGGAAATCCTGTTCTGTCGTGCTCTGGAAGAACGCGCTGCGATAGTTGGCGTTGACGTTGGCGAACAGGCCCGAGGCGTGCCGGTAGGTGGCGCCGCCGGAGACGGTCCAGTGCGGCGCGCGGGCGAATTCGTTGCCCTGCGCGCCCTGGAAGAGCTGGCCGACGTTGACGATGAAGTCCTTGAACTTCGTGTGGCTGTAGCCGAGCCCGGCATAGAGGTTCAGCCCCTCTGTCGGACGCAGGCTGGTTTCGATCTCGAAGCCGTACAGCTGCGACTTGCCGGCATTGACGATCTGCGTGTCGAAGACCGCGCCGGGGGTCAGCTGGACGGAGACCTGCTGGTCCTTCCAGTCGATCCGGTAGAGGTTGGCGTTCAGCGTCAGCCGCCGGTCGAACCATTCGGAGCGGAAAGCAAATTCGTAGTTCCAGGTGTATTCGGGGTCGTAGTCATAGGCCTGCGCCCGCTGCTGGTTGAGACCCGATCCGCCCGAGCGGTACCCGCGCTGCGCGGTGACGCTGATCGAAACATCGCGGGCGATGTCGTAGGTCGCGCCGATCTTCGGCAGCCAGGCTTGATACGTCACCGGACGGACCGGCTCGACACTGTTGGCGTTGGCCGCGGTCGCCCGCAGCAGGGCGTTGAGCTGCGTCACGATCGGCGCGAGCGCCGGAACCGGCAGCTTGGCCGGGTCTGGCAAGGCGCGGTCGATCACTACGCTCTGGGTAGCGCCGCGGTCCTGCGTCTCGTGGTCGTAGCGCAGGCCGGCGTTGATCCGGAAGCGGTCGGTGACCGGGAAAGTCAGGTCGGCGAAGCCGGCGTAGTTCTCGGTCAGCCTGGGCTGCGACAGGCTGTTGCGGATCGGCACGACGCCGCCGTAGAGGTCCATCACAGCGTTCACCGTCGCCTGGGGCAGCCCCATCGCCAGCAACTGCCGATCCACGCCCAGCCGCGTCAGGTTCAGGCTCTGGGTCGCCTCGAAGAAGTAGTCGCGGTTGTCGTCTCGCAGGTAATAGGCGCCGACCAGGCCGTGGACCCAATCCTTGTCGATGTTCAGCCGCAGCTCCTGCTGGAAGGTCTTGCTGGGGTCGAACACGCGGCTGGTCTGGCCGGGCGTCGCACTGCGATCGGGGTCGGCGAGCGAACGGAAGCGGATGTCGCTGTAGTTGGTCGCCGAATGCAGGCTGAGACCTGAGCCGAGATCGTAGCCGATCTCGAGCGTGGCGATGTCGCTCTTGACCGTCTGGATGTCGGGTACGTCTTCGGTGGCGATGCGGTCGCGCGGGTCATAGGGCGCGTCGAACTCGCTGTAGAAGGTGCCGCGCTGGTGGCGGTCGTGCATGAAGGTGGCGATGACCTTCAGCCCGGGAATGGCCGAGGGCGTGATCATCAGCTTGGCGCGCAGCGTCTCCGACTTGCGGCGGTCGCCATCGCGGTTGACCGTGACGTTCCGGATCAGGCCGTCGGCGCGCGCGATCTCGCCGGCCACGCGGAAGGCGACCTCGCCGTCGAGCAGCGGGCCGCCGATGGCGGCGGCCGCGCGGCGCTCTCCGTCCTTGTCGCTGATCATCAGCCGTGCGCGGCCGCTCCAGTCGTAGCTCGGATCGGCGGTGCGGATGATGACCGCGCCAGCCAGCGCATTGCGGCCCTGCACGGTCGACTGGGGGCCACGGAAGACCTCGACCTGGGCAATGTCGTAAAGGTCGAGCGGTCCGGTGGTCAGCGCCACCTTGGGCAGCACAGCGCCGTCGAGATAGACGCTCGCCAGCGCTCCGTCGCC
>Ga0105251_10001992_pt1 | contig 16598 bp, 14 predicted proteins | sample KBSS64metaG_FD_80424 | JGI IMG/M metagenome (GOLD analysis project Ga0105251, IMG submission 80424) | Switchgrass rhizosphere microbial communities from Kellogg Biological Station, Michigan, USA - KBS S6-4 metaG | ecosystem: Host-associated > Plants > Roots > Rhizosphere > Soil | place...
ACCTCAAGGAATCCAGAGCATGGGTGAAATCAGTCGCGCCGCACTGTTCGGCAAACTCAACAGCGTGGCCTACAAGGCCATCGAAGCCGCCACCGTGTTCTGCAAGCTGCGGGGCAACCCGTATGTGGAACTGGCCCACTGGTTTCACCAGTTGCTGCAACTGCAGGACTCGGACCTGCACCGCATCATCCGTCAGTTCAACATCGAGCCGGCGCGCCTGGCCCGTGACCTGACTGAAGCCCTGGACCGCCTGCCCCGTGGCTCGACGTCGATCACCGACTTGTCGTCCCATGTGGAAGAAGCGGTCGAGCGTGGCTGGGTCTACGGCAGCCTGATGTTTGGGGAAAGCCAGGTGCGCACCGGCTACCTGGTGCTGGGGATTCTCAAGACGCCAAGCCTGCGCCATGCGCTGTTAGGGTTGTCCGGTGAATTCGACAAGATCAAGGCCGAAGCCCTGAGCGAACGCTTTGACGAATACGTCGGCGACTCGCCCGAAAATGCACTGAGTGCCAGCGACGGTTTCAACGCTGGTGCTGTCCCGGGCGAGGCCAGCGGCGCCATCGCCCCGAGCGCGATGGGCAAGCAGGAAGCCCTCAAGCGCTTCACCGTCGACCTGACCGAACAGGCCCGCAGCGGCAAGCTCGACCCGATCGTCGGGCGTGACGAAGAGATCCGTCAACTGGTGGACATCCTTATGCGTCGCCGCCAGAACAACCCGATCCTTACCGGTGAAGCCGGCGTCGGCAAGACCGCCGTGGTCGAAGGCTTCGCCCTGCGCATCGTCGCCGGCGACGTACCACCCGCGCTGAAAGATGTGGAACTGCGCAGCCTGGATGTGGGCCTGCTGCAAGCCGGCGCCAGCATGAAAGGCGAGTTCGAACAGCGCCTGCGCCAGGTCATCGAAGACGTCCAGGCCTCGCCGAAACCAATCATCCTGTTTATCGACGAAGCCCACACCCTGGTAGGTGCCGGTGGCGCCGCCGGGACCGGTGACGCGGCCAACCTGCTCAAGCCGGCCCTGGCCCGTGGCACCTTGCGTACCGTGGCCGCCACCACCTGGGCCGAGTACAAGAAGCACATCGAAAAAGACCCGGCCCTGACCCGCCGTTTCCAGGTGGTGCAAGTGGCCGAGCCGTCGGAAGACAAGGCGTTGCTGATGATGCGCGGCGTGGCCTCGACCATGGAGAAACACCATCAGGTGCAGATCCTGGATGAAGCCTTGGAAGCGTCGGTGAAGCTGTCCCACCGCTACATTCCGGCGCGTCAATTGCCGGACAAATCCGTGAGCCTGCTGGACACCGCCTGCGCCCGCGTCGCGATCAGCCTGCACGCGGTGCCGGCGGAAGTCGACGACAGCCGCCGTCGAATCGAGGCGCTGGAAACCGAGCTGCAAATCATCGCCCGCGAGCATGCGATCGGCATCGCCATCGGTGCGCGCCAGACCAACAGCGAAGCGCTGCTGGGTGCCGAACGCGAGCGCCTGGCCACCCTGGAAAGCCGTTGGGCCGAAGAGAAAACCCTGGTGGATGAGTTGCTCGCCACCCGTGCAACCCTGCGCGAGAAAGCCGGTGTGGTGGACAGTGATGCGGGTAACCACGAGAGCGACGAACTGCGTGCAAAACTGGTCGACCTGCAACAGCGCCTCTCCACACTGCAAGGCGAAACCCCGCTGATCCTGCCGACCGTGGACTACCAGGCGGTGGCCTCAGTGGTCGCCGACTGGACCGGCATCCCGGTGGGCCGCATGGCCCGCAACGAACTGGAGACGGTGCTCAACCTCGACCAGCACCTGAAGAAACGCATCATCGGCCAGGACCACGCCTTGCAGATGATCGCCAAGCGCATCCAGACCTCCCGCGCCGGCCTCGACAACCCGAGCAAGCCGATTGGCGTATTCATGCTTGCCGGCACCTCCGGCGTAGGCAAGACCGAAACCGCCCTGGCCCTGGCCGAGGCCATGTACGGCGGTGAGCAGAACGTGATCACCATCAACATGAGCGAGTTCCAGGAAGCCCATACCGTGTCCACCCTCAAGGGCGCGCCACCGGGCTACATCGGCTACGGCGAAGGCGGCGTACTGACCGAAGCCGTGCGGCGCAAACCCTACAGTGTGGTGCTGCTGGACGAGGTGGAAAAAGCCCACCCGGACGTGCATGAAATCTTCTTCCAGGTGTTCGACAAAGGAGTAATGGAAGACGGCGAAGGCCGGGTGATCGACTTCAAGAACACCTTGATCCTGCTGACCACCAACGCCGGTACCGAGCTGATTTCCCAGGTCTGTAAAGACCCGGCGAACATCCCCGAGCCCGAGGAAATTGCCAAGGCCCTGCGCCAGCCGTTGCTGGAGATTTTCCCGCCGGCGCTGCTCGGCCGCCTGGTGACCATTCCGTACTACCCGCTGAGCGACGAGATGCTCAAGGCGATCACCCGCCTGCAACTCAACCGCATCAAGAAGCGCGTGGAGAACACCCACAAAGTCGCCTTCGATTACGACGACGAAGTCGTCGACCTGATCGTGTCCCGCTGCACCGAAACCGAAAGCGGCGGGCGGATGATCGACACCATCCTGACCAACAGCCTGCTGCCGGACATGAGTCGCGAATTCCTCACCCGCATGCTCGAAGGCAAGGCGCTGGCGGGGGTGCGGATCAGCATGCGGGATAACGAATTGCACTACGACTTCAACGATTGACCTGACGGAATGCGATCAAAACTGTGGGAGCGGGCTTGCTCGCGAAGACGGCGTATCAGTTGATGCATCCGGTGACTGATTCACCGCGTTCGCGAGCAAGCCCGCTCCCACAGTTGGAGCCGGTTCCTACAGTTATTACGCAATTTACGGGTTAACCGATGTTATTCAACCAATCGTCACGCCTGGCCAAGATCACCAGCCCCCTGGGGCCGGATGTGCTGCTGCTCAATGAAATGGGCGGCGGTGAAGAGCTGGGCCGCCTGTTCAACTATGAGCTGCAACTGACGTCCCTGGACGCCAACATCGACCTCAACCAGTTGCTGGGCAAGCCCATGAGCCTGAACCTGCAACTGGCGGACGGTGGCGAGCGGCACTTCCACGGCATCGTCGCCCGCTGCAGCCAGAACATCGACCAGGGCCAGTTCGCCAGTTACCAGGTGACCCTGCGCCCGTGGTTGTGGCTACTGAGCCGCACCTCCGACTGCCGGATTTTCCAGAACCTGAGCATCCCGCAGATCATCAAGCAGGTGTTCCGCGACCTGGGCTTTTCCGACTTCGAAGACGCTCTGAGCCGGCCGTACCGCGAGTGGGAATACTGCGTGCAGTACCGCGAGACCAGCTTCGACTTCGTCAGTCGCCTGATGGAACAGGAAGGCATCTACTACTTCTTCCGTCATGAACAGGACCGCCACGTGCTGGTGCTGGCCGATGCCTACGGTGCCCACGCCAACGTACCCGGCTACGCCTCGGTGCCTTACTACCCCAAGGACGAGCAGCAACGCGAACGCGACCATATGCACAACTGGCACCTGGCGCAGGAAGTGCAACCGGGCTCCCTTGAACTCAACGACTACGACTTCCAGCGCCCCAGCGCCAGCATCGACGTACGCTCGGCCATGCCGCGCCCGCACACCGCCGGCGACTACCCGCTGTACGACTACCCCGGCACCTACGTCAAAAGCGAAGACGGCGAACACTACGCCCGCACCCGCATCGAAGCCCTGCAAACCCTGCACGAACAAGTGGAGTTCAGCGGGAATGCGCGGGGCCTGGGTTCCGGCCACCTGTTCAGCCTCACCGGCTTCAGCCGCCGCGACCAGAACCGCGAATACCTGATCGTCGGCGCCCGCTACTACATCTCCCAGGAAAGCCTTGAAAGCGGCGGTGGCGCGCCTTCGGCCCAGTTCGAAAGCACCCTCACCTGCATCGACGCGCAACAGAGTTTCCGCCCACTGGCCAACACCTACCGGCCCATCGTCAAAGGCCCGCAGACGGCGCTGGTGGTGGGGCCCAAGGGCGAGGAAATCTGGACCGACCAATATGGCCGGGTCAAGGTGCATTTCTATTGGGACCGCCACGACCAGTCCAACGAAAACAGTTCGTGCTGGATTCGTGTGTCGCAATCCTGGGCCGGCAAGAACTGGGGCTCGATGCAGATTCCACGGATCGGCCAGGAAGTGATCGTGAGCTTCCTGGAAGGTGATCCCGACCGGCCGATCATCACCGGACGGGTGTACAACGCCGAGCAGACCGTGCCTTACGACCTGCCGGAAAACGCCACCCAAAGCGGGATGAAGAGTCGTTCGAGCAAAGGCGGCACCCCGGCCAACTTCAATGAAATCCGCATGGAGGATAAGAAGGGATTGGAGCAGTTGTACATCCATGCCGAGCGCAATCAGGACATCGTGGTTGAGGTGGATGAAAGCCATTCGGTGGGGCATGACCGGAACAAGAGTATTGGGCATAACGAGACGGTGACCATTGGCTCGAATCGCCTGCGGGTCGTGCGCAACAACGATACCGTGCTGGTGGGCGGGGCCAAGTCTGACAGTGCGGCCACGACCTACACCGTCGAGGCTGGCGACAGTATTCGCCTGGTGTGCGGCGCCAGTGTGATTGAGCTCAAGGCCGGTGGAGACATCAACCTGACCTGTGGCTCGTTCAACCTGTTTTCCACCGGCAGCAGCAAAATCCAGACGAAGGGCAAACTGGATATCAACCTGGGCAGTGACAAGGGCACGGTGCCCGGTGCCCAAGGCGTGCAAAGCACGATCAAGTCCGCCGTCGAATCAAAATTCCCTGGCAAGCCCGGCGCTGGTCAATAACGAGATTTATCCACCATGAATTACCTGATCAACGAAGCCCAATTCACCCTGCCCGATGCAGAGGTGCAGGACACCTCGATCAACATTCTCAAGTTCGCCAAGCTGGGCACCACCCTGGTGGTGAGTCGCAGCCCCTTGGCAGATGGCGAGACCTTGCAAAACAACTTCGAGGGCCAGCTGAAAAAGCTCGAACAGCAGGTCAAGGACCTTCGTTATTCGCCGGCGCAAGCCATCAAGGTGGGGCCAGCGCAGGACATCGACGCCTTTGAAGTCCAGAACCGTTTCAACAAAGGCAGCGACAATATTTACCAATATCAGTTGGCAATGCAGATACCCGGCACACGCAACCTGATCGCCTTGAGCTACGTCAAGACTCAGCCCCTGGGGCCTGCCGAGGCGGCACATTGGGCAACGCTCAAGAACACGCTCAACTTTGCCGTCACCCCCTGAGCAGAGTCTGAACAATGAGTGAAGACCTCTGGGCTGCCCGCGAAGGCGACGCGCTGCTGCACACCTCGGTGATGGCCGATATTCTCGGCGGCGTGCTGGAAGTGGCCGCCTATGCCGCACTCACTACTGTGGGCTGCCTGGCCGTTGCCGGGGCGGTTTTCCTCGCGACCGGTGCGACCATCGCCACAGGCGGCGTTGCATTGGTTTTGGTAGTGGGGGCAGTCATTGGGATCACCGCGGGGCTTACAGGGGCCGACCTGAAAATATCCAGTTGGTGCGAGTCCGCCGCCAACTGGGTTTTCCCGCCGGTGATCGATGCCTTCATCACCAGCGGTTCGGACGACGTCTTCATCAATGGCAAAAAAGCTGCCCGCGCCGCAGGCAAGATGACTGCGGTTCCGGTCGCACCCAGCGAACCGCCAGCCCCCAGCTTCCTGGACATGGCCGGGGAGTTTTTCTCACAGATGTGGCGCCCGACCGTCGCCTCCCCCGCCCCCGGCACCGAGCCTTGCCCGCTGGACACCGTGGCGTGCAACAAGCACCCGCCCATGCCCCTGCAATTCATTGCCGAGGGTTCCAGCTCGGTGTTCATCAATGGCCAGCCTGCGGCGCGCAGTGGCGATCGCAGCACGTGCGACGCCAAAATCGGCACAGCCCCGGGCCTGATCTCGCCGGATGTGCGCATCGGTGGCGGGACCATCGTGGTGCAAGAGATTCGCAGCGGCAAGACGCCGGGCGTGGGTTTGGCGATTGCGGTGGTGATGGCGTTGCGGGGCAACCTGAAATGTTTCTGGACCAAGCTGCCGTGCCTGGTTGGTGGCTTGGTGGCGGGCGGTGCCATTTCTTATGCAACCAGCAAGGTCACCTCTGCGCTCAAGAGCGCCATGAATGGCTCGCCCAATCCGGTTCACAGCGCGACCGGGGCCAAGGTCCTGGGTGGGGACGAGGAGCTGGATTTCGTGCTGCCGGGTTTGCTCCCGATAGATTGGCAGCGTTTCTACAGCAGCCTCGACACACGCCAGGACAGTCTCTTCGGCGCGGGCTGGAGCGTTGCGTATGAAGTGTCGATTGAGATAGATGCAGACGAAAACCTGCTCTACATCGATGAGCAAGGGCGCCGCCTGGAGATCGGCTACATCCCCTTGTCCGGCGGAGCATTCGACCCGGGCGAAGGCCTTGCGGTCAGGCGCAGTGCCGACGGCGCGGTATTGATCGAGAGCATCGACGGCCTGTATCGGCTGTTCGAGCCCGACCCGCTGAACAGCGCACGGATGCGTCTGCAGCTGCTGGGTGATCGCAATGAAGGGCGGATCTTTCTCGACTACGATACTCAGGGGCGGCTGTATCGCCTGCGCGACACCCATGACTTGATGCACGTCGAACTGAGCTACTCGGCTGAACACCCAAGGCGCGTGAGCCACATCGAACGGCGTTATTTGCGCCAGGAACATTTCGATGCGCGCAGCGATGTGCTCGTCAGCTACCGCTATGACAGCAACGGCGACCTGGCTGAAGTGTTGGATGTGCAAGGTACAACCCTTCGACGCTTTGCTTATGACAATGGCCGGCGAATGGTCGAACACCAGTTGCCGAGTGGCCTGCGCTGCTTCTATCAATGGAGTGCAGTGACCGGCCCCCACGGTGACGAGTGGCGCGTGAGCCGCCACTGGACAGATGCAGGCGATGAATACACCTTCGACTACGATCTCGACGCCGGCATTACCCGCGTGACCGATGGCCTGATGCGCGTCAGCACACGAGAGTGGAACCCGCAGTACCAGATCACTCGCTACGTCGACAACCTGGGCCATACGTGGCAGTTCGAGTGGAGCGAAGACCGCCAGTTGCTCGGCGCGACTGACCCGCAAAACGGTCAGTGGCGCTTCAATTACGATGAGTCGGGCAACCTGAGCGCGGTGATCGACCCGCTGTCCAGAACCAGCGGCACGCAGTGGCTCGCGCACTGGGCATTGCCCCAAGTAGAGACCGACCTTGCGGGCAACAGTTGGCATTACCGCTACGATCAGCGAGGCAACTGCATCGAGGAAATCGACCCGCTGGGCAATAGCACGCGCTATGTCTACGACGGGTTCGGTCAACCGGTGCGCATCATCGATGCCACAGAAAAAACCAAAACGCTGCATTGGAACGAATGGAGCCAACTGGTCGAAGCGGTGGATTGCTCGGGTTATCCCACCCGTTATCAATACGATGCCTTTGGCAATCTGGTGGTGCAGACCAATGCGGAAGGTGAGTCGGTTCGCTACCGGTACGGTCCTCAGGGGCTATTGCTGGAATGCCAGCTCCCGGATGGCCGCGTGGAACAGTTCCAGCGCAGCGCCAGCGGTTATCTGACGGCCCATGTCGACCCGGCCGGCAGCACCACGCGCTATGCCTATGACCTGCGTGGCCTGGTCAAACAGCGCTGGGATGCGCATAACCGCACGGTCATGTTCGACCATGACGCCTATGGCCGACTGCGCAGGCTGACCAATGAGAACGGTGAAAGCTATCGCTTTGAGTGGGATGCATGCGACCGCATGGTGCGGCAGCAAGACCTCGACCAGAGTCAGCGCTGCTACACCTATGATCCGCTGGATGATGTTGTCGCCGTGGACTTCCTGCCGGGGACAGAAGGCGAACCGGTAGCGCCGCTGTCACACCAATTTCAGCGAGATCCGGTTGGACGCCTGGTCAGCAAAGTCACCGCGGACGGCACCACCGTTTACGAACATGATCTGAACGACCAACTGGTCGGCGTCACGTTCACCGCGATTGACGGTAAGCAGCAGCGACTGGGTTTCAGCTACGACGCGCTGGGGCAACTGCTGCAGGAGCAAAGCACAGCGGGCTCCTTGCAGCATCACTACGACGAATTGGGGAACCTGATTCAGACCCAGTTGCCCGACGGTCGATGGCTGAACCGTCTCTACTACGGCAGCGGTCACCTGCATCAGTTGAATCTCGATGGGAAGGTCATCAGCGACTTCGAGCGTGATCGTTTGCATCGCGAAGTACAGCGCACTCAAGGTCAACTCAGAACGAACACCGCGTATGACCGCAGCGGAAGGGTTCGCTCGCGCCAGCGCCGCAGTATTGACCAACCGTGGCAGTTGCCGCCGTTGGTTGAGACTGACTACAGCTACGATCCCAGCGATAACCTGATCGGGCGTCGGCGTATAGACCGTGTTCATGATCGTCAAGAGCAGTTGGGTTACGACAGTACCGAACGTATTCTCGTCAGCCACCAAGTAGGCCAGACCGAAACCTTTGCTTATGACGCGGCAGCCAACCTGCTCGACGGCCCACGACAGGGTGGCTTGGTAAGGCATAACAGGCTGCTCACCTACCAAGACAAACGTTATAAATACGATGCTTTTGGTCGAATGATCGAAAAGCGTAGTGCTGCTCGAGGCTTGCAACGGTTTGCCTACGACGCAGAAAGCCGACTGGTTGAAGTGCGCAATGAAAACGGCAATGTGGTCAGGATGACCTACGACCCGTTGGGCCGTCGCACTGAAAAAACAGAGCATGACAACGATGGCTATCCACTGGGCGTGACACGCTTCACCTGGGACGGATTACGCCTGCTGCAGGAACATAAACACAGTCAAACCAGCCTCTATATTTATGAGGACGAGGGTTACGAACCCCTTGCGCGTGTCGACGGTGTGGGGCCGCTGCAAAAAATCCGCTATTACCACAACGACCTCAGTGGCCTACCGGAGCAGCTAACTGAGGATGACGGTCGTGATGTTTGGCGCGCGAGCTATCGGGTATGGGGTAACACCTCGGAAGAGGTGCGTGAACCGTCCTACATTGAAGAGCAGAACCTGCGATTTCAGGGGCAATACCTGGATCGGGAGATCGGGCTGCACTACAACACGTTTCGATTTTATGACCCTGATGTAGGCCGCTTTACGACAACCGACCCCATTGACTTGATGGGTGGAATCAACCTTTATCAGTACGCCCCAAATCCGGTCACATGGATCGATCCGTTGGGCTGGGCGTGCGGTCACCATGGGCATCACTCCGATCCGAAATTCCTGGGCGGCAAACATAACCAAAAGCTGACAAAACTCACCGATACTGATCACAAACAGCTTCACCGCGATATGAACGACTTCCTGGTCGGAAAAACAAAAGTCGTCAATGGAAGCCCTGTACATATGCGGCCACAACGGGGCAACAGCGGTGCAAAAATTCAAGCAAACTTCACCAGAACTGAAAGGCTCCAGGCGCTTGCTGACTTCTACAAAGGAAAAGGGGCACAATACAAAGATGCTGTTGTCGACTTCTTCACACAACATCCGGGACTAAAGTAATGACTAGATTCTTGACCATCGCCTACGACTTAAGTGCCATCAATAATCATGCCTACTTTTTTGAGGAGGCACCTGAAAACATATTTTGCAAGAGCTGTGGTTGCTGCATTGATCCTAGCTACCAACCCGCAGAACTTAGAACACCAAACAAAACTGATATTGGCGTAACTTATGATCGGAGGTTCATCGCATCACTGCGCTTCAAGGAATACATTGACAGTTTAGATCTGAACGTTGATTTTTCATTGATCAATGAAAAAAAACAACTATTTCTCATCCGACCCAAGCACGTTATCAGCTACAGCGCTCAACAGCAGGAAAACCTCTGCGGTACCTGTCATCAGTATTTTGACTGTGTGGCCCCTCTCCCGACATTCTATCAGGAAACTGGAAAACCTCTTGAGCACGGAATGTTTTTCACAAGTATTAGCTTCGGTAGCGGAAAGGAAAAAAGTCCTTCCATTATTCTCGGCATCGAAACGGCACTTGAGATTAAAAGCGCAATAAAGTCATTGAAATTCAGAGGAGCCGACATAAGCAAAATTATTTCTCCTCAAACTTAATTGGCATAAAGGGAGCCGATACAAATGGACGGGTTTATTTAGACTTACAGCCATAAGATAAATTAAATAAATCAGCCCTTCACCAGTATGTCACACCCGTTAACCGTTAGTTTTTCGAAGCGAACAATGCAATGAATCTGAGTATGCTCATCCTACAAGAAAGTGACGCAGCCGCTCTGAATGAGAGTATCTGTATTCGCCATCTGGGCCACCACATCACGCAGATATTCATGACACTGTTGCCCAAGGTGAACATCAACGGCAGTAGTAAAATCGTCGTTTCTTTAGGCCCCCGCGGCGACGAAGACGTGTTTGACAATGTGTTGGGCGTGACAAACATATTTATAGAAGACTTCGACTTTAAACTTTTTTTATCCCTGGATCGTCTTAACCAAGACAAAAAACTTTTAGAGACATTACGAAATGCACTCATTGATATCGCTACGAAAAAAGGAATCAACGAGGCGACTGTTGAGATCATAAACTCTACTGCTGACAGCGTCTTAGAAACACACTTTCAGCTGGAGACTTCGATTAAAAAGCTTGCAAAAAACAGCAAAGACAAAAAGCACAAAATTGCTATTTTCAGGCTCTTGAACGCAGAAGTCGGAGAAAGCTGGTATTGCAACGTGCAGGGTCCAAAAAAAAAACAAAACTTGGATGCACGAAGTTCCAAGCTTCATTGATCGAAGTGATTTTTTCAAGAGTGCAGAACTCCACGAAAATAATTACAAGGTAAAAAATCGATTAGGCAATGTCGTTTTTGAGCTGACATTTTGATAATTAATTAAAAAACAGCTTTAAAGGGAATAGGACCCGGTCTATTTAAAACATCTACGTTGGATAAGCTATCCCCTTTACCGGAATCTTCTAACAGAAACGGACCGGATAGCGGAGCTCGCAGAGTTTAAAAAGGAGGCGCTAGACCCCGCATCCACTCTTAACAAAATTTTGAGGATGGTTGATTAATGAACTATTTCAAGCTCAATCCGAATGTCAGCAGTGAGAAATGGGAGGGGTACGTCAATCTTGGAGAACTCATTTACAAGGGGGAGGAGGTCGATGACATAGCGCTTTCCAATAGCCGAGGACCGTGCAATTTTAAACCGCTGCATTATGAAATTCTTGTCGACGGTATAACCGCTCAGGTCAACACAATCGGAGCGGATTTCTTTGTATTCGATGAGTCTATTAAAGAGCTGGATAATCTGGCGGCCGAGCGTGTGCAATATTTACGCATCGCCCACGAAAGCCAAAAAGCACGTTACCGACTCTTGCATGCCTACAATCATGTCGACTGCGTCGATTGGGCCTTATCCAAATACGAAGCCTGGCCGGAAGAGCACGTGGTCAAGGAATGGCAAAATCCAAGAGGACGTTTTTTTTTCGATCCGGTACTGATTGCCAAAAAAATCCCTGAGACTGCTGAAGTCTTTCGTTTGGTGGGCTGGGGAGGAGCGTTCAACATCGTCATTTGTGAAGCGTACAAAGAGAAGTTGCTAGAGTTGGATTTCGATCATTCTTTTTTGGAGTTCCATCCTATGACGCTTATGTAATAACTATAAGCAATAAAGTGGACAGATTTATTTAGAGAAAAGGCTCTCAGATAAATTAAATAAATCCGTCTCCATTACCTCTCATCCGCACTACATCTTTTACCCACCACGCCTGTTTGCCTGTTTCGTACGTTATAAATTTTCACGATAAACAATCCCTCGCTATCAAAAAACGGTCTATCACACTGTCAATTCTGGCAGTTACCAATACCAGACGCTTTGAATACATTCCTTAACGGTACTAGGCGAGTTCGCCATCAAGGCCTGTGCAAGATAAGGAATCAGCTAATGAAAAATACAATTTCCACCCCAACAGTCGTGGCAGCGCGGGAAGTGGTCGCGGACATCAGCGTCCTGCATGAACACCTGAACTTCGTCTCCAGCTCCGTCACAATTGAAGGCCGGCCCGGCGCTCAGTTAGTCGTCAGGGCCAATCAGACCGTGTTCGCGCCTTTCCGTATCTATCAAATCAGCTTCTATATTCCTCACACTATCAAGGCTGGCACCCACCCACTGGGCTCCGAGGAAGACGAAATCCTTGCACACTATTTACCTCCGAACACCAATCAGACCGACTCCTACAACGCGATCAGCGGAAGCATCACGTTCTACGAAGATCCTACGGCTACCAGGCTGCGCGGGACCTTTGATTTCAAGGGCCGGCGATTTCATGAAGAGCATCCTGAAATTGCTGATATCCGAAATGGCACGCTGAATGTTGAGGTGGAGACGGCCAAGTAACAATCCGAAGGTATTTGACGCCCGTCCAAATCCTCCAACAAAAAATGGGCACCCGACCCAGTCGGCGTGCCCATTTTTTATCCCGCGCTCGCACTCGCATGTGCGTCGCGCAGGCTTCTTTACTTACGGATTGACGCTGTCTTTAAGCGACTTGCCTGGCTTGAACGCAACGGTGTTGCTCGCCTTGATTTTCACCGGCTCGCCGGTTTGCGGGTTTTTGCCGGTGCGGGCGCCGCGGTGGCGCTGCAGGAAGGTGCCGAAGCCCACCAGGGTGACGCTGTCCTTGCGATGCAGCGCGCCGGTGATTTCTTCGAGTACGGCGTTGAGTACGCGGTTGGCCTGTTCTTTGGTCAGGTCTGCTTTTTCAGCAATAGCGGCTGCGAGTTCTGGTTTACGCATAAGTGAAGCCTCTTTGACGGTTTTTTGTTGTTATGTCCGTGCTGCTCTCTTTCGGAGCAGCGCCCAAGGCGCCGCAGGCTCTACTCTGCGGCAGACGGGAGTGAGGATGGCATGCCATCGGGGCCTGCGCCAGTCTCACGGCGACCTTTCTACGGTCAAAATGATGCTTATTCCGACAGAACGACCAGCATTTACGCCAGCAGCGGCGGAAGTTCTTTGTTAAGGGCCAGTTTTTCCATCACGGCCGTGCCGGTCAGGGCGTAACCCAGCAGGCGGCCGCTGGCGTCGCGGCACAGGGCCTTGATGTCGCCGCCCTGCCCTTCGACGCTCCACACGCCTTCGGTGCCCCGTGGCGGTGGCGAGACGACCAGCGGGCAGACCGGGGTTTTTACTGTGACAGGCATCGGCCCGTAGCTGACAGCGGTCGCGTTGCCCGCCAGCGTCTGCGCCAGGGCGCGGGCGCAGCTCATCAGCGGCATCACGTACAGCAGGTTCAGGCCATCGACCTCGGCGCAGTCGCCCAGGGCGTAGATATTGGCGTGGGAGGTCTTGAGGTGGCGGTCGACCATAATCCCACGGTTGATCTGCAAGCCGGCGGCGGCGGCCAGATCGACACGGGGGCGCAGGCCGATGGCAGACACCACCAGGTCGCACTGGATCACTTCGCCATCAGACAGGTGGGCTTCCAGGCCGTCAGCGTTGCGCTGCAGGCGATTGAGCACCGGGCCCAGGTGGAAACGCGCCCCAAGGCCTTCGAGGCCGGCCTGCACCGCTGCGGCGGCTGCCGGGTGCAGCAGGGTCGGCATGACTTGCTCGCACGGCGCCACCAGGTCGATCTCGTAGCCGCCGAGGATCAGGTCGTTGGCAAACTCGCAGCCGATCAGCCCGGCCCCCAGCAGCAACACTCGGCGCTTACCGGCCGCCGCGGCACGAAAGCGTGCGTAGTCTTCAAGGTCGTTGATCGGGAGAATCAGCTCGGCGGCGTCGCCCTGTACCGGCACCCGCACCGTTTCTGCGCCCCAGGCCAGGATCAGGTCGCGGTAGATCACCGCTTCCTCGCCGATCCACAGGCGCTTGTGGCCCGGGTCGATGCCGCTGATACGAGTGTGGGTGCGCACTTCGGCCTTGAGTTGCTCGGCCATGGCGCCCGGTTCAGCCATGCTCAGGCCGTCGGCTTCCTTGTTCTTGCCAAAACCGGTGGAGAGCATGGGCTTGGAGTAGGAGCGCCCGTCATCTGCGGTGATCAGCAACAGCGGGGTTTCGCTATCGAGCTTGCGAAACTCCCGCGCCAGGTTGTAACCGGCCAAACCTGTGCCGACGATCACGACAGGTGCGTTCATTCCTTTCTCCTTGTAGTACGGTTCTTGAATTGCTTCTTAAATCAGCCGATTTCGATCATTTCGAAATCCATTTTGCCCACGCCGCAGTCCGGGCACAGCCAGTCTTCGGGGACGTCCTGCCATAGGGTGCCCGGGGCGATGCCGTCATCCGGCCATCCGTCTTTCTCGTCGTAGATCAGCCCACAGACGACACATTGCCACTTCTTCATCACTTGCTTCCTCAGGGTCCAGGCGTACTGGCCGACGGTCGATAGCTTCAGCCTTGCCGTGCGGCTCAGGGCGTTTTGTACTGATCAGCAGGCGCAGATGCAAGCTTGATCGACGCATGGGCCTGGCGCGCTCCGGCAAAAGTCCAGGGCACCATGGTAAGCTCGCCGCCTCATTAACTGCCAATAATGACCCTCCGTGCCGCATTCAAACGCCCTTCCCGATGCTTGCCGATGGCTGAGCCAGAGCCTTCTGAGCCCACTGCCCGCGCCGCTGACACTCAACTGGCTGTTCGATGAAGGTTCCCTGACCCGGCGCCTTACACGGCTGTCGAGTGATGGCTTCAGCGTGACGCCGCTGTTCGAAGGCTGGCAACCACTGCGAGACGACGAATGCGCCACCCTGGACTTGCCCGCCGCCAGCATCGGCTGGGTGCGCGAGGTGTATTTGCGTGGCCATGGCCAGCCGTGGGTGTTTGCCCGCAGCGTAGCGGCCCGCAGCGCCTTGCAGGACGACGGTTTGCACATGGATGAGTTGGGCAGCCGGTCACTGGGGGAATTGCTGTTTTGTGACCATGCCTTCACGCGCCAGGCCATTGAGGTGTGCCGCTATCCACGGGAATGGCTGCCCACCGCCGATCAGGCCGATAACCTGTGGGCGCGTCGCTCGCGCTTTGATCGCGGGCCGCTGAGCGTGCTGGTGGCGGAAATTTTCCTGCCGACCTTGTGGCAAGCCGTGCACGACCATCCGGAGAATTGCTGATGTACCAGCGCCTGCTCAAGTCCCTGAATCGCTTGAACCCCAGGGCCTGGGACTTCATCCAGTTGACCCGCATGGACAAGCCCATCGGCATCTATCTGCTGCTATGGCCCACGCTGTGGGCGCTGTGGATTGCCGGCAAGGGCTCGCCATCGCTGCTCAATATCGCGATCTTCGTGCTCGGCGTGATACTCACCCGGGCCGGTGGTTGCGTCATCAATGACTGGGCTGATCGCAAGGTCGACGGTCACGTGAAGCGCACCGAACAGCGGCCGCTGGTGAGCGGCAAGATCAGCTCGAAAGAGGCGCTGGTGTTCTTCGCGGTGCTGATGTTCATCAGTTTCCTGCTGGTGCTGCTGACCAATTCCATGACGATCTGGCTGTCCCTGGGCGGCCTCGCGCTGGCGGCCAGCTATCCATTCATGAAGCGTTACACCTACTACCCGCAGGTGGTATTGGGCGCGGCGTTCTCGTGGGGCATGCCGATGGCGTTCACCGCTGAAACAGGCAGCCTGCCAGCCGCGGCATGGCTGTTGTACATCGCCAACCTGTTGTGGACGGTGGGCTACGACACGTACTACGCCATGACCGATCGCGACGATGACCTGAAAATCGGGGTCAAATCCACCGCCATCCTGTTCGGCGATGCCGACCGGGTGATCATCCTGACCCTGCAGGGCCTGGCACTGGTGTGCCTGTGGCTGGCGGGGATGCGTTTTGAGCTGGGTGGCTGGTTCCACCTGGGCTTGCTGGCGGCGGCCGGGTGTTTTGCCTGGGAGTTCTGGTACACCCGGGACAAGGACCGGCTCAAATGCTTCAAGGCGTTTTTGCACAACCACTGGGCCGGGTTGGCGATTTTTGTCGGGATTGTGGCGGACTACGGGTTTCGGTGAAGGGCCACGCCCCTCACCGCTAGCCGGTCGACTCAGGGCTTGGCGACCTTCCAGGCCCCGTCCATCTTGCCGTCACCGGTCATATCGCCGGTCTTCTTGTCCATAATGAAGGTATATAGCGGCTTGCCGCTGTAGGCCCACTGGCTTTTCTGGTCGTCACGGGTGATCACCGTCCACTTGCCCATGGGCTTGTCGGTGGACTCGGCCATCAACGGCGGCCAGTTGGTGGCGCACTTGTCGTTGCACATGGATTTGCCATCAGCATCCTTGGCAAAGGTGTAGAGGGTCATGCCTTTGTGGTCCACCAGCATCCCGTCCTTGGTCATTGCCGGGTCTGCCGCAAACGCCAGTGTCGGCAGCGTTAGCGCGGCCGTTACCAGCAGGGTTTTCCAGGAAAACGTACTGTGAGTCATGGGAACCTTCCTTTTGTGGTTGTCAGGATTCGGACCCCAAGCGTAGTCCAGAGAGGCGCCGAATGCCCAAGCGACTAAATTACTGTCACACGACTGCAATAATTCCGTTATCTAATGCGGCGCAAGACAGTTAAATGACAAGAGGATTTAGC
>Ga0105251_10001993_pt1 | contig 16596 bp, 10 predicted proteins | sample KBSS64metaG_FD_80424 | JGI IMG/M metagenome (GOLD analysis project Ga0105251, IMG submission 80424) | Switchgrass rhizosphere microbial communities from Kellogg Biological Station, Michigan, USA - KBS S6-4 metaG | ecosystem: Host-associated > Plants > Roots > Rhizosphere > Soil | place...
ATGTCCCGGCATGTGATCTGGGTGTTGATCATCACCGCCGTATGCGTGGTCCTGCTCAGCTGCCTGGCCTACCTGGGGCTGCGTTCGCTGGCCCGGCGCAGGCTGGAAAGTTGAGCCGCGCACCTTTAGCCGCGTGGCTGGGCCTGGCGCTGGCTCTGTGTCTGCCTGGCCTGGCCCGGGCTGACAGCACCTGCCCGGTGGCCTGGCCGTTGTGGCAGACCTTTGCCGAGCACTTCGTTCAGCCTGACGGGCGCGTGATGGATGCCAGTACGCCCCAGCGCCATAGCTCCTCGGAAGGCCAGTCCTACGCCATGTTCTTTGCGCTGGTGGCCAACGATCCGGTGACGTTCGAACGACTCTGGCTGTGGGCGCGCAATAACCTTGCTGCAGGCGATATCCAAGGGCATCTGCCGGGCTGGTTCTGGGGCCTGGATGCGCAGGGCAACTGGCATCTTCTGGATGACAACTCGGCATCCGATGCTGACCTGTGGTTTGCCTACGACCTGATTGAAGCGGGGCGTCTCTGGCATCGCGACGATTACACCCAGGTTGCGCGGCAATTGCTGCATAACGTCGCCACTCGTGAGGTGGCCGACCTGCCGGGCCTGGGCAAGATGCTGATGCCCGGCTTTCGTGGCTTTATCAAACCGGACCTGGACAAGCCTGAACTCTGGCAACTCAACCCCAGTTATATGCCGGTTCCGCTGTTGCGGCGTTTGGCCGGATTTGATCCCAAGGGCCCCTGGAGCGAGATTGCGACGAACACCGCGACGTTGCTCAAGGCCGTCAGCTATCGCGGCTTTGTCGCTGACTGGGTCAGCTATCGGCGCACGGGGCCGGCCAAGGGTGAGTTCATCGTCGATCCGGTCAAGGGTGAACTGGGCAGTTACGATGCCATCAGGGTGTACCTGTGGGCGGGTTTGACGTCGCCCCGTGACCCTCTGGCCAAGCCGATCCTCGCCAGCCTCGGCGGCATGTTGCAGGCCACGGCGTCCTACGGTACGCCGCCAGAGAAAGTCCAGGTCAAGAGTGGCGAGAACAGTGGCAGCGCCTCATTTGGCTTCTCGGCGGCCTTGCTGCCGTACCTGGGCGCTCTCGATCAGCCTGCTCTGCAAGCGCTGCAACTGCGCCGGGTGCAGACGCTGATGGCGCAAAGCCTGACGGCGGATGCGCTGAAACAGGCTCAACCCCCTTATTACCATTTTGTATTGAGTCTGTTCGCGCTCGGCTTTACCGATCATCGCTACCAGTTGCTCGAAAACGGAAAGTTGCAGCCAGTCTGGGAGAAGACATGTCGTCACGCCGTCACGCCGTAATTGTTGGTGTGCTTGCTACTTTGCTGCACAGCCAGGGTTTTGCCGCACTCAACAGCGCCGGTCAGGCGTTGTTGCAACAGGGGCTTTACTGGCAAGAGCAGAGTGATTCGGTACGCGCTACGGAAATCTGGAAAAAGCTGCTGCTGATCGATCCGCAACAGATTGATGCCCTTTATGGCCTGGGCTTGCTTGAGCTTCAGGCCAAGCGTGCGGAGGGCGCCAATCGTTACCTGAATTTGCTGCGCACCAGTCATCCCGGTGAGCGTCAGACCTTGCAGCTGGAGCAGGCCGTAAGCCTGCAAAGCGCGGCCAACCTGCAGCGGCTTGACGCTGCCCGTCAGTTTGCCGAGTCCGGTGAGCTGGACAAGGCAGTGGCGGTCTACCGGCAGATCTTTGCCGACAAAGCCCCCCAAGGGGATCTGGGCCTGGAGTACTACGGCTTTCTCAGTTACACCAAGACCGGCTGGAACGAGGCTCGCCAGGGCCTGGAGCGGCTGATTCGGGTCAGCCCCGACGACGCCAGAATTAAACTGGTCCTGGCCAAGCTGCTGTTGCTTAACGAAAGCACACGGCTGGACGGTATTGGCCGTCTGGCGCAACTGTCGACCCTGCCGCAGCTGGGCGGCGAGGCCACCGAGAGTTGGCGGGCCGGCCTGGTCTGGCTGGGTTCGCCTCGTGCGGCGGAACTGCCGCTGTTCGAACAGTACCTCAAGGCCAATCCGGCGGATGACGAAATCCGCACGCAGATGACCAGTCGCAACGTTCCGGCCAGCAGCGGTGGCGCGCCCCAGCAGAACGCTTATCTGGTGCGAGGCTTCAAGGCCCTGCAGGACAACAATCTGGAGGCCGCCGAGCAAGCTTTTCTGGCTCGCCTCAAGGAACAGCCGCAGGATGCCGACGCCCAGGGCGGGCTGGGCATCGTGCGCCAGCGCCAAGGCCGCTTCAGTGATGCCAACGAACTGCTTGGCCGGGCGGTGGCGCGCAGTGGCAATGCCCGTTGGCGCGTGGCATTGGAGAGCAATCGCTATTGGTCATTGTTGACCCAGGCCACTGCCGCCCGTGCCGACCATGACATACCCACCGCCACACGCTTGTTGCAACAGGCGATTACCTCGCAGCCCCGGCAGATCGAAGGGTTGCTGGCCATGGCCAGCCTGCAGGCCGAACAGAATCAGCTGGCCAGTGCCGAGGCTGGCTATCGTCAGGCTCTGACTATCGAAGCGGATAATCCGGATGCCTTGCTCGGCCTGATCACCGTGCTGGCGCAGAGCGGCAAGGCGGTCGAGGGCCAGCGTCTGATTGATGGTCTGAGCCCTGTGCAACAGCAGCGCATCGGTGACCTGCGGCCGTTGCGCGCAGCCGTGGCGGCGGGGCAAGCCAAGAGCGCCGAGCGTATCGGTGATCTCAACGGCGCACTGGCCGCGCAACAGAGTGCTGTGCGCAACGACCCGAAGAACGTCTGGATGCGCTACGACCTGGCGCGCCTGTATCTGTTGACCAAGTCTGCCGATAAAGCCCGACAGACCGTGGATGAGTTGGTCAAGGCCGACCCGCAGCGGGCCGAGGCGTTGTATGTCAGCGCGTTGTTGTCCAGCCAATTGAATGAATGGTCGCAGGCTCAACTGACGCTGGAGCGTATTCCCGTCGCACAGCGCAGCGCCGCCATGCAGGACCTGGCCAGGGATATCCGCATACAGAGCCTGGCCAGCCAGGCCACGACCCTGGCCAAACAGGGTAATCGCAGCCAGGCCATCAGCCTGCTGCGTCAGGCCGAGGTCGGCGCCAAGGCTGATTTGCTCGGGGTCATCGCCGCAGCTTATGTCGAGGCCGGTGATATCACCTATGCCTTGTCGATGTTGCGCAATGCGATTGCCCAAAGCACTACGGCGTCGCCGTCGTTGCGCCTGGCCTATGCCGCGATCCTGCTCAAGAGCGGGGATGACGTGCAGGTCAGCCAGATCCTTCACGATGTACAGAGCCAGCCCTTGCAGCCTGGTGAGCAACGCAACTACGACGACGTGTTATTCCAGTACACCGTGCGCCAAGCCGATCTGTTGCGCGAGAAAGGTGACCTGGTTGCCGCGTATGACACCATCGCCCCGGCGCTGGCCCAGCGCCCTGAAGACCCGCAGGCGGTCGCCTGCGTGGCCCGCATGTACCTGGCCAACAACGATGCGAAAAAAGCCATCGAGCTTTACCAGCCGTTGCTCGACAAGCATCCCGAAGACGCCGAACTGCAAATAGGCATGGCCATGGCTCTGCACAAGGCCGGTGATCGTCAGCAGGCTGAAAAGGCCGTGGACAAGGCTGTCGAACTGGCACCGAACAACCCGCAGATCCTGGTCACCGCCGCAGGGCTGTACCGCGCCCAGGGCCGGGCCGCCAAGGCTGCCGATCTTTATAGCCGCGCCCTTGCCCTGCAGGATCCGGCCAGGTTGCCCGGCGCCAACCCTTTTGCCGGCAGTGTTGCGGCCAACCCCTTTGTCGGCGCCAAGGGCCAACGCGCGCAATCAAGGCTGTCCCAGGCCAGCCTGACGCAGATTCCGGAACCGGCCACCATGCAGTTGGCGGCGGCCACCGACGACAGCATCGCCGCCGCGCCCTTGCCGGGCGCTTCACGGAGCCTGGCCGGCAGTGACAACACGGGCGTCTATGCGCCGTTGCCGGCGCGAACCGGGGTCCCGGGCGGCCGTGACGTCAGCCCCGATGTCAATGTGGCCGATACTTCTTCGCGCCAGTCGATCCAGACAGCTCTCAACCAGATTCGCCAGGAGCGCAGCCCGAGCGTGACCCAGGGCGTGACCTTTCGCGGTAATAACAGCGAGTCAGGGCTGAACAAGATCAATGATGTCGAGACGCCGCTGGAGATCAGTTTTCCGCTGGGCGATGACCGTCTGGCGTTGCGCGTGACGCCCGTCTGGCTCAATGCCGGAGGCGTCACAGAAGCGGCTGAAGGGCGCTTTGGCAGCGGCCCGGCGATTTCTTCGTTGCAGAATCCAGGGTTGATCAGCGCGCTGGGCACGACGGCTGCGGCCAATCTGCAAAGCCAACTCGATGCCGATCCCAATGTGGCCCTGATCAACGCCCTGGCCGGTGCCCGTGGCGGCGCCATCGGCCAGCAGAAGGACAATGGGGTCGGCCTGGCGGTGGCCTATGAAAACCCGGCGCTTGGGCTCAAGTCTGACCTGGGCACCAGCCCGCTGGGCTTTCTCTACAGCACGGTGATCGGTGGCATCAGCCTGGATCGACCGTTCAGTGAGGGCAATGATTTCCGCTACAGCCTCAATCTGTCGCGACGGCCGGTGACCGACAGCCTGACCTCTTTTGCCGGGGCCCGTGACGGGCGCAGCGGTCTTGAGTGGGGCGGTGTGACGGCTAATGGCGGGCGCTTGCAAGTGAGCTACGACAACGGCGACTACGGCGCTTATGGCTACGGTGCGTTGCACAAACTGGTGGGCAATAACGTCGAGTCCAACAGCCGCGCCGAAGGGGGCACGGGGGTTTACTGGTATGCGCTCAACGACGAGCGCCGTCGGCTGACGGCGGGCGTGAGTCTGACCGGTATCAGCTACGACAAGAACCAGAGCAACTTCACCTACGGCAACGGCGGCTATTTCAGTCCGCAGAACTTCTTCTCCATCGGCTTGCCGGTCAGTTGGTCGCAGCGTACCGAGCGCCTGAGCTACACGCTCAAGGGATCGGTCGGCCTGCAACATATCGAGCAAGACACCGCGCCTTATTTCCCTAATGACAAGGCGCTGCAAAACGCCCTGACGCAGGTCTCGCAGGTGTATGCGGCGTCGGGTATTACGGTCCCCACGCAATATGCCGGACAAACCAAGAGCGGCCTTGGCTACAGCTTTGGCGGGGCCGCCGAGTACCGTTTTGGCAACAATTTCTTTTTCGGTGGCCAGCTCGGCCTGGACAACGCCCGTGACTACAAACAATGGAGCGGTGGCATGTACCTGCGCTACATGTTTGAAGATTTCACCGGCCTGATGAGTCTGCCGGTCAGCCCCTACCATTCCCCTTATTCAAATTAATTAGCTGTAGGAGTTTTAGATCGTGGCAACAGCATCGATTCTGGCGGGCCTGACGATTTTGATGATTGGTGACAGCCACCTGGCGACGCCTGATTATTTGATTCATACCTTGCATGACAACCTGGTCCAGCAAGGTGCCAAGGTGCATTCGCTGGGTATTTGCGGGGCCAATGCCGGTGACTGGCTTAAAGCTACACCCGGCACCTGCGGCGGCGCCGAGCGACGCGGCACGGATAAGGTCACCGTACTCGGCAGCCAGGCCGCGACCTTGCCGATCAGCCAGTTGCTGGCCAGTGACAAGCCGGATCTGGTGGTGATTGTCATGGGTGACACCATGGCCAGCTACACCAAGCCTGCGTTCCCCAAGGCCTGGCTGTGGCAGCAGACCACCGCCCTGACCGGCGCGATCAGCAGCGCCGGGACCAAGTGCGTCTGGGTCGGACCCGCCTGGGGCACTGAAGGCGGCAAATACGGCAAGACGTTCGCCCGTGTAGAAATGACCTCCAAGTTCCTCGCCAGCAACGTCGCGCCGTGCAGCTATATCGATTCGTTGCAGTTTTCCAAGCCAGGGCAGTGGGCCACGGTCGACGGTCAGCATTTGACCGCACCAGGCTATAAGAGCTGGAGCGAAGACATCAGTAAGGCGTTGCTGCAAGCCCCGGCTGTTCAGGAAGCAAAAAAATGATTAAACGCCTCGTTGCCTGTGTGGCCGTACCTGCTCTGTCGTTCAGCGCTCTGGTCAGCGCCCAGATTGCGCTTTACCCCAGCGGCCCGGCGGAAGATTCCGCGTTCATTCGCTTCATCAACGCGACCCCGGCAGTCCTTGAGGTCAACGCCGAGGGAGGCCAGGCACCGTTGCGTCTGGAGTCGGGCAACCCGGTATCAGCATTTATTCCGGTACAGGCGAGCAACCCGGTCAAGGGTTCGCTGTCGGGCGGCGGGGAAAAACTGGCGTTGCAGCTCAAGGTCGAGCCGGGCGAGTTTGCCTCGGTATTCGTGCTCCCGGACGGCGCCAAGGCCCTAAAGCAAGTGGTGGTGCATGACGTGCCGGATGACTTCAATGGTCTGAAGGCATCCCTGGGCTTTTTCAACCTTGATGGTGCCTGCCACGAGGCCAGCCTGCGCCCGGCCGGGCGTACCGGCGATCTGTTCAAGGCCGTAGCCGAAGGCAGTCTGCAACGGCGCTCGATTAACCCGGTGAGCCTGTCGGTGCAGCTGGTTTGCGCCAATGCCAACGTCGGTACAGCGCTGTACCTGGGTGAACTCAAGGCCGGTCAACGCTACAGCGTACTGGTGTTGCCCGGCGCGACGGGACCGCAGTTGCTGTTCGCCACGGATGCGTTGTCTCACTGATCGGATTGCCGTATCGCCATGGTCTTTGCCTCACTCGAATTCCTGACGTTGTTCCTGCCGGCGTTTCTGCTGGTTTATGCCCTCGCTCGTCCGGCCTGGCGCAACGTCATCCTGCTGATCGGCAGCTGGTTGTTCTACGGCTGGTTGAGCCCGTTGTTCCTGTCGCTGCATATCGTGTTGACGATTGTGGCCTGGGGCGGCGGGCTGCTGCTTGATCGCACGGCAGAGCATTCGCGTCGACGCATCCATGTGCTGGCTGGACTGATTGTGCTCAACACGGCGGTCTTGTGCTGGTACAAGTACGCCAATATTCTCGCCGCGACCTGGAGTGAGCTGTTGGTGCACAACGGCGCCCTGCCACTGGAGTGGCAGCGGGTGGCCCTGCCTGCGGGCCTGTCGTTCATTGTCTTGCAGGCCATTTCGTACCTGGTCGATGTGCATCGGCACAAAGTGCCGGTAGAGCGCAGCTTCATCAATTACGCGACGTATATTTCCATGTTCGGCCACTCCATCGCCGGTCCCATCATTCGCTATGACTGGGTGCGTCGCGAGCTGGTCCAGCGCTACTTCAACCGGCAGAATTTCGCCCTCGGCGCCCGTCGTTTCATGATCGGCATGTGCATGAAAGTGCTGATCGCCGACAGCCTGTCACCGCTTGTGGATATTGCTTTTCACCTGGATCAGCCGTCCTTTGTCGACGCCTGGATAGGGTGCCTGGCGTATTCGCTGCAACTGTTCTTCGATTTCGCCGGGTACAGTGCCATGGCCATCGGCCTGGGCCTGATGCTGGGTTTCCATTTCCCGGAAAACTTCAATCGACCTTACCTGGCCAGCAGCATTCAGGACTTCTGGCGGCGCTGGCACTTGTCGCTCTCCAGTTGGTTGCGCGACTACCTGTACATCGCCCTTGGCGGCAACCGCCATGGCGTCTTGAACACGTATCGCAACCTGTTCCTGACCATGGCTATTGCCGGGCTCTGGCACGGCGGCGACAGTTGGAACTACTTGCTCTGGGGCTCAGCCCACGGCGTGGCGCTGTGCATCGACCGCGCCTGGGCCCACTCGCGCTTGCCTGATGTACCAAAGTGGCTGGCTCACAGCATGACGCTGTTGTTTGTCTGCCTGGCCTGGACCCTTTTTCGTGCGCCGGATTTTCACACGGCCCTGAACATGTATGGCGGACAGTTCGGCTTGCATGATTTTGCTTTGGGCGACGCCCTGGCCGTTAGTCTGCGCCCAGTGCACGGGCTGGCGGCGGCATTGGGCCTGGCCTGTGTACTGGCGCCGCTGTTGCAAGGCTGGGGCGAGAAGCGCTGCGCCAATAACACCGGCTTTGCCCTGATCGCGAGCCTTTGGCCGGTGTGCGGTTTCATGCTGTCGTTCGCCTTGATCGCCAGCCGTGAAGCGGTGCCCTTTTTGTACTTTCAATTCTGATGAGCACACCATCGTTGAACTCGTCCCCCGCACCTGCCCAGGCCTCTGAACTGGCCTTGCGTATCAGCCCGCTTGCCGGCTGGGTACTGGCGTTTTTCCTGGCGGCCGGGTTGTTATCCAACCTGTGGTGGTTCTGCCGGGGCAAGGTTGATTGGTTGCCGCCCGATCTTACCGCTGACGCCATCTTGCATGGCGAAGTGACGCATAAGCTGGCCAAGCAACTGTCATCGGCGCTCTTGCCGCAACAGGCGGCCGGTTTTGAGCGCGGTGCCAGCTGGCTGTTGCTCAACGACAGCGGCCCGCGAGTCCGTCAGGGTTGCCCTGGCTGGCTGTTCATTGCCGATGAGTTCAAGCTCAATCGTCAGGCTCAGGCCAATGCTCAGGCCAAGGCGGCAGCGGTGATCGAGGCACACAGACAACTGCGTCAACGTGGTGTGCAGCTGTTGTTAGCGGTGGTTCCAGATAAAAGCCGCATTGCCAGCGAGCAGTTGTGCGGTTTGTATCGGCCTGGGCAATTTGATGCGCGTATCAGCACCTGGGTCGGGCAGTTGCAGGCGGTCGGGGTCGATGCCATGGACCTGACACCGGCGCTGCAGACTCAAGGCGCGCAAGCCTTTTTGCGTACCGATACGCACTGGAGCGAGGAGGGCGCCAACGCTGCGGCCCTGGCCCTGGCTGGACACATTCAGGCCAGTGGCTTCAAGGCCACGCCACAACAGCACTTCGATAGCCAGCGTGAAGCCATGGCCCCGCGTCCTGGCGATCTGGTGCGCCTTGCCGGGCTCGATGGATTGCCGTTGTCGCTGCAACCGCCGATGCAGAGCGTCGCCGCTACCCGTATCAGCGCGCAGGCCAAGCCGGTCGCTGCCGGCGCCGATAACCTGGATGACCTGTTCGGTGATGACAACCTGCCCAATGTTGCCTTGATCGGCACCTCGTTCTCGCACAACTCCAGCTTCAGCGACTTTCTGCAATACGCCCTGGGTGCGCCGCTGGGCAATTTTGCCAAGGATGGCGGCGAGTTTTCCGGCGCGGCCACTGCCTATTTTTCCAGCCCGGCCTTCAGGCAGACGCCACCCAAACTGCTCGTCTGGGAAATTCCCGAACGTGATCTGCAAACGCCTTACGGCGAAGAGATAAAGTGGGCGCCATAGATTTTGATGATAAATATCATCTTAAGATCGTTTTTTCGTCTCAATGTGATATTTAATGAGTCATGGCTCATTGATATTCATGCACGAACTCTTATTCTTGAGCCAATCTTCCGGCCTCCTGTAACCCTGCGCATGATCAAGCCTCTCTGATGCAAGCCGGGTCATCATCTCTCTTTGCTTTCACTGTTCTGGAAAGGAATCTCTCGTGGCGCTGAATCTACGTAGCAAAGTCATCCTGTTAGCGATTGTGCCCAGCCTGCTATTGGCTGCCGTCATCAGCGCCATCGCTTTTGTGGTCCTGGAAAAACTGGCCACTGAAGAAGTCGATCAGACCCGTACGTTATTGACCGAAGAACGGCGTTTATCGCTGAAGAACTACACCGAGATCGGTCTTGCCGCGATCAAGCCGATCTACGACGCCGCAGCGCCCGGCGATATGGCTGCGCGGGACAAGGCTGTACAAGTACTGCGCAAGTTGAACTACGACAAGGCCGCTTACTTCTACGGCTATAACTCGGCCAGTGTGCGGGTGTTCTGGGCGGATAAAGACCAGGACATCGGCAAGAGTTTTATCGACTCCAAGGACGCCAATGGCGTGCCGGTGGTCAGTGGCCTGGTCGAGGCGGGCAAGTCCGGCAAGCATTTCTTCCGCTATGACTGGCCGACGCCGGGCAGCGACAAGCCGGTGCCCAAGCTCGGCTATACCGTGTTTCTCGATAAGTGGGACCTGATCTTCGGCACCCAGGTGAACCTGGACGATATCGAAGAGCAGGTGCAGGCCATTTCTACTGACCGTCATAGCCGCATCGGTTCCTACACCGCGTTCATCATTGCGGTCGCCGCGGTACTGCTGGCGCTGGTGGCAGGTGTCGGTGCGCTGCTGGGCAACAGCATCGTCAAGCCGGTACTGGCGATCAAGACCAAGCTCGATGACATTGCTGCCGGTGACGGCGACCTGACTCACCGGCTGCCGATCACCAGTAACGACGAACTGGGCGTGCTGGCCAACTCGTTCAACCTGTTCGTGGAGAAGATCCACACCCTGGTGCGGCAGATTGCCGAGATGACCGGGCAACTGACCGGCCTGGTCGGCGACATGTCGTCCCAGGCCGGGCGCTCCGAGCATCAGATGGAGCTGCAACGCCAGGAGACTGACCAGGTCGCCACCGCCATTCACGAGATGTCCACGGCGGCGCATCAGGTCTCGGTCAGCGCCCAGGGCGCTTCCCAGGCGGCCAAACAGACCAGCGATGTCGGCAGCGAAGCGCGTCGCGTGGTCACCGAAAGCATTGCCAGCATTCATGAGCTGATCGGTGAGATCAGTGACAGCAGCTCGTCTCTGGATCACCTGCAGAAGAACGTGGAATCCATCGCCAGTGTGGTCGATGTGATTCGCTCCATCGCCGAACAGACCAATCTGCTGGCCCTGAACGCGGCCATCGAAGCGGCTCGGGCAGGCGATGCCGGACGTGGTTTTGCCGCGGTTGCCGACGAAGTCCGCGCCCTGGCCAGTCGGACGCAGAAAAGCACTCAGGAGATCAACGAAATGATCGGCCTGTTGCAGCGCGGCACGCAGAACGCCGTCACCTCCATGAGCCGCTCCAGCGAGACCGGCAAGACCACCGGCGAGCTGGCCAATCAGGCGGGCAAGTCGCTGGATGCCATCGGTCATCTGATCGAGACCATCAACGACATGAACGCGCAGATCGCCAGCGCCTCGGAAGAACAGACCTCCGTGGCCGAGGAAGTCAGCCGCAGCATGACCCAGATCGCCCAGTCGGTGGACAGCGTCGCCGACGATGCCCAGGGCGGTGCGCAGACAGCGCGTAGCCTGAATGAGCTGGGCAATCGGTTGGGTGGTTTGGTCAAACAGTTCAGGATTTGAGACGCTGAGTGCTGCCAGTTCGGACTTGTGGGAGCGAGGCTTGCCCGCGAAGAGGCCAGTACATCCGCTACATTTTTTCAGGCTGAAAAATCGCCTTCGCGGGCAGCCTCGCTCCCACAGGAATCGCGCATCTAGATAGATATATAGCTATCTATCTAGATATAAATCAAGGACGGTCCGCTCTATGATCCCTTCCTCCAGCTCCCGACTCTGCGCCCTCCTGACCCCCTGGCTCATGCGCCTTGGCGCGCTGTCGATCACCCTGATCATCTTCCTGATCGACAGCCTCAGTTCCCTCGATGTGGCCATCGCGGTGTTGTATATCGTGGTGATCCTGATCGCCGTGGACCTGTTCTCTCGCCGTGGTGTGCTGCTCGTCGCTTATGCCAGTGTTGCCCTGACCCTGACCGCCTATGTGATCGCCCATGGCGACGAGTTCTGGGGCCCGGCGTTCGGTCGTTGTCTGGTGAGTCTGGCGGCCATTGCCATTGCCGGGTACCTGGCGCTGAAGAACAAGGCCGGCAAGGACCAGTTGCAGGAACAGGTGCGTCTGCTGCATCGCAGTGAGGCGTTTTTGGCCGGGGCCCAGCGCCTGAGCCAGACTGGCAGCCTGGGCCTGGAATTGCCCGGCACAGCCATGTATTGGTCGGATGAAGCGCGGCGGATTTTCGAGTTCGACGCCGGACAGCAACCTTCGGTGGACGCCATGCTTGAGCGGACCCACCCGCAGGATCGTACGCTGTTGCGCTCGATCATCGACCAGGCCGATGCCGGCACTGTGAACCTGGCCGCCGAGTTTCGCCTGCAGATGCCCGATGGCCGTACCAAGCATGTGCGCATGCTGGCCCGGGAGGTCGAGGACGGTGCCGGTCATCGCGAGTATGTCGGTGCGCTGATGGACGTCACCACGGCCAAGAACGCCGAAGAGGCTTTGCATCGGTCGCAGAGCGACCTGGCCCATATCACCCGGGTCACGACGCTGGGCGAGCTGGCGGCGTCCATTGCCCATGAGGTCAATCAACCCCTGGCCGCTGTCATCACCAATGCCGAGGCCGGGCTGCGCTGGCTCAACCGTGAGGTGCCGGACATCGGCGAAGTGCGCGCGGCCATCGAGCGGGCCAAGAGCCAGGCGCACCGTGCCAGCGAGGTGATCCGGCGTATCCGCGCGCTGTCACGCAAGACCGACCCGCAGAACGTCAGCCTCGATCTGCCGGAAGTGATCGAGGAGTCCATCGCTTTGGTCCAGCGCGAGATCCAGCGCCAGCGCGTGACCCTGAGCGTGCAGATTGACGAGCCGCTGCCTGCGGTGCGCGGCGATCGCATTCAGCTGCAACAGGTGATCATCAACCTGATCATGAACGCCGTGCAGGCCATGGCGGCTTCCCCGGACGGTCGCCGTGATGTGTTCGTGCACCTGCGTCATACCGAGGGTGAAGGCGTCGTGCTGCAGATTCGCGACAGCGGCCCTGGCATCGATGCGCAGAACATGCCCAGTCTGTTCAATCCGTTCTTCACCACCAAGGCCAACGGCATGGGCATGGGCCTGTCGATCTGCCGCTCGATCATCGAATCCCACGGCGGCCGGATCTGGGCCGACAGCGAGCCGGGGCAGGGCGCGGTGTTGAGTTTTGCCTTGCCAGAGGAAACGAACGGCTAACTAATGTGGGAGCGGCTTTAGCCGGGAAGGGGCCGGTACATCCGCCGAATTGGTTTGATCGGCAAGGTGCCTTCCCGGCTAAAGCCGGTCCCACAAAAAAGCCGGGTCACAAGAAGCAGACTGCTCCTATACCGAGGTATAGGTCCGCCAACCCCATAGCTGATCGGCACGTCCATGGTTGAATGCTAAGGTCGCATCCTTTGCCAGAACCGTTTACTCATTCAGGGAGACACCCCCGCATGCTCAGCGCAAGTCGACGCAGGATCGGCCTCTGGCTGTTGTTGGCAGCCGCTATGGCCGGTGCGCTGGGCGGCCTGCTGTACCTGGATTATCGCCAGGTGCAGCGCCAGGCCGAGGCGGATATCGGCAATCTCAACCTGATCTTCGAAGCGCGCCTGAATGCCACGCTGCAAGGCTTTCAGGCCAGCCTGCAAGGCATTGCCCTGCGTATCGATGACGGCCTGTTCAGTTTGCCGGCCGGCAGTACGACGGGGCAGCGCAAGCTCAAGGCGCTGGGCAGCCGTTTTGGCGAGATGGGCGATTTCGACGTGTTGGCCAGCGATGGCCGCCTGTTGCTGCGCACTGATGAAAAAAGCGCCGAGCCGTCGACCGACGAGCTGCATTTCTGGGCCACGCTGACGCCGCAGCCCGATGACCAGGGCAGCCTGACGCCGATGGTCATGGGCAACGACAAGGGCCGCGACGTGCTGCACATGGCGGTCCCGGTGTTCGACAATCAACGTCGGCATATCGGTTGGGTGACCTTCAGCCGCCCGCTCAAAACCATGCTGGAGCTGTTCGACCAGATCGATGTCGGGCGCCATGGCGTGATTACCGTGCGCCGCGCTGACCGGCCTGACCTGGTACTGCGCGTGCCCAAGGCCGACAACCCTTATCGCCAGTACGCCGCCGACAAGATCGATCAGATGATTATCAAGGGCGAGCAGCAGGGCAAAGTCGTCATGCCGTCGCGCATCGATGGCATCAAGCGTCTGTATGGCTTCAAGCGCGTCGGCCAGTTTCCCCTGGTGATCGTCACGGGCCTGGCGTCCGAGGATTATCTGGCGAGCTGGAAATACACGGTGATCGCCGCCGTATTGATGTTCAGCGTGCTGTCGCTGGCGATTTTCGGTCTGAGCCAGCGTTTGCAGCGCATTCGCCTGCGCCGCCAGCAGGTGGTCGATGAGCTGCGTGACAGCGCCTTCCACGACGCCCTGACCGGCCTGCCCAATCGGCGTTTCCTGCGCGAGCGGGTCAACCATTGCATCAGCGCGTGCAGCGCCGGGCAGCAGCGTCTGGCGCTGTTGTATTTCGACGTCGATAACTTCAAGACCATCAATGACTCCCTCGGCCATGTCTCCGGTGACCTGATCCTCGAAGGCCTGGCTGGGCGCCTGCTGGCCCTGCAGCCGCAAATAGACACGGTGGCACGGCTGGGCGGCGATGAGTTTCTGATTCTGATCAATGACGACAACCGCGAGTACCTGGTCGAGGTGATCGACCATGTTCTGCAGGCGGTGCGCGAGCCGTTCCAGATTCAGGACTATCGCCTGGCCGTCAGCGCCTCTATCGGCGTGGCGCTGTATCCCGAGCACGGCAATGACTTCGGCTCCTTGCTCAAGGCCGCTGACACGGCGCTCTATCAGGCCAAGAACAACGGTCGCAACACCTGGGCTTTCTACGAGACCGCCATGGGCGAGCGCGGGCTGTGGTTGCTGCAGATCCAGACCCAATTGCGTAACGCCCACGAGCAGGCCGAGCTGAGCATTCACTATCAGCCCCAGGTCGATTTGCTGACCGGCCGGGTCATCGGTGCCGAGGCATTGATGCGCTGGTGGCACCCGGAAAAGGGCGCGATCCCTCCGTCGGAGTTCATTCCGGTGGCGGAATCCAGCGGCCTGATCCTGCCCATGAGTCACTGGCTGCTGCATGAAGTCTGCAAACAGGCGGTGGCCTGGCAGCGCGCCGGTTTCGGTGAGCTGACGGTGGCGATGAATTGCTCGGCCGTGCAGTTTCGTCAGGACGGGCTGGTCGAGCAGGTGCGCCAGGCCTTGCAGGACACCGGGCTCAAGCCGTCGCTGCTGGAACTGGAGTTGACCGAGTCGATCCTGATCGAGAACTCCGAGCGGGTCATGACCATGATCCGCGATCTCAAGGCGTTGGGGGTGAAGATGTCCATCGATGACTTCGGCACTGGTTATTCGAGCATGGCCTACCTCAAGCGTTTCGAGGTCGACAAGCTCAAGATCGACCAGTCCTTCGTGCGCGGCATGCTCGACGATCCCAAGGATGCCGCCATTGTGCGTGCGGTGATCGGGCTGGGCCACAGCCTGGACATGACGGTGATCGCCGAGGGCATCGAACACGCGGGCATCGTCGCGGCACTGATCGACCACGGCTGCGACGAGGCTCAGGGCTATCACTATGCCAAGCCCCTGACTGTGGCCGACTTCCACCGCTACATGCTGGCGCACCAGGAAGCGCTGCCGGCCTGATCAAATGGTCAGAAAATACGCCTTCGGTCAGTCTGGCCCGCGCTTTATACGTGGGTATGATTCCGCCGTGGGCGTGCACTGGTTAACGTGCACCTCTGCGCCGTGTCGGTGCAGGGTGGTTCATTCGAATTGAAGGTAAAGGGTTTGTCCAAGCTTGCGGTGATAGCGGTTGTCGACGATGACACGGCAGTGCGCACGGGCATCGACAGCCTGATTCGTTCACTGGGGTGGCGGTCGTGTCTGTTTGCCTCGGCCATGGCGTTCCTCGACTCCGATTGCCTGCATCAGGTCGATTGCCTGATCACCGACGTGCAGATGCCCGGCATGAGCGGCCTGCAGTTGCACGAGCAACTGACGGCCCGGGGCCTGGCAATTCCGACGCTGTTTATCACCGCCTTCCCCGAAGACAGCATCCGCCGCCGGGCCATGACCGGCAGCGCCGTGGGCTTTCTGGCCAAGCCCTTTAGCGCTCAGGCGTTGATTGATTGCCTTGAGTCGGCGCTGGCCTGACGCAAAAATCTGAATTTAAAGAATTTTATTTTATTTCGGATCTGCGGTAGCGAATTTTGTGGGAGCCATGTGGGAGCGAATTCATTCGCGAAGAGGCCGGTACATCCGATAGATATTCATCGTCTGGAATGCCGCTTTCGCGAATGAATTCGCTCCCACATTCGCTCCCACACCGGTTCCCGCAACAGCATCGTTGTCCGATGACTACGACGTCTTGATCTCCAACGTCTGGGCCATGCGCACCAGTTCGGCGAAGGAGCGGGCGTTCATTTTCTTCATGGCGTGGCCGCGGTGGATCTTCACCGTGATCTCGCTCAGGCCGATTTTCCCGGCAATCTGCTTGTTCATCAGACCCGAGGCCGCCAGGGCCATGATTTCCTGTTCACGCGGGGTCAGGCTGGCGTAGCGCTCGCGCATCTGGCGATTGGCCTTGTGTGCTTCGCGACCCTGGCGGTCCTTGTCCAGGGCACTGGTCACAGCGTCGAGCAGGTCCTGTTCGCGAAACGGCTTGGCCAGGAAGTCCACGGCACCGGCCTTCATCGCCCGCACGGTCATGGCGATATCACCGTGGCCGGTCATGAACACGATGGGCAGTTCGACCTGGGCCCTGGCCAGTTCATTCTGGAAATCCAGGCCGCTGGTGCCCTGCAGGCGCACGTCCAGGACCAGGCAACTGGGCACGTCGGGGCGCGGGTACTGGGTGAATTGGGTGACCGAGGCGAAGGTGGCCACGCGCAACCCGATGGAGC
>Ga0105251_10001997_pt1 | contig 16582 bp, 17 predicted proteins | sample KBSS64metaG_FD_80424 | JGI IMG/M metagenome (GOLD analysis project Ga0105251, IMG submission 80424) | Switchgrass rhizosphere microbial communities from Kellogg Biological Station, Michigan, USA - KBS S6-4 metaG | ecosystem: Host-associated > Plants > Roots > Rhizosphere > Soil | place...
CGCGCAAGTTCGGCCTGGGCCTGCTGTTCAACGGCGCGGCCTTCGCGCTGCTGATGCTGGCGCTGTCGAGCATGGTGGTGGACGGCAAGATCCCATTCTGGACGCTGTTCATGGTCTACGTCATCCAGTCGGTCGGTGAGCTCTGCCTGTCGCCGATCGGCCTGTCGATGGTGACCAAGCTGGCGCCGGTGCGCCTGGTCGGCTTCGGCATGGGTGGCTGGTTCCTTTCCACCGGCATCGGCAACAACCTGTCGGGCATCTATTCCAAATTCATCAGCGGCGAAACCGGCATGTCGGTGGACTCCGCGCTGCACGGCTACACGCTGGGCTTCTGGGCGTTGATGATTTCCGGTGTGCTGCTGTTCCTGCTCGCACCGTTCATCAACAAGCTGATGCACGGCGTCAAGTGAGGTCCGCGATGCGCATGTCCGCCTGGGGTACGTCGATGCTGCTGACCGGCCTGCTGGCCGCCTGCTCTCCCTCGACGCCTACCGCCGGGCCTGCGCAACCGCTGGACACCACCGCGCAGAAGCCACCGGTGGCCGCCGACGCGGCCGCAGTGGCCGGGCTCAACGCGCAGTTCGACCCGGCCCGCGACCCCGTCGCGGACCTGGCCATCGCCAAGGCCGCGGCCCAGCGCGATGGCAAGCGCATCATGCTGGACGTGGGCGGCGAGTGGTGCTCGTGGTGCCACCTGCTGGACGCGTTCCTCGAGGGCGATGCGGAGATCAGCAGCTTCCGCGATGCCAACTTCGTGTGGATGAAGGTGAACTACAGCGAAGACAACGAAAACGCGGAATTCCTGGCGCAGTTCCCGCAGATCAAGGGCTATCCGCACCTGTTCGTGCTGGATGCGCAGGGCAAACTGCTGCACTCGCAGTTCACCGGCGAACTGGAAGCCGACAAGGGCCAGCCGAAGGGGTACAACCGCGAACGGTTCCTTGCCTTCATGAAGGAATGGGCGCCGCCCAAGGCGCCGTGATCAAACAGAAATGCCGCGACCATCGCGGCATTTTTTTTTGTGCCCGGCGCAGCTGCGCCCTCAAGGTTCGCGTTGCCGGGTCGCTATCTGCAAGGAGCTCACGCCACGCGCTTCGTGGCGCACACCCGATGGATCGACACGCATGCAGCCCGGCACCAGCGACAGCCTTACCGATACCCCATCCGCCGCACCCTCCGGCGTGGCGATGCCGACGGTAGACGTGCTGCTGGACGATGCGCCGGATGCGTCCGCCGCAGCCGCGATCCACTACCGCCTGCCGGTGGTGGCAGTGCCCGACAACGTGCTGCTGAAAGCGGCGGTGCAGAAGCTGGTCGAGCAGAAGGTGCAGCTGGATGCACTGGCACGCAACCCGGCGCTGGCTGGCATGCTGCCGGCCGAGTGGCAGGGCAGCGGCAGCCGCGCCGTGGACCTGCAGGCGTTCGTGCTCACGGTGCTGCCGTTCCTGCACAACGTGGCCAGGTCCGAAACCGCGCCGGCCCGGCTGCCGCTGCGCCACGTGCTGGGCGACAACGGTCGTTGGGACCAGAACGACGTTGCCGAACCGAAGTCGCTGGCGTTCTTCCTGGCCAGCGATGATCGCGCCGCCGCAGGCGCGAAAGATTCCGCCGAAGCCTGGCTGGTGGGCGCGCTGGGACTGGCCTGGGCGCAGGAAGGGCGCACCCGTCCCGGATTCCTGCGCCAGATGGGCTACGACAGCATGGCCGCACGCGTACACGTCGTGGCCTACCCGGAGCCTGGCCAGCTGGCGCTCTACAGCGTGGTCGCCAACGGGGTGGCGCAGACCTGGTGCGTGCTGGACCGGCGCAGGCTGCGCCCGCTGCTGGCACCGTGGCTGAGCGTGCCGCTGTTGACGGCGTACGGTGTTGCGGCACCTGTCCCTTGGCCAGTGTCGTATCCGGCCATTGATGCGGTGGCGCGCGCGCTGGCCACCGCGCGGACGGGCAAAGGTCCGGTCGAAGTGGATCTGCCCAAGGTCGTGGCGAAGCTCGCCGAAGACGCGTCGGGTGAAACGTGGATGCCGGTCAGCCTGCTCCAGGTCGGCACCTGGGCGCCGCGCTGGCGCTACTTCCTGGCCACGTTCATCGCGCTGCCGGCGGCGTTGCTGGTGATCGCCGCGCTGGCGCTGCCCGGGACCCTGGAAGCGGCCGCGGTTGCCGCCTCACTGGGGCTGGCGGCCGGCGCCATCGGCGCGTTGGCCGCCCCCTGGGTACACGCCAGGCGCAAGCACCTCAGTTAGGGGCAGGTACCGCAGGCTGCGGCAAAGCCGCTGCCAAGTCGCTTGTCGACGGCCCCAAGGGGGGCGCCGATGGCGGGCATGCCGTTGGCCGGTACGCCTCAGCCCTCATCCATCCGCTGCAGGCCATCCCCGGCCAGGCGCAGGATCAGCGTTTCCAGCATCTGTTCCTCTTCCTCGCTGAGCACCGACATCAGCTTGCGGGTGATCTCGATCACCAGCGGGGCGATGGTCTCGTACACCTCGAACCCGGCCGCGGAAAGCGCCAGCACCGAGCGGCGGCGGTCGTCGCCATGGGTTTCACGCTTGATGAAGCCGCGCTCGAGCAGTCTGGCCACGGCGCGGCTGACCGCCACCTTGTCCATCGCGGTGCGGTCGGAGACTTCACTGGCCGAAGAGCCCGGGTATAGCGCCAGGATGGTGATCACCCGCCATTCCGGGATCGCCAGACCGTAACGGTCCCCATAGAGCTTGGCGATATTGCCGCTGACGCGGTTGGACAGGACGCTCAGCCGGTAGGGCAGGAACTGCTCCAGGTCGAGCAGGGCGTGCGAGGCGCGGATGCTGTGGCTGCTGGGATCGGCTGGGCTCATGCTGCGGTGCACCTTGATGGTGGTTTCATGTGAAACTATAACCTTGTTTCCGGATTCCGCATTCTCGCGGGTCTGCCTTCCGCCCGCACCTGGTTTTTTCCGGGGGTGGGCCGCTTCGGAGCCCAAATCATGAGCAGCCAGCCCGCAACCGCGTCGCACGCCCCCAACCCGGGCATGCAGGTCACCACCTTCGAGAACCCGATGGGTATCGACGGGTTCGAGTTCGTCGAATTCGCCGCACCCGCCGGTCGTGGCGCCGAGCTCCACGATTATTTCCGCAAGATGGGCTTCACCGCCGTGCTGCGCCACAAGCAGCGTGCGATCACGGTCTACCGCCAGGGCGACGTCAATTTCCTGGTCAATGAAGAGCCGGATTCGTTCGCTGCGGACTTCGCCGACAAGCACGGCCCGTGCGCCTGCGGGTTTGCGATCCGCTTCAAGAAGCCGGGCGCGGAAGTGCTGCAGCTGGCACTGGGCAACGGTGCCGAGGAAGTCGACTTCAAGCCCGAAACCAAGGCGGTGCCGGCCCCGGTGATCAAGGGCATCGGCGACTGCATGCTGTACCTGGTGGACCGCTACGGCGCCGGCGGCAGCATGTTCGACACCGACTACGCCCCGATCGAAGGCGTCGACCAGAGGCCGGTCGGGTTCGGCCTGACCTTCATCGACCACCTGACCCACAACCTGTATTTCGGCAACATGCAGCAGTGGTCGGATTACTACGAGCGCCTGTTCAACTTCCGCGAGATCCGCTACTTCGACATCAAGGGCCTCAAGACCGGCCTGGTGTCCAAGGCGATGACCGCGCCGGACGGCATCGTGCGCATTCCGCTCAACGAGTCGTCCGATCCGAAGAGCCAGATCAACGAATACCTGGACGCCTACAAGGGCGAGGGTATCCAGCACATCGCCTGCTTCACCGAAAACATCTACGACACCGTGGAAGCCATGCGCGCCCAGGGCGTCGAGTTCCTGGATACGCCGGAGACCTACTTCGATGTGATCGACATGCGCGTGCCGGGCCACGGTGAAGACGTGGCGCGCCTGGCGAAGAACAAGATCCTGATCGACGCGGACCCGGAAACCAAACAGCGCAAGCTGCTGCAGATCTTCACCACCAACTGCATCGGCCCGATCTTCTTCGAGATCATCCAGCGCAAGGGCAACGAAGGCTTCGGCGAAGGCAACTTCACCGCGCTGTTCGAAAGCATCGAACGCGACCAGATCAAGCGCGGCGTGCTGTAATCCACTCTAGTAGAGCCGGGCTCCGCCCGGCTGTCTCCCAGGATCCGACCATGCCCACCTCGATCGAATCACGCGGTTACCAGACCGGCTTCGGCAACGAGTTCGCCACTGAAGCGGTGGAGGGCGCGCTGCCGGTTGGGCGCAATTCGCCACAGCGGGTGGCGCACGGGCTGTACGCCGAACAGCTGTCCGGCACGGCGTTCACCGCGCCGCGCGGCAGCAACCGGCGCAGCTGGATGTATCGGATCCGACCGGCGGTCACGCATGGCGAATTCCACCCGTATGCGCAGCCGCACCTGCATGGCGACTTCGCGCACGGCGCGGTGTCGCCCAATCAGCTGCGCTGGGACCCGCTGCCGCTGCCGACCTCGCCGACCGACTTCGTCGACGGCCTGTACACCATGGGCGGCAACGGCTCGCCCGACGCGCATGGCGGCGTGGGCATCCACCTGTACGCGGCCACCGCCGACATGCAGGGACGTTATTTCTACGATGCCGACGGCGAGCTGCTGATCGTGCCGCAGCTGGGCCGGCTGCGCCTGCTCACCGAATTCGGGGTGATCGAGATCGAACCCCAGCAGATTGCGGTGATTCCACGCGGCGTGCGGTTCCGGGTGGAGCTGCTGGACGGGCAGGCGCGCGGGTACATCTGCGAGAACTTCGGTGCGCTGCTCAGGCTGCCGGACCTGGGGCCGATCGGTTCCAACGGCCTGGCCAATCCGCGCGACTTCGAAACGCCGAACGCGGCCTTCGAGGATGTGGATGGCGCGTTCGAGCTGATCGCCAAATTCCAGGGCCGGTTGTGGCGCGCCGATATCGATCACTCGCCGCTGGACGTGGTGGCGTGGCACGGCAATTACGCGCCCTACCGCTACGACCTGCGCCGTTTCAATACGATCGGCTCGATCAGCCACGACCACCCGGACCCGTCCATTTTCCTGGTGCTGCATTCGCCCAGCGACACGCCGGGCACGAGCAACATGGACTTCGCGATCTTCCCGCCGCGCTGGCTGGTGGCCCAGGACACGTTCCGTCCGCCATGGTTCCACCGCAATATCGCCAGCGAGTTCATGGGCCTGATCCACGGTGCCTATGACGCCAAGGCCGAAGGCTTCGTCCCCGGCGGTGCATCGCTGCACAACAGCATGAGCGGCCACGGACCGGACGCGACCACGTTCGACAAGGCCTCGGCGGCCGATCTCAGCCGGCCGGACGTGATCAAGGACACCATGGCCTTCATGTTCGAAACCCGTGGCGTGATCCGCCCTACCGCGCAGGCGATGGAGGCAGCGCACCGCCAGCGCGGCTACCAGCACTGCTGGCAGGGCCTGAAGAACAACTTCCGGGCGTAACGCTTACCCGGCCACGACCCCTGCCCGTTCCAGTTGTGCCAGATGCGACTCCGGCAACACCTCGAACAGACGCTGGCGAACCCGCTCGCAATAACCGGGCGAGGTCAGGCCCGGCAGCGCGTCCAGTGCGCTGTGCAGCGCCGCAACCACCTGTTCGTCGCTGCGCGCCTGCTGCAGGGTGTACAGCAGGGCCGCAGCCTGGGGGTGCCGCTGCAGTTCGAGGATGCCGAGCAGGTAGATGCGCGCGGCGACCATCGAGCGTCGGCGCTCGGTCACCGGCGCGGCTGCGACCGGCGCCGGAGTGGCTGCCGGCGCTTCCGCCACCGGTGCAGGTTCGGCAGGCGCGACAGAGACCAGGTAGCCGGCCTGGATCAGCTGGATCACCATGGCCGATGCCTCCGGCCCGACCATGGCGGTCAACTGCGCCAGGTCGCGTTGGCCATCGCACAGGATCAGCAGGCGCCGTTGGCGCATGTCCAGGGGCGCACGGTGGGCCTGCAGGGCGTCGCGGGCGAGGTCGGTCTTGCGCGGTTGCATGGGCGTAGGGTCGAAGCGGTGCACGCCGAGCCTGAACGCCGCAGGTGTAACTGTGATGACAGGCACGATCTGCATGCATGGACTGCACACCGGCCACGTTAGCCTGCGGGCCACTGACAGGAGGAGCTGCAGATGAAACAGCTGGGAGGCATGTTGGCCGTGGGCATCGCGCTGGCATTGAGCGCCTGCGACCGGAACCCGGAAACCCCGTCGAACGATGCCGGTGCGGCAGTGGCCGAACCGGCCGCGCAGACGGCCGCCGCACCGGCGCCCGCGCCTGCTGCGACAGCAGCCGAGCCTTCCGCGCAGGGCCCGGCCAGACTCGATGGGTACGGGCCGCTCACTCTCGGGGCGAGCCTGGACGAGGTACGTACCGCGTGGAAGGAACCGCTGCAGGGGGATGTCCCGGACGATTACTGCCACGCCCTGCGCCCGCAGGGCAGCCAGGCCGACGATGTGATCCTGATGGTCGAAGGCAAGCGGCTGGTCCGTTACGACGTGCGCAATGATCGCATCGTGGCGCCGGGCGGCGGCAAGGTCGGCATGTCGCTGGGACAGCTGCAGACGCTGTACCCGGACCGTGGCGACCTGATGCCGCACAAGTACGACGAGCGTGGCCACAACCTTCGGGTCCGCCCGCTGGCCGACGGTGGCGCGCTGATCAACTTCGAGATCGACGGCGACGGCAAGGTCACCGCGTGGCGGGTCGGGCAGACCCCACAGGTGGACTACGTGGAAGGCTGCTCCTGAGCAACGGCACCACACCGGGCCCGCGGCCCCGCGTGCGTCTTGCACGCGGGGGCCGTGCAGGCCCTAGAATCGGGCCACATCACCTGGGGATGCACCGATGATTGCTGCTACCGCTTGGTTCCTGCTGGGCCTGCTGCTGCTTGCACTGGGCGGCGATTCGATCGTCAAGGCGGCCTCCGGGCTGGCCCAGCGCTTCGGTGCCTCGCCCTTCATGGCGGGGCTGTTGCTGGTCGCCTTCGGCACCTCGCTGCCGGAACTGGTGGTCAACGCACGCGCGTTCGTGGTCGGTGCAGAGGAACTGGCGCTGGGCAACGCGGTGGGCAGCAACATCGTCAACGTGGGCCTGACCCTGGGCCTGGCCGCCCTGGCAGCGCCGCTGCTGGTGCGCGCGCGGTTGCTGTCGCCACTGCTGGTGCTGCTGGCGGTGGCCAGCCTGGCCTTGATCGTTTTCGGCCTGGACGGGGTGGTCACCCGCTGGGAAGGCGCGCTGTTGCTGCTGGCCTTCATTGCGGTGCTCGTGTTCGTGGTGCGCCGGGCCCGGCTGGAATCCGAGCCGGTGCGCGAGGCGATCGCCGGCTATGCCATGACCCGCACCGGGCTGCTGCTCAATCTGATACGGGTCGTGTTTGCCGCAGTGTGCCTGTACTACGGCGCGCGCTGGATCGTCGGCGCCGCGCCGGTAATGGGTGCCAGCCTGGGCTGGTCGCCGCTGCTGGTCGGTCTGCTGCCGGTGGCCATCGGCACGGCCTTGCCGGAAGTGGCGGCGGCGATCATGGCCGCCCGTCGTGGCCAGGGCGACATGGTGCTTGGCCACGTGATCGGGTCGAGTCTCTTCAACCTGCTGGTGGTGGTGGGCGGCATGGCCGCACTGCGCCCGCTGGCGCTGCCGGAATCGTTCGTGAAACTGGAGCTGCCGGCGGCGATCGCATTCGTTCTGGTGCTCTATCCGATGCTGCGCGGCGACCTGACGATCAGCCGCAGGGAAGGCGGCATTCTGCTGGTGGCGTTCGTGGCCTGGATTGCGCTGGAGCTCGCGCTTCTCGCGTAGAGCCACGCTCTGCGTGGCTGCGCTTCGTTCCGGTACCGCCAAGCCACGCAGAGCGTGGCTCTACGCGGGATCCCGCCAACAATCAGTGCTCTTGTTCCGGCGGGGCGGTGGGATCCGGGCGCGTTGCGACGCGCTCGTCGGAATGGCGCTCATCGGTCTGGGGGCGCGGCGGCGGCAGCTGCTCTTCCTTCGCCGTCTCATGCCCGGGCAGGCTCGGCCGCTTTTCCATCATCAGCGACAGCGCGGCCTTGGCCATCATGTGTGCGCTGATCGGTGCGGTGATGAACAGGAACACCGTGATCAGCAGCTCGCGCGGCTGCGGGTCTTCGCCCAGGAAGATGTGGTACAGCACCGAACCGACCAGCACGCAGCCCACGCCCAGCGTGCTGGCCTTGGTCGGCGCGTGCAGCCGCTTGAAGAACGTGGACAGCTTCACCAGGCCCAGCGCACCGACCAGGATGAAGAAGCAGCCGAACAGCAGCAGCAGCGACAGCGCGATCTGGATGAAGGTGATCATTCGACGATGTCCCGGCGCAGCACGAACTTGCTGAGCACCACGGTGCTGCCGAAGCCCAGCATGGCGATCAGCAGCGCCGCTTCGAAATACACCGCCGAGTTGAGGTACATGCCGAACAGCATCAGCTCGGCGATGGCGGTCACCGACATGGTGTCCAGTGCCAGGATGCGGTCGGGCACGGTCGGCCCGCGCAGCAGGCGCCAGGTGGCCATCAGCATGGCCAGGCCGACGATGTGCATGCACACCGCCATGGTGGTCTGGATGAAGGTGAAACCGGTCATGGGAAGATCTCCATCAGCGGGGCTTCGTAACGCGACTTGATTTCCCGGATCAACGCTTCGGGATCTTCAAGGTGCAGCACGTGGACCAGCAGGTAGCGGCGGTCGTCGGACAGCGCGGCCGAGACCGTGCCCGGGGTCAGGGTGATCATGCTGGTGAGCGCGGCGATGCCATGGATGTTGGCGATATCCAGCGGCAGCCAGATGAAGCCGGGATGGATGCGGCGCTCGGGCCCCAGCACCTGGATGGCCACCCGGATGTTGGACATCAGGATGTCCCACAGCGTCACGCAGACCAGTCTGGGCAGCGGCCGCAGCGTACCGATGCGGGCGAACTCGCGGTCCAGCCGCGCTGCGAACAACGGCACCACCACGCCCAGCACCATGCCCAGCAGGATCTGCCCGAGCGTGAAGCTGTCCGACATCAATACCCAGAACCCGGTCACCATCACGCTGAGCGAGGGCGAAGGAAACACGCGGCGGAAGAAGGGGCGGCGGCTCATGGCTGGCGGATCTCCGGCGTGGTCGCGCGCAGCTCGCCCACGTACTCCTGCGGGCTGAGCAGCTGGGCGGCCATCGCATCGGTGTAGTGCATCAAGGGGTTGGCGAACAGGCTCATGCCGATGCCGTAGCAGAGCAGCAGCGCGGCCGCGAACAGCTCGACGGTGCGGGTTGGCGCCTTGCGCGGCGGCGCCGCGCCTTCTTCCAGCACCGGCACGCGCCAGAACAGGCGGATACCGCCGCGGGTGATGCCCACGATCACCATCAGGCTGCTGCCCAGCACCGCCGCCCAGACCACGGCGGTGTACTGTGCCGGCATGCCGGCCAGCAACGCGGCCTTGGCCAGGAAGCCGGACAGCGGCGGCAGCCCGGCCACCGACACCGCGGCGACCAGGAACAGCACGGCCGGGGTTTCCTTGCCGGGCATGGGCGCGATGATCTCCTTGCGGTCGCTGGCCCCGCCCCGCCGGCGGCGGATCAGGTCCGCGATCAGGAACAGTGCAGCCGCCACGAACGTGCTGTGCGGCAGGTAATACAGTCCGGCCGAGAGGACCTGCGGGGTGCGGATGGAGAAGGCGATGAACAACGTCGCCGCCGAGACCACCACCAGGTAGGAGATCAGCACGCGCAGGCGGGCAGCGGCCAGCACGCCCAGGCCGCCCAGCAGCAGCGTACCCACGCCGGCCCAGAACAACCATTGGCTGCCGTAGCCGGCCAGCGCACCCGCGTCTTCGCCGAACCACAGCGTGCTGACCCGCAGCACGGCGTACAGGCCGACCTTGGTCATGACCGCAAACAGCGCGGCCACCGCTGCCGGCGCGCGCGCATAGGCTTCCGGCAGCCACAGATACAACGGCATCAGCGCCGCCTTGCTGCAGAACACCAGCAGCAGCAGGCCCAGCGAGGCCTTGGTCAGGGTCAGGTGGCTGGCCGGGACCTCGGCAATGCGCTGCGACAGCTCGGCCATGTTCAGCGACCCCAGCGAGGCATACAGCAGGCCCAGCGCGATCAGGAACAGGGTCGATGCGGTGACGTTGAACACCACGTAGTGGAGGCCGATGCGCATGCGCAGGCCACGCCCACCGCTGAGCAGCAGGCCGTACGAGGCGATCAGCATCACCTCGAAGAACACGAACAGGTTGAAGATGTCGCCGGTCAGGAACGCGCCGTTGAGGCCCACCAGCTGGAACTGGAACAACGCATGGAAGTGCGGCGCGCGCCGGTCCCAGCCCGAGCACGCATGCAGCAGGCAGGGAATGGCCAGCAGCAGCGTGGTCAACAGCATCCAGCTCGACAGCCGGTCGGCCACCAGCGAAATGCCCAGCCGCGACGGCCAGTCGCCCAGCAGGTACACCGCGATGCTGCCATCGGCGGTCTGTGCGAACAGCAGCGCCACCGCTGCGGCCAGGGCCGCCAGCGTGGACCAGGCCACGGTGCGCTGTACCGTCGGTCCGTAGCGGCGGTGTTCGACGAACAGCGAACAGGCGGCACCGAACAGCGGAATCAGGATGGGCAGGATCACCGCATGGTTCATGCGCCAGCCTCCCGCCCGGGCGCCGTGTCCGGCCGCTCGGCAGCTTCATCCTCGTGCGCGTCGACGTGGTCGCTGTGGTTGTCGCTGCGGCTGCGCATGGCCAGCACGATGCTCACCGCGGTCATCGCGAACGCAATGACGATCGCGGTCAGCACCAGCGCCTGCGGCAGGGGATCGGTGTAGTTGCCCAGGTTGGAATCCAGCCCCTCGCGCAGCACCGGCGCCTTGCCGCTGACCAGCCGGCCACCGGCGAAGATCAGCAGGTTGGTGGCGTAGGACAGGAAGGTCATGCCCAGGATCACGTCGAAGCTGCGCGCACGCAGCAGCAGGTAGATGCCGATCGCGCCCAGTACGCCAATCGCACTTGCCAGGGCCAGTTCCATCAGTGCGTCTCCCCGGTGCGTGCCGAACGGCGGTTGGGATCGATTTCGCCCTTGCGGGAGTTGCGGGTGCGCGATGGCTTCACCGTACCCATCATCGACAGGATCAGCATCGCGCCGCCGAACACCACCAGGTACACGCCGGTATCGAAGCCGATGGCGCTGGCCAGCGGCACGGTGCCGATCAGCGGCAGCGACAGGTCGATGTGCCCGCTGGTCAGGAACGGCACGCCGAACAGCATCGACGCACTGCCGCTGACGATGGCGATCAACAGGCCCGCGCCGATGCAGCGGATGTAGTCGAAGCCGAAGCGCGACTCCACCGAGGCAGTGCCCTGGATCACGTACTGGATCAGCAGCGGCACCGCCAGCACCAGGCCGGCGATGAAACCGCCGCCGGGCGCGTTGTGGCCGCGCAGGAACAGGAAGATGGACACGGTGAGGGTCAGCGGGAACATCACCTGGGCCAGGTCGGCCGGCACCGGCAGCTTGATCGGCGGGCCCGGCATGATCTGTTCGGGCGCCATGCGCGAACGCCGCAGCATGGCGTGCACCACCAGCGCGGCGATGCCGAACACGGTGATCTCGCCGAAGGTATCGAAGCCGCGGAAGTCGACCAGGATGACGTTGACCACGTTTTCGCCGTACGCCTCGGGCAGGGCGCGCGCCAGCATCTCACCGGCCATGGTGTTGGGCGGCAGCGTCATGGCGCTGTAGGCCATCGCGGCCAGGCCGGCCCCGCCCACCACCGCGATCACCGCGTCACGGCGCTTGCGCCACTGCGACTTCTCCGGCGGCGACTGCGCCGGCAGGTAATTCATGCCCAGCAGCATCAGCACCAGGGTGACCATTTCCACCAGCAGCTGGGTCAGTGCCAGGTCCGGCGCGGACAGGTACACGAAGGTGAGCGAGACCATCAGCCCGGTGCCGCCGACCACCAGCACCGCCAGCAGGCGCTGCCGATACACGAACAGGGCGCCCAGCGCGCAGGCCATCATCACCAGCCACACCACCCAGCCCAGCAGCGACAGTGGCTGCGGCGACGGCCAGTTCGGCGACACCGGGTTGGCCACGAACGGCGCGGCGGCCACCACGATCGCCACCACCACCAGCGCCATCAGCATGCGCTGCAGGCTGCCGTTGGCCAGCGTGTGGGTGAGCCAGTGGGCGAAGCCGAACACCACGTCCAGCTGCTTGTGGAACAGCTTGCGGCCGGTGGCACGGGTGATCACCGCATGCAGGTCGATGAGGCGGCGCAGGCCGAAGTACAGCGCGATGCCGCCGAGCACGCCGCCGATGCTCATCATCAGCGGCATGTTGAAGCCGTGCCAGATCGAGAGGCTGTACGCCGGCATGGCCGCGCCGAGGATCGACGACGCCGCCGCGTGCAGCACCGGCGCCACGGTGATGGCCGGGGCAATGCCCACCGCCACGCAGATCACCACCAGGATCTCCACCGGCACCTTCATGAAGCGCGGCGGCTCATGCGGCACGCGGTCCAGGTCGTGCGGACCCTTGCCGAAGAAGGTGTCGTGCACGAAGCGCAGGCTGTAGGCCACGCCCAGCACGCCGGCCAGCAGCGCGGCGATCGACACGGCGATGCGCATCGGTTCCGGGCCCTGCGCGGTGATCGCCTCGGCAAACAGCATTTCCTTGGAGAGGAAGCCGTTGAGCAGCGGAATGCCGGCCATCGCCAGCGAGGCGATGATCGCCAGCGCGCTGGTGAACGGCATCAACCGGCGCAGGCCGCCCAGCTTGCGCATGTCGCGGGTGCCGGTCTCGTGGTCGATGATGCCGGCGGCCATGAACAGCGAGGCCTTGAAGGTGGCATGGTTGAGGATATGGAACACACCGGCCACCACCGCCATCGGCGTGGACAGGCCGAACAGCAGCGTGATCAGGCCCAGGTGCGAAATCGTCGAATAGGCCAGCAGACCTTTCAGGTCGTGCTGGAAGATCGCGTTCCAGGCGCCGATCAGCAGGGTCAGCGCGCCGATTCCGCTGACCGTGTAGAAGAACAGGTCGCTCCCGGCCAGGGCCGGGTGCAGGCGCGCCAGCAGAAATACGCCCGCCTTCACCATCGTGGCCGAGTGCAGGTAGGCCGATACCGGCGTCGGCGCGGCCATCGCGTGCGGCAGCCAGAAGTGGAACGGGAACTGCGCGCTCTTGGTGAAAATGCCGGCCAGCACCAGCATCAGTGCCCACGGGTACAGCGCACTGGCGCGGATCGCGTCGCCTGCGGCCAGCACGGCGTCCAGCTCGAAGCTGCCGACGATACGTCCGATCAGCAGCACACCGCCGAGCAAGGCAAGGCCGCCGCCACCGGTGACCACCAGTGCCATCCGTGCGCCTTCGCGGGCGTCCTGGCGATGCGACCAGAAACCGATCAGCAGGAACGAGCTGATGCTGGTCATTTCCCAGAACACCATCAGCAACAGCAGGTTGCCCGACAGCACCATGCCCAGCATGGCGCCCATGAACAGCAGCAGGTAGTAGTAGAAGCGGTGGGCGTTGTCGCGCGCGCTCAGGTAGTAATGGGCGTACATCACCACCAGCGCGCCGATCGCCAGCACCATGCCGGCAAACATCCACGCCAGTCCGTCCAGCCGCAGCGAGAACGCCAGCCCGATCTGGGGCAGCCACTGGCCGAAACTGCGGACGACCCCGCCATCCAGGATGCCGGGGGTCATCGTCGCCAGCAGCACCAACCCGCCCACGGGGGCGGCGGCCGCCAGCCAGGCGGCAGTGGCGCGGGAGCTGTGGCGGAATACGCCCACGGCCACCGCCATCAGGAAGGGCAGGGCGAGCAGCAGGAGAAGGCTGGGGTTCATGCAGGGAATGCGGGATTCACGAGCAGGCCTTTTAGTCTAACAGGCAGGGATTTGTCGCCGATATACTCGATTACGCCATCAATTGCATGCAACGTGCGCGATTCATGTTTTCCGGCGCGGCATGCGTTCCCATTCGGGTACCTTGCCTGCCGTATGGGAGGGGCTCAATGGCTTTGCCAATCGTGGTGTGCTGCGGCCATTCAGCCCAGCAATGACGGGGGCTGCGCCCTGCGCCACCGGACCGCGCGGCAAACCTGTTCCCCTGAACCTCCTCCACCCCGCGCCCATGCTCCGCCAGCCCGCGTAGAGCAGGAGTGAGCGTCAATCTCGTTCAGGTTCGGGCGGCCGGACGGGGCCCGACGGTGGGTCAATACCGCCAGTCCAGCCGGCGGTACACCTTGGCCATCACCCAGGCCGGCCCGATCAGCAGATAGGTCAGGTCGGTCAGGAAGCTGGGCTTGCGCCCCTCGTACTTGTGGCCGATGAACTGCGCGATCCAGGCCACCACGAACACGCCCAGGCCCAGCCATGCCAGGTTGGCCAGGCCGATCTCCGCCTCCAGCAGGCGGCAGGTACAGGCGGAAACAAAGAAGAAGGCGAGCATGCCCAGCCCCAGCCGGCGCGACAGCCGGTTGTAGAAGCACCACGCGGTGAACATCGCCAGGCCGGCCCAGATCCCGTACTGGAACCAGGTGATCAGTGGCGGCAGGCACCACAGCAGCGCAATGACCGACCACAGGATCGCCGGTACCGCCACCACGTGGATGCGCTGGTTGAGCGTGTTGCGGTGGTCGGCCGAATAGCTGGCGAAGTAGCGGTCGATGGGGCGTACGAGCTGCGTGGTGGTGGACATTGGGACTCCAGGGGCAGTTGCCGGGCAGAGCCCGGCACTACGGACTATCGACGCTCGTATGCCCGGGCGCGTGGCGACGCGTTCATCAATACCATTTGCCGGGCTCTACCTGGGCGCGGCAGAGCCCGGCACTACGGACTATATCGGCGCTCGTATGCCTGGGCGCGTGGCGACGCGTTCATCAATACCATTTGCCGGGCTCTGCATGCGCCCGGGTGCCCGGGCGCGTGGCGTTCAATCCACGGAAATGCCTGCCAACCGCTGCAGGGCCTCGGCGTACTTGGCACGGGTCCGCTCGATGATCTCCGCGGGGATGCTCGGACCCGGGGCGGTCTTGCCCCAGTCCAGCGTCTCCAGGTAATCGCGGACAAACTGCTTGTCGTAACTCGGCGGGCTGGTGCCCACTTCGTACTCGTCAGCCGGCCAGTAGCGCGAAGAATCCGGCGTGAGCATCTCGTCCATGATGTACAGCCGACCGTCGGCGTCGGTACCGAACTCGAACTTGGTGTCGGCCAGGATGATGCCGTGCTCGCGCGCGTAGTCGGCGGCGAACTTGTAGATGCGCAGGGTGGCGTCGCGCACGCGCTCGGCCAGGTCGGCGCCCACGGTCTTCACCATGGCATCGAAGTCGATGTTCTCGTCATGGTCGCCGACGGCTGCCTTGGTCGAAGGCGTGAAGATCGGCTCGGGCAGCTGCTCGGCCTGGCGCAGGCCGTCCGGCAGTTCGATGCCGCTGACCTTGCCGGTGCGCTGGTAGTCCTTCCAGCCACTGCCGATCAGGTAGCCGCGGGCGATCGCCTCGACCGGCACCGGTTTCAGCTTGCGGGTCACCACCGCGCGCTTGGCGTACAGCGCCGGGTCCACGCCTTCGGGCAGCACGCTGGCCACGTCGATGCCGGTGAGGTGGTTGGGCATCAGGTGCGCGGTCTTGGCGAACCAGAAGTTCGACACCTGGCAGAGCATTTCGCCCTTGCCCGGGATCGGATCGGGAAGCACCACGTCGAAGGCCGACAGACGGTCGGTGGCGACCATCAGCAGGTAGTCCCCCGGCGGTGTGCCGGCGGGCAGCCGTTCGCGCGGAATGTCGAAAACATCACGCACCTTGCCGCGATGGCGCAAGGGCAGGCCGGGGAGATCGGATTGCAACAACGTGGTCGGCACGGGCACTCCTGAGGCTTCGTCGAGACAGCTGTCCAGGGCGCCCGGAGGGCCCGCAGGGACAGCGGGCGGCCTAGTGTAAAGCGGGTTGGGCCCGCTGTGACGTAAAATGAGGCTCCCTTGTTGCCACGGCCGCCCCGACGACCATGCGCTGGTACGGAAAACTGCTCGGATTCATCGCCGGGGCCCTGCTTTTCAGGCCCAATCCGCTGTTCGGTGCCGTGGTCGGCCTGCTGATCGGGCATGCCTTCGATTCCGACTGGTTCCGCCTGAACAGGGAAAACCCGTACCGCGAACTGGGCCTGACCTCCGAGGCGACCGACGCCGAGGTCGATCTGGCCTATCGGCGGCTGATGTCCCAGTACCACCCCGACAAGGTCGTGGGCGCCGCCCCGGAGCTGCGCCAGCAGGCAGAGCGCCGCTCGCGCCAGCTCAACGCCGCCTACGACCGCATCAAGACCCTGCGCAAGCGCTGAGCGCGCGCCGCCCCCTCTCTACGTCCCGAAGGCCCCGGCCATGTCCAACTGCATCATTGCCCCGTCCATCCTCTCCGCGAACTTCGCCCGCCTTGGCGAGGAAGTGGACAACGTGCTCGCCGCTGGCGCCGACTGGGTCCACTTCGACGTGATGGACAACCACTACGTGCCCAACCTGACCATCGGCCCGATGGTCTGCCAGGCCCTGCGCAGGCACGGCGTGACCGCGCCCATCGACGTGCACCTGATGGTCGAACCGGTGGACCGCATCATTCCGGACTTCGCCGAGGCC
>Ga0105251_10002000_pt1 | contig 16566 bp, 14 predicted proteins | sample KBSS64metaG_FD_80424 | JGI IMG/M metagenome (GOLD analysis project Ga0105251, IMG submission 80424) | Switchgrass rhizosphere microbial communities from Kellogg Biological Station, Michigan, USA - KBS S6-4 metaG | ecosystem: Host-associated > Plants > Roots > Rhizosphere > Soil | place...
CAGAACCGTTTTGAGTCCACCATCAGCAACCTGAACAACACCGTAACCAACCTGACTGCTGCCCGCAGCCGTATTCAGGATGCGGACTACGCGACCGAAGTATCGAACATGTCCCGCGCGCAGATCCTGCAGCAGGCCGGTTCTTCGGTACTGGCGCAGGCCAACCAGGTACCACAGACCATGCTGTCTCTGCTGCGTTAATTCTCATTATAATGCAAGCGAACCCTGCCTTTTGGCAGGGTTTTTTTTGTCTTTTTTTCGCTATTGATAAGCAAGAATGGTGCGCTTTTATAGTGTTTTTGCGCCGATTGACTCCTCTTGACCTGAGTAGAATAAATCTATCTGGTTATTTTAATGACGTGTGGTCAGCAGGAGAGGGTATGAAAAACAATATAATGGTGACCAGTCCATTGCTTCCGCCTCTGGAAGAATTTATGCCTTATCTTGAAGAGATCTGGCAGAGCAAGCAATTGACGAATGGCGGCCCTTTTCACCAGCAGCTTGAACAGGCATTAGCCGAGTATTTGGATGTCAAGCATCTTTGCCTGTTTGCAAATGGTACCCTCGCATTGGTTACTGCCTTACAGGCGTTGCGTATCTCTGGTGAAGTCATCACTACTCCCTTTTCCTTTGTTGCCACCTCACACTCTTTACTCTGGAATGACATAAAGCCTGTATTCGTCGATATCGATCCGATAACGTGCAATCTCGATCCGGCTAAAATCGAGGCGGCGATCACGCCTCAAACGACAGCTATATTGCCAGTTCACTGCTATGGTATCCCCTGCAACATGGACGCTATTCAGGAAATAGCCGATCGGTATGGTCTTAAAGTTATTTACGACGCAGCTCATGCCTTTTCTGTGAAGCAGAATGGTGAAAGCATACTGAATCATGGCGATCTTTCAGTATTAAGTTTCCATGCGACTAAAGTCTTTAATACCTTTGAAGGCGGAGCAATCATTTGTCCCAATGAGAAAATTAAGCGTCGCATCGATTATTTGAAAAATTTTGGCTTTGCAGATGAAACAACTGTTGTTGCCCCGGGCATTAACGGAAAAATGAATGAGATCCAGGCTGCATTTGGCGTATTGCAACTAAAACATATCGATTATGCGCTGGACTGTCGCCGGAAAATTTTTGAGAGATATGTTGCGGCCTTAAGTCACCTCAAGGGCATTTCTTTTAGCTTCATCCCTGCTAACGTGGACTGGAATTATGCTTACTGTGCGATTTTTATCGATGAAAGCCAGTTCCCACTTTCTCGCGATGCTATGTATACACTTTTTAAAGAAAAAAATATTTATGTCCGCCGCTATTTTTATCCATTGATTTCCGAATTCCCAATGTATAAAGGCTATTCGTCTTCATCTCCTGATAATCTTCCTGAAGCATCCTTACTGTCTAAGCAAGTTCTATGCTTGCCGATCTATCCGACTTTAAGTGAAGAGAGTCAGAATGAGATTATTCACGTCATTCTGACCGCCGGTCATGTTAGAGCAGCGTAAATAAAAATTTTGCGATGTTTCCACATCGTCATTGAGGCTTAGTATGTCAAAAAGTAATCTGGTGTCTATCCTGATCCCTGCATATAAAAGTGATTTTATTGAGGATGCACTAAAAAGTGCTATGCAGCAGGATTACCCTGAAATTGAAATCATCATCTGTGATGACAGTAGCAGCGATGAACTTGCTCGTGTCGTCGAGCGAGTCAGTCAGGGGAGTTTACATCAAGTTCACTATTATAAAAATGAAACACGCCTTCTTGAACTGGGTAACATAGAGCGGTGTTTATCATTTGCCCAAGGCGAATATGTTAAATTTTTATATGACGATGATATACTGCGTTCTGATTGTGTAAGCCGATTAGTCAAAGCACTTAATGCTTCTCCAGATATCGTTCTTGCCTCCTCGCGGCGGCAGCGTATTGACGAATCTGGTTATGTCATGGCTGATATCATGGCCACAGCGTATCCGTTCCGTGGCGATGTTATTTTAGAAGGGCGGGATGTTATTTCATTCCTTTGTGATTACATCATCAATTTCATTGGTGAACCTTCCTGTGTACTTTGTCGCCGCGAAGACTTAATAGAATTAAATCACAATCCTGTTTACCTGAATGGTCAGGTTCTGCCTTATCTTTATGACCTGTGCATTTATGTGAACCTGTTAGTCAAAGGTAATCTGGCTTTTATCAGTGAGCCGCTTTCACAATTCAGGGTATCTGAAAGCCAGGTCAGCCATCAGGCGTCGTCTCAGGCAGATATTGTTTCTAATACTTATCAGCAGTTTCCGTTAATGATCGAGCAGTTAGGATTGTATAAGGGCGATCCTAATGAGAATCAGTCAGTGCGCGTTACGGCCCTCACTCATCCTCAGAATTATATCAATTGTAATCTTCTAGCTGCGATGAGCAGTGCATTACACCTGTCTGATGGCAATCGTGCGAATAAGAGCTTAAAAGAGTGGCTGGCATTACGCACCGTCACCGAGCTGGATTCAGCAAGGATTAATGATTACATCGGCAGTCAGATGTTTAGTACGCAGATTACGGTTTATATCTTATCGAATGGGGCCGATTCGTTATTAGTTGAACAGTCAGTAGATGATATTAATAAAAAACGCATTTCAGGCCTAACGCTAGTCCCTGTTATTGTTAATAATAGCAAACCCTTATCCTGCAATGCTGAAGCCATATCTGGAAGAAATGATGCTGAGGCAATAAATTTACATATCCAGCAATGTCAGGAACAATGGGTTCTGGTGATTAACGCGGGAAGTGTGCTGACTGAGAGTGGTCTGCTGCAACTTACGCTGGCATTGCCTTCCGCAACGGGCTGTAGCGCTGTTTATGCTGATGAAATGTATCAGCAAGAAGGTGATATCACAGGAACCTCTTTCCGCCCGGATTTTAATCTGGACTTACTGTTAAGTCACCCCGCTGAAATGGCACGCCATTGGCTCTTCAACCGTGAGTGTATCATTAACTTAGGCCTTTTTGATACGCGCTATGTGAATGCATGGGAGTTTGCAGGCATAGTCAAACTTATTGAACAATATGGTACTAACAGTATTGGCCACCTCCCTGAACCACTTGTGATTTCTCATACTTTTTCGCTTAATACCAATCCAGAGCATCTGGATATTCTGAGCGCCCATTTGCGTCAGAGGGGATATCCAAATGGTTGGGTCAAAAATACTTGGCCAGGCTTGTATAATCTTCGATATGAGCATACCGAAAAGCCACTGGTGTCAATTATTATTCCGACTAAAGACCAGTTACCCATTCTGATAACGTGTGTCACGTCACTGCTTGAAAAAACGGCTTATAAAAATTATGAGCTTCTCATCGTCGATAATAATAGTGAAACGGCTGAAGCGAAGCAGTGGTTGTCGGGATTAGAAACGATTGACCCTGAACGCATAAAGGTCCTGCGATTCCCTTATCCGTTTAACTATTCTGCTATGAATAATTTGGCCTCGCGCGAAGCGCGAGGGGAATACATGGTGCTGTTAAATAACGATACAGCCATTATTGATGGCGCATGGCTTGATGAGCTTCTCAATCATGCCCAGCGTCCTGAAGTAGGTATCGTTGGCGCTAAACTTCTTTTCCCTAACAATACGATACAACATGCGGGCGTTTTACTAGGCCTGAGAGGACCTGCAGAACATCCCTTTATTGGTGAGCCCGCAGAGGCAAAGGGCTATATGCGCCGCTTGATGGTCGATCAAAACTACGCTGCGGTGACTGCGGCCTGTCTCATGATTCGTAAGTCCGTTTACGAGTTGGTTGGCGGACTGGACGAAGACAATTTTAAAGTTTCCTATAACGATGTTGACCTGTGTCTCAAAGTCCGTGAACAAGGCTATCTGACTGTATGGACCCCGCACGCCATCGTAATGCACGAAGGAAGCGTCAGCCAGAAAAAAGTGGATAAGTCCACACAAGAAAAAAAGATCAAACGATTTACAGATGAGCAGGATAGTTTTTATAAAAAGTGGCTGCCGCTTATTGCGAACGATCCTTCTTATAACGCCAACTTGTCACTTAACGGCAGCGGTTTTGAGCTGGAACAGGCTTTGGATATGACCTGGAAGCCATTGTCATGGAAACCGGTGCCGACCATTATTGCGATGATGGCGGATTTCACTGGTTGCGGCCAATACCGAATTATTCAGCCATTGAAAGCAATGAAGGCAGAAGGGCTGGTACAAGGGCGTCTTTCGGATTATATGCATCATACGGCGGAACTTGCCCGCTATGCTCCTGACAGTATCGTCTTACAAAGACAAATTACCCAGGAATCTCTGGAATGGCAGCGTCGACTGGGTGTTTTAAAAAATACCTTTAAAATCTTTGAACTGGACGATTACTTACCTAACCTGCCAATGAAAAGTATCCATCGTGCTAATATGCCGAAAGATATTTTAAAATCTCTCCGCAAAGCATTGAGCCTTGCAGATCGTTTTGTTGTGTCAACACCGGCTCTGGCTAATGCATTCGACGGAAATCATCACGACATCCGTGTTGCTGAAAATCGCTTGCCTGTTGAAACGTGGGCACATCTTACCAGCTTACGTGGCCAGGGAAAAAAAACGCGTGTCGGTTGGGCTGGCGGGTCGAGCCATACGGGCGACCTGGAAATGATTGCGGATGTTGTTCGCGCCTTTGCTGATCGGGTTGAGTGGGTCTTTTTTGGCATGTGCCCACCAAAACTCCGTCCATATATTCATGAATACTACAGCGGTGTGGAGATAAAGAAATACCCTGAAAAACTGGCTTCGCTGAATCTTGATTTAGCACTGGCACCGGTTGAGGATAATTTATTTAACCGCTGTAAAAGTAATTTAAGATTACTCGAATACGGCGCATGCGGTTATCCCGTCATTTGCAGTGACGTGGAGTGTTACCACTATGATTTACCCGTCACACGCGTAAAAAATCGCTTCAAAGACTGGGTTGAGGCAATCGAGATGCATCTTGACGATCCGGAAGCCTCCCGTCGTTCGGGTGAGGCATTGCGACAGGCAATCCATAAAGACTGGATGCTTACAGGAGAGCCTCTCCGGCATTGGATGAATATGTGGCTGCCTGATTAATGCGTGTGGACATGCTAGAAAGTTTAAAAGAGGGCTTGCCGCGGGTAAGCCCTCTTGATTGTTTATACAGAATTCAAATCGATGGGGCTCAGTCCTAAGTTAGCATCATCCTTAACCGTAGATGTAAGATAAACCGAGTTTTCCCATACTCTCAAAAACGCGTTTTTGATATTTTGTATTGATAAAGGATCAAGACAATGACTCAAGTCTCTAAAGTGGCAACGGATGCACGGCTAACCGCCCAGGCTCAACGTTTACTGGTTGTATCTGATAATCAGGAACTTTCCCTTTATCTAAAAGAAGAACTTGAAAAACAATCCTTCGAGCGGCCTTTCAACGCTGACTTTTGCTACACGTCATTTAATACGAATCCGCAGCAGATGATGGCCATGGGGGCAACGAAAATTAATATCAAAGATGAATTCACAGTTGAAAGGATCATCAATGAGTATGATTTAGTTTTTAGTTTGCACTGTAAGCAAATTTTTCCTGCCAAGCTGACTGATAACGTATGCTGCATTAACTTTCACCCCGGCCTCAATCCTTACAATCGCGGATGGTATCCTCAGGCTTTTTCAATCATAAATGGTCTGCCTACAGGGGCGACGATTCATTTGATGGATGCCGAAGTTGACCATGGCGATATTATCGATCAGCAGGAAGTTGAAGTAAAAATGTCAGATACGTCCTTGACAGTTTACAGGAAAGTCATTGCAATCGAAAAGCATCTTATAAGCAGGAATATTTTTACTATAATCACAAGGTCGTATACAACAAAAAAACCGCAGGCAGAGGGTAATTATAACGGGATTAAGGATTTTAATGCGCTGTGTGAATTAGATTTGAATTCTATAGGTACGCTTGATGAACATTTGAAAATATTGCGTGCAACAACGCATGGTGATTTTAAAAATGCTTTTTTTTGTGATGAAAAAGGTAGAAGATTCTTTGTTAGAATAGTCATCGATGAGGCGTTTTGACAATTAATTTTTTCTTGAAAGAGTTTAGGGTCTAATGTGCGTTATGAGTGACTGGTTCGTGTTTTAAAAAACTGTAAGGTGACGCGTTATGCATTAAATATCTGAACAATATCATTGTGTTTTCTGAGATAATCAATTTTTATCTCTAGCCTTTCTGAATTTTATTGCGGATTTTTAATTATTATTAATGGGATCAGTCCCTTCGTGCGGCATAAAACAATTTTCTATTTTTAATGTTACAACATTTTTTCCACTCAAGTAACAACCTTTTAAAACAGTGTTAATGGGTTAAGTAAGTCTTTTGTAAGTTAACGAAAGCTAAAGTAAGGGTTGGAAAGATTAAAATATTGGTCACAACAGAATTGGATGATGATGACTTTTTCTATGTAATGTTTATTTATCAGTCAGTTTTTTAATGTTCAACTGACTGATACTCCTTAAGTATAAATATTGCAGTAATGCCCCCTCTGTTAAGAGGCTATTTTATAATTTTTAGAAATTGTAAGGAGATAATTTTGCCAGTCTGAAGGGTGTATATTAAATTCTTTGATTTTATCACAACATAATAGTGAGTTTGTTGGCCGAACCGCCGCAGACGCATAGTCTCTACCAGAAATACCAAATACTGAAATTTCTTTTTTAACTGCAATAAAAACAGCTTGTGCAAATTCACACCAGCTAACAGGTTCATCACCACAGTAATGATAGATACCCCGCGCATCTTGCTGTAAGGCAAGACGAATCATAGCCCAGGCCAGATCGCCTGCGTAGGTAGGACAAGCATACTGATCATTGACCACCTTTATCTCATGCTGCGTTTCCGCTAAATGGAGCATCGTGTTAACAAAGTTATTTCCATATTCGCTGAAAACCCAGGAGGTACGAAGGATGACGGCTTCGGATGAAATATCCAATACGCGTTTTTCACCCTCCCACTTACTCAGGCCATAAAAATTAACCGGACAGGGCTGATCGCTTTCAGTGTAAGCAGTTTTTGTATTGCCATCAAAAACGTAATCAGTTGAAACATGAATCAGGCGTGCGTTGACCAGTTTTGCTGCTTGTGCCAGATTTTCAGGACCAATCGCATTCACCTTCAGCGCGCGGGTACGATCGGTTTCTGCTTTATCGACGGCCGTGTAGGCCGCAGCATTCATGATGACATCAGGTTTGAATTTTTTGACGACGCGCATAACCGCACAGCGGTCAGTAATATCCAGTTCTGCCGAACCACACGCCAGCGTGATCCAGTCAGCGGGAAAACGATCCAGCAAGCAACGCCCTAATTGGCCATAAGCCCCTGTAAGTAAAACGCGCATTACACCAACTCCTGCAGTGATAGTCCTTGTTGATCTTTTACCGACAATATCGGCTGTTCTACAGGCCATTGAATTGCAAAATCAGGGTCATTCCACATCAGGCAGGCTTCATCCTTAGGATTATCATAGTGAGGACAGGTATATTCAAAATCAGCAATGTCCGGGCGCGAGACGAATGGATGCAAGTGCATCAAAAGCGAAAGGGGAAGAGAGAGCATGGGTTTGTCATAGAACGGTAGCAGTTGCTCAGAGACGCCGCAGGTTACAGGATGTAATCGAGAACCTGTTCCACCAGCCAGCACTATGCCTTTCATCATTCACTTCCTCTATACCCGATCTGCATCTGCAGAGTGATGGTGAAAGAATACGAGTGTGCAAGTGAAATTAATGGCAAGAATAACCGATAAAAAAGCAGGTAAAGTAAAGGATAAGAACACCGCGCGCCCCTGAACAGAGAGGGAGATAAAACAAACAGGCGTGTTTTGTGTTGCACTAATGCAAATGTTGCAGGGCAAAACGAACGGATTTTGGTCTGGGCCGTAAACAATAAAAAAGTGAACTCAGCGTTACAGTTCATCTCCGCTATGCCGATAATTCCCTTCAGAATGGCTCTAATTTTGATATTACTTTTCATGTTCTGGGGTGGTTATGCGCTTTAACTATGACCTGCTACCGGGCGAACGTCTCTCATTTGAAGAGATCGCCCTACGTTATGCACAACAATACCCTGATGAGAAAGAACTGACCGCGCGTGCGTTGCTGAGTCCTTCAACCAGCTATCGGACGTTAAAAATTCGCGCTGTCTTTGCTCAGGAAGAGAGTAACAGTCCGCTGGAAGACCTGTTGTTCATTGCCAACGATAACGAACGAAAAAATTATCTGCGCCGTTTTGAGCACTATCTGAAACAGCAGCAGCCTTTTCACTATTTTCGTCGGGGACACGAGGATAAAGAGAACAACCGGTGGAAAGTGATTGGGCAGAGCTACGTCTATGCGATGGTCGATCCGCACTCCGCTCAGGCGCAAAACCTGATCAACAGCCGGGGCTATAAGCTGGTTCTGATGCGCGAGGACGAAGAGGATGCCTGGTGGCAGCTGTTCAACGTTCAGTCTAATCCTTGCTTTCCACAGTCACGCCGTATCCAGTTTATTGTGGTACTAAGCACGCCTGAGCACAGAACGCCCGCTGCAGTCATGCCTGGTACGGAAGTCGGGCGGCGGGTGAAAGCCAAAGTGTTGCAGAAGGCCAGCCAGTCAGAGTTTATGGCGGCGGTTAAGGCGCGCTATGGGGCCTGTATCATTACCGGAACCAGCCTTCTCGATCAGCATCAATGGCCTTGGGTCGAAGCCTGCCATATCGATACGCGCGAAAACGAAGAGGGATTTCTCGCAGACAATAGCGTGGATAATGGGCTGTTCCTGCGCAGCGACTTACAGCGGCTTTTCATCAACAGAATGATTAGTATTGATGGTGATTCCGGGCAGGTCCGTTTTCACACGGATGATAAAACACGTGAAAGCATTAGCCCGTTTTATCAGGAGATGGAAGGGCGGGTTTGCGCGCTATGGGAAAACGTTCCCGTAGCCACACGGCAGCGTTTGCTGACATTACGTTAGCCTTCCTGTTCAGAGCGGAGACTTCCGCTCTGAAACATCACAAATTTGAAATAACCTCGGTTTATCCCGCCTATTCTGCCAATCAAAAGCCCTACAGAATTGCATAATCATGCCGATAACTTCATTAACGCAGGGTAGTCAACGTGAACGATCTCTATACCGCCGAAGGCGTGATGGACAAACATTCGCTCTGGCAGCGCTACGTACCACTGGTACGTCATGAAGCACTGCGCTTGCAGGTCCGCCTGCCAGCCAGTGTTGAACTTGACGATCTGCTTCAAGCCGGGGGCATTGGTCTGTTGAATGCGGTGGAGCGCTATGACGCACTCCAGGGTACCGCCTTTACCACGTATGCAGTACAGCGCATCCGTGGAGCCATGCTTGATGAGCTTCGCAGCAGGGACTGGGCACCACGTAGCGTCAGACGAAATGCTCGCGAGGTTGCGGGAGCCATGCATCAGGTTGAACAGATGCTGGGCCGCGCTGCCTCTGAGCAGGAAGTCGCGCAACAGTTGAATGTTTCGATAGAAGAGTACCGGCAGATTCTGTTGGATACCAACAACAGCCAACTCTTTTCGTACGACGAGTATCGGGAAGAACACGGTGACAGTGCGGAACTGGTGACGGAAGGGCACGAAGAGGCCAATCCACTTCATCAGTTGATGGAAGGGAGTCTGCGTGAACGCGTCATTGAAGCGATCGAGGCCTTGCCCGAACGCGAAAAGATGGTGCTGACACTGTACTACCAGGAAGAACTGAATCTGAAAGAGATTGGCGCGGTTCTTGACGTGGGGGAATCCCGAGTCAGCCAACTGCACAGTCAGGCGATAAAACGCTTGCGTGCCCGACTTACGGGAGCGCGCTAGAAGGCTCAGTTCCTGGCGATCTATAAATAATAAGAAATCGGGGACTCAACAGTGGGAGCCAAAACCAAAGCCAGACCTTTAAGTCGTTATCTTAAAGACTACAAACACAGCCAAACCAATTGTTCACACTGTGGCAAAGTTTTAGATCGTATGGCGCTGGTCTTCCGAGGTCAGATCATCAATAAAGAGGCCATCGCACGCATGGACCAAATGATTGATGAGCCGCTTTGGCTAAAACTTCAGCCTGAATTAACGGCGCTTTGCCGTTTTTGCAGCGATATTTTTTGTAATACACATCCTAACTACTTTGACATTATGGCGTTTAAACAATATCTGTTCGAACAGACGGAAATGAGCCCGAGCACGATTCGTGAATACGTGGTTCGCTTACGTCGGCTTGACGATATGCTGAAAGCCAGAAACTTTCCGGCTGAAAAACTGACAGGCAATAGCTGGCATCAATGCCTGGAAGAAGACTTACCTGATGCTGGCAATAATAATTATCGTATTGCGCTGCGAAAGTACGACCAGTTTTTAGGCTGGCAGCAACGTTAAGGGACACAGTGAAATGTCAGAGAGCGTTGCCACTGACATGATGTCTCCCACCCCCATTTTTCCCACTTCGCGGGGGAAAATGGGGATGTTGCGCTGCAGCAGGCTGCCCTCTCTTTTCCCCCGCATTTGAATTCAGGATGATCCTTTCCGCATCTTCTGTAACACTGTAAAGATCACTGCCTTGTGCCCAACGGGAGGCCGCATTGTCCTTACATCTTATCCATCAGTTTCCTCGTATCGAACTTCTGGGCGCGCCCACGCCGCTGGAATATCTGCCCCGTTTATCTGACTATCTTGGTCGTGACATCTTTATCAAACGTGATGACGTGACACCGCTGGCTATGGGCGGTAACAAGCTGCGCAAGCTGGAGTTTTTAGCCGCGGATGCCCTTCGTGAAGGCGCTGACGTGCTGCTGACCGCCGGCGCCATTCAGTCTAACCATGTGCGTCAAACGGCGGCCGTTGCAGCCAAACTCGGCCTGAAATGTGTGGCCTTGCTGGAGAACCCGATAGCAACGCACAGTGAAAACTACCTGACCAATGGCAACCGCCTGATGCTGGATCTCATGGATGTCGAGGTGGTGATGGTCGATGCGCTGACCCAACCTGCCGTGCAACTGGCGGAACAGGCGGAGCGGCTTGAAGCGCAGGGCTTCCGGCCTTACATTCTGCCGGTGGGCGGTTCGAATGCGCTGGGGGCGCTGGGCTATGTGGAATGTGCCCAGGAGATTGCTCATCAGAGCGAAGGGGGGGTGGATTTTGCGGCAGTCCTGGTTGCATCAGGCAGTGCCGGAACGCATGCCGGTCTGGCGGTTGGGCTGGAACAGCTGCTGCCGGAAACTGAGCTGGTTGGCGTAACCGTATCGCGTAACGTCGCTGAGCAACGGCCTAAGGTTGACGCACTACGCCAGGCCCTGGCAACGCAGTTAGCCGTAGAGGCGAAGGCACCGGTCACGCTATGGGATGACTATTTTGCTCCGCGCTACGGCGAGCCGAATGAAGAAGGCATGGAGGCGATCAAACTGCTGGCGCGTCTTGAAGGGATTTTTCTCGATCCTGTTTATACTGGTAAAGCCATGGCGGGCCTGATCGATGGTATCAACCAGAATCGTTTTCGCCGGGAAGGGCCGCTGTTGTTTGTGCATACAGGCGGCGCGCCCGCGTTATTTGCTTATCACCCTTCGGTCTGAGACGCAGCGCAAAAAAGGGTTATAATTCAGCCGTTATTTTAACGCCTTAGGTAAAATAACGCCCATAATGACAGAGCGGCAGGCCGTGATGCGCCGCTCAACAGCACACTTACAAATAATAAACGGGGTAAACATGGCTTTCTCACAGATTCGTCGCCAGGTGGTGACGGGAATGATGGCGGTTGCGCTGGTGGCAGGCTTCAGCGTTAAAACGTTTGCGGCAGACGATTTACTGGCGCAGGTTAAAAGCAAAGGCGAGCTGCGCGTCGGTCTGGAAGGCACCTATCCTCCTTTCAGTTTTCAGGATGAAAAGGGCAAGCTGACGGGCTTTGAAGTGGAGTTTGCTCAGGATCTGGCCAAACACATGGGGGTTAAAGCCGTCCTGAAGCCGACCAAGTGGGATGGCATGTTAGCGGCGCTGGATTCGAAACGCATCGATGTGGTCATCAATCAGGTGACGATCTCCGATGAGCGTAAAAAGAAATATGATTTCTCTACGCCGTATACGATTTCTGGCGTGCAGGCGCTGACGCTGAAGAAAAACGCGGGCAGCATCACTAAGCCAGAAGACCTCGCAGGGAAGAAAGTCGGTGTGGGCCTGGGGACCAACTACGAGGAGTGGCTGCGCGCGAACGTAAAAGGTGTGGATATCCGCACTTATGATGATGACCCAACCAAATATCAGGATCTGCGTTCTGGTCGCGTTGACGCGATTCTGGTGGATCGCCTGGCTGCTCTGGATCTCGTGAAGAAAACGGGCGATACCATGGCGGTAGCCGGTCCGGCATTCTCGCGTCTGGAAGCGGGCGTTGCGCTGCGTAAGGGCAACGAAGATTTACTGAAGGCGATCGATCAGGCCATTGCGGAAATGCAGAAAGACGGCACCCTTAAAAAGCTGTCAGAAAAATGGTTTGGCGCGGACGTTACTAAATAATGCAGGAAAGTTTACAACTGGTGCTGGACTCAGCACCCTTTCTTCTTAAGGGCGCGCTGTTCACGCTGCAGCTCAGTATTGGCGGTATGTTTTTCGGGCTGATACTGGGCTTTTTGCTGGCGCTGATGCGCCTGTCCCGCTTCTGGCCCGTGAACTGGCTGGCGCGTATCTACGTGTCCATCTTTCGTGGCACGCCGCTTATCGCCCAGCTGTTTATGATCTACTACGGTCTGCCGCAGTTTGGCATTGAGCTGGATCCCATTCCCTCGGCGATGATTGGGCTGTCGCTTAACATGGCGGCCTATGCCTCAGAATCGCTGCGCGGCGCGATTGCGGCCATCGAGCGCGGCCAGTGGGAAGCGGCGGCCAGTATCGGCATGACGCCGTGGCAAACGCTGCGTCGGGTTGTTTTACCGCAGGCCGCCCGCACCGCACTCCCGCCTTTGGGTAACAGCTTTATCAGTCTGGTAAAAGATACCTCGCTGGCTGCCACGATCCAGGTTCCGGAACTGTTTCGTCAGGCGCAGCTGATTACCTCACGCACGTTGGAGGTGTTCACCATGTATCTGGCGGCTTCGCTGATCTATTGGGTGATGGCAACCGTATTGTCAGCATTGCAGAACCGACTGGAAGCGCACGTTAACCGTCAGGATCAGGAGGCGAAATGAGTGCTATTGAAGTTCGCCAGTTGGTGAAAAAGTTTAACGGACAAACGGTGCTGCACGGCATCGATCTCGATGTCGCCCCGGGCGAAATCGTCGCGATAATCGGCCCCAGTGGCTCAGGTAAAACCACGCTTTTGCGCAGCATCAACCTCCTTGAGGTCCCGGATGCTGGCCGCATTAAAGTGGGTGATATCACCATTGACGCCAGCCTGGGCATGAACAGACAGAAAGAGCGGGTGCGGATGTTGCGTCAGCAGGTGGGTTTTGTCTTTCAAAACTTCAATTTATTTCCGCATCGTTCGGTGCTGGAAAATATTATTGAAGGTCCGGTGATTGTGAAGCGGGAAGCGAAAGCGGACGCGGTTGCCCGCGCGCGCAGCCTGCTTGAAAAAGTTGGACTCAATGGCAAGGAAGACAGCTACCCACGGCGCCTGTCCGGTGGTCAGCAGCAGCGTGTCGCCATTGCCCGCGCGTTGGCGATGCAGCCAGAAGTCATTTTGTTTGATGAACCGACCTCTGCGCTGGATCCGGAACTGGTGGGTGAAGTACTGAACACCATTCGCGCACTGGCTCAGGAAAAACGCACCATGGTTATCGTGACGCACGAAATGAGCTTTGCCCGCGACGTCGCCGACCGCGCCATTTTTATGGATCAGGGCCGTGTTGTTGAACAGGGCCCTGCTAAGGCACTCTTCAGCGATCCTCAGGAGCCGCGTACCCGGCAGTTTCTGAATAAATTTCTTAATCAATAAACCCGGTGCCGCCAGAAGTTGGCGGCGCTTATTGCGCTGTCTCCCACCTTTATTCTTCTCAGTTTCTTCCGAAAATTTACATTTTGCATAGATTTAATTAACTGATTTTAAAGGTTATTTGTCATCATCTCGCGTCCTGAGGTAACAGATTGTAACTTTTAAGAGCCGCCTGATTGAGACTTCCCGCTAAATATTAATAATTCTTCACAAATTCATTGCACGATCGGGAAGACATAATGAACCAACCCAGGAAGGAAATCCTCTGGATCAATACCCTAAAAGGGGGATGCATTTTACTTGTGGTACTGCATCACTCCATCATTACAACCTTCGCGCCAGCGCTTCATCATTTGACAGCCGGTATCGTACCGGCTCATGCGTGGGTGGCGTTTAATACCTGGCTTTCCCCCTTACGGATGCCGGCATTTTTCTTTGTATCCGGCCTGCTGGCCAGTAACTCGGTGATCAATAAACGCTGGAAAGCGGTCTTCACTAAAAAGTTCAGCAACATCGTTTACCTGTATCTGCTGTGGGGCGTAATCCAGTGGCTGAGTATCCACTACATTTCAACCCACCTGGGCGAGCGGCTGTCCAGCAGCAAAAACGCCGCCTATGCGGATTCGCCAATGGAGTTTATTAAACTGCTGATGCTGTCGATGACCAGCCTGTGGTACCTGTATGCTCTGGCGGGGTTTTTTCTGGTCACTAAACTTTTCCATCGGCAGAAGATGCTGCTGGTGGCTGCGGCAATAGCGGCAAACTACGCCGCGCAGTTTAGCCTGATCCCCGGATGGGGCCCGGCCAGCGTGGCACAGAACTATCTCTATTTCTTACTGGGCGTATTTTTTAGCGCAACGTTAATCGAACTGAGCGGTTTAAAAGGTCGTCACTGGCTCTGGTTGGGCGCAATCGCGGCGATCGGCATTGCCCATCATCTGGGCGGCATATATAAAAACCCGTTCTACAGCCTGCTGACCATCGTCTTTGGTATTGTGCTGTGCCGTTTTCTTAATGCGCATTTCAATATGGCGTGGCTGAACTATATAGGGCGTAACACGCTGCAGATTTATGTTTTGCACCGTATCTTTATCGAACTGGTGGGGCTGAGCGCCATCTCACTGGCGCTGCACTACGGCTGGTTTGGCAACGCGGGTTTTAGCTGGGCATGGGCGTTGCTGATGCCGTTAACCGGCGTGGCAGTCTGCACGCTCCTGTCTTTGATGGTCTGGTCGCTGCTGAACCGGGGGCCGGGACGGATGCTGTTTATTCATCCACGTTTAATCAGTAAACGGCAGCCAGAAACCCAAGCCTCATGATCCTGACGTACCGGGCCAGCATGCTGGCCCGTTTCGTATCCTTTCTCTGGCGGGCACCGCAGGGAGTGAGCATTTCTCCCCCGTTAGCCTGTTCCTGTCGCGTCAGCTGACAGGGCGAGAAGCCTCAGTCGCCTCTGGTCGGGGAAGGGACACTTCATGTTGAGGCTGCTCTTTGCGTGCCGTGTTATGCCGGGAGACAAATGCCTTTGATGACCAGGTGCTGAATCAGAATAATGGTTTTCGCGTCAATGATGATGCCGGCATCAATCATCGCAAGCGCCTCTTGAATCGGCACCTCAATGACTTTGATATCTTCACCTTCAGCAGCAAGGCCTCCGCCCTCGTTAATCCGCATTTCGCGGGTAAAAGGGGCGATGAAAAAGTGCAGACGCTCAGTAACGGAACCCGGGCTCATGAATATCTCGCCAATCTTAGTGACCTCATTCAGCTTATATCCGGTCTCTTCTTCGGCTTCACTTCTTATTGCCTGAATCGGGTCCCGCTCATCAAGCAAACCGGCGCAGGCTTCAATCAGTTCGTAGTGATGACCGATCAAAAACGCAGGCAGGCGGAACTGGCTGGTAAGGATGACCGTTCTGTCATCGCGGTTGTAGAGCAGAATAGTCGCACCGTGGCCGCGATCGTAAGCTTCACGCGTGAAACGCTGTTCTGTGCCATCGGAACGGACATAGGTCATATCGTATTTGGTCAGGGTGCCCCAGTCGTTTGCCAGTATCTGCTGGTTGTTAACGGTCACGGTGGTGGAAACGGGCGTATAATGCGCATGCTTCATATTGAGATTCCATTGGTAAGTAAGTCTGGAAGAGCCATTCAGACACAGCGTGCCGAGTGGACATTAAAAAAATCACCCCTAAACCTAAACCTAAACCTAAACCTAAAAATGCACTTTTCACCTGTCAGCGATATTTCCGAAAGGAACACCTAAGCGAATAACGTTTAGCGGTGTTTTATCCACGCCCTGTCTTTTTTAAGGTGATATTCGAACCTGAAATAAAGATACAGGCAATAATGCAGGGAAAAATTAGCCGAAAAGGGCATGAACGAACGATTTTACCTGGCTGAATAAGCCACTCGCGCTAATCAAACACGCACAGTAACGTTACCTGTACTTAAGATGAGTCACCTGACCTGACATAAAGCCAGAAATAAGGTTAAGCAAGCGTTGAGTGTGAAAATTCGCCGGGACGTCATCGTGCGGTGTGGCATCGCGCGATGAAACGTTTATCTGTTGCCGCAACGATAAAGTCA
>Ga0105251_10002005_pt1 | contig 16546 bp, 14 predicted proteins | sample KBSS64metaG_FD_80424 | JGI IMG/M metagenome (GOLD analysis project Ga0105251, IMG submission 80424) | Switchgrass rhizosphere microbial communities from Kellogg Biological Station, Michigan, USA - KBS S6-4 metaG | ecosystem: Host-associated > Plants > Roots > Rhizosphere > Soil | place...
AGCGTAACCGTCCGGGCAATACACCTTCCTGATGCCATCGCTTAAGGCGATGGTGTCCACCTAAATTTAAGTGGACACCATTTTTAGCCTTTTTAAGCGGACGCCCATGCCACAAGAACGCCGTTCCTATTCCAAGTCCTTCAAGGCTCAGGTCATTGCCGAGTGCGCCCAGCCTGACACCTCAATTGCCAATGTCGCTTTGACCCACAATCTCAATGCCAACCTCGTCCATAAATGGATTCGGGTGCATGCGCAGAAAAATCTGGCACTGCAAACTGCCTTTATTCCGGTCAAGGCATTGTCTTCGACAGCGGCCCCTCAAACTCTTCCGGCCACGATTCGAATCGAAGTGCCTCATTCAAAAGGCGTAGCCAAAATTCGCAGTTTGCCGATTCTGGGTTGAAATTGGCGCCCCTCATCTTTCTACACAATGCGGGCGACACTCTATTACATTCCTGATTCTTGGCCGCTTTCTCGGGGGGTGAGTCGGTAGGTGAGCGCCTTCGCTGCGCGCACACCTGCGAACTGAACGGATGTGGTTGGCTGCAATTTGAGCTGGTCTAACGGATTGATGATTATTCGAACCTCGGGATCTCCTGCCCCTGCTTGAAGGTTGCCGATTACGACTAGAAAAAAGTTGGGGGTAGTCCGAGCCCTTTCGATCTGGCTCGGTTCGAGTCGAATCACGTCAGGGATGGCGTTGGCATGCACCTTGTATTCGTAGAAGTTGTCTAGTTGGTCGATCGCATCTGCTCCAACATTGTGCTGATTGCGAATGTCGACGATCTCACTTTCATCGAGTCCAAGAACCAAGCGGCAAATCTCTGCGCCCAGGCTTTCCTGTTCCTCTTGTGTGTAGTTGCGTGGGGCCGGCCCAGCGCCTGGCGGCCGCTTCGCCTTGGGGTTGTTCATATCGACATCCTGCAGTTGCTTACCGATCTTCGTTCCCTCCTTTGGTGACGTAGATTTTTTCGTGTCGGTTCCCACCAAAATCTCCCCTACAGGATTCGTCAGCCTCAGTTTCGAGAGGTCTACCAGGGTCTTCGGCGGTTGTCTGCGCGCGAAGCCTTCGTCCGGAGTACCGGTTGGCCTGCCTCCCGGTTTGGTGCTCAACTTCGTTTGACGGCGTCGCGTCGATTCCTCTGACAGTTGCTGGAGCACGACGCTGCCGGCAGCCTCGCGCTCGGCGCGGTCACGCTTCTGCTCAGCCTCGAGACTCGCAGCAGTCTTGATCGCCTCAGCCCGATGCCCTGCCTTTGCGGCGGCCCAAGCTGCCAACCAATCGTGGGCCATCCGCCGCGTATCACTGGCGAAGACCGTCGCGACTGCGTACGCACCGGAATCCGGATCGCCGATATCGTCCGGATCGGCGATGTAAAACGTTGCTGCGCCCATGTCGATCCAGGCACGCGCCGCGAAGGACAAGACTTTGCTTGGCATAAGATCCTCCAACGTGACAGTTAGGTCTCGCAGAACGCAGACGTTGAACCGCGATAGCGCCTCCCATGACACCCGAATGCTGGCTTCGCTGTCAGAATCGCTTAATGCCAGATCTTTGCGCAGGTTGGAAACCGCGTTGGAGAACATGCTGGTGAGTTCGGGGCTGTACTCAGCGTGTTCGGCGCCCTTGATCCGCGCCAGAGAAGTGTCGACGCGCGTGAGCCCGTAAGGTTCGACAAGTGAGTCGAGCTGCACTAGCGCTCCACCCGGCGCCCAGATCGGAATTTGGCGTGACAATCCGCCAGCAATGAGCGGATTTTCGATCGCGAAGACCGGGCGCGTCGACATCCAGCGATCCCCCACCCATACCGGGCTTCGAGTTAACTTGCCTCGCTGATCGACCGGTGCCATGGCAAGAATGCGCAATGCTTCGAGCATCACAAGCAACTGCTCCTTGGTCAGGGTATTTCGCTTGGCTAATTTTCGGAGAATCACCTTCGCGTCCGTTGCGTCAGGGGGGCGGACGTCCAGCGCATTCCACAGCGGCTCCGTACCCTCGACAGCCGGAACGAATGGCTGCATGAGACCGAATACAGCGCGCCCATTGCGAACAACTGACGGTCGCCGCCAGCCAACATTGGTGGCAATCAGCCCTTCCCCCCTCCCGAACTCCGAGCGTAGCGTGCCAAGACTCAATTGACCGGGGTGGCGCAGTGTCCCGCGACTGGGTATCTGGGTTGCGAGTGCACGGTACAGGGGGGCTGCATGGTCCACGGCTGCGGTTGCATCCAAAGGAAAGTCTTCCCGAATCGTGCGTAGCCTATGGAAAAGTTGCTCGGGTCGTGGGTCGCCCGCTACACCCAAAACGGCAAGTACCTCCTGGAACGCCGCATTATCGAGCCCGCCATCGAGGTATGCGGCAGGGTTGTTCCCGAAGAACGCCTCAGTAACCTTCGTCCTGATCCGGAGCTGGTCAGGTTCAGTGGCGACCCCACTGGCTGAGGTGAGCCAAGGAATCGAAGCAGCGCTCGCTACCCACCATGCATCGACGAAGCCTCGTGGCTGCCAAGAATAGTAATCGTCGACGGCACGTATCCTGGTGCAAGTGGCCAGACGGTCCCAGGCCCGATTGAGACTGTTCAGGATTGCATTCGCGCGTCGGATTCTGTCGCCAGTCTTCTTCTCGCACGCAATGTTCGAGAGCACTGCGTCCAGGTCGGGCGAGATTAGATCCGCCAACGTATATGTTGCCCCGATTTCATCCATCTGGGCATTGCGCCGTAGTGGTGAGCCGGTCCTGTAGCGACCGACTCCCGGCTCGGTGTTCGCGAAGCGCGGATAATGCGCTGGGTGTTCGATCAGTCGCGGTGCAGTCTCAGCCCCCAGGTAGCGAAACAGACGCTGAGCCCCGATCCCTTCGCGACCAGACTCGGCGCGCAACTTCTCCGAGTACCGGCTGTGAAGCCAGACCAGGCCAGGCGTCTTGCCTGCAGCTACACGCCATGAGTTCGCCTCGCGCTCAATGATGTAGGCCTCACTCGGCCTTGCCGTCGTGGGTATTGTCTTTCCGATTGCGTCGTAGGTGACCGCAGCGAACCGGACCGCTTGACCAATACCGGCCCCCAACGTCTGGCGGTCGCCAACTGGCAGTTGCTCAAATGCCACACGAAGCGCGTCGGCCTGCTCGTCGGTAAGCGGCATACTTAGTTCAACTCTATCTTTGCCTGCTTTTGCGAGCACTCGCAACGCAGCGGTATCGGTTGCCTCCATGAGAAGGCGATCACTCCTTTGCAGCCAGTCTCGCACGCATTCGTATCCCGGTCGCATCCCGTATACCGGGTGAAGCCGTTGACCGATGTCGAGAACGTCCCACAGGATGCTCACCTTCTCGGGTAACAGCACTCTCAGCCCGACAGCATCCGCGGGGGTGACCCGGGCGGCGTCATTCAAAACGAGGCACGGCAGTTTTTCGAGGTCTTTCGTCAGTCCGGTTTCTATAGCGATCGCGACGAGGTCCGCAGCGAACTCCGGGGCGCAGGAGACGTCACCGAGCAACTTGAGAGCGTCGGCCACCTCTACGAGTTTTGGAGCTTGTGCTCCGATATCGCGAAATGCTTCAAGTGTCTCTCGCCAACGATTGTCGTCTGACCTGACTGCCGCGATAACGGTCCCTGGGGTGCCTGCGACGGATTGAACGTCGGTAGGAGTCAGCACATGTTCGAGTTCCAGAGCTTCGTACGAGAGCTCATGGAGGTGATACCGCTGGTTCCCGTCCGGAAGAGTCACTTCCTTGGCGAAAGCTACACGCGCGTTTTTCATCAAATGACGATCGATTTCCGCCCGCAACTGCCCAGTGGTTTGCCCGTCGTCGTCCAACTCGCTTTGCAGCGGAACCGCAGCCCATGCGGCAGCAGGGTTGCGCTTGAAGTGGTCAAGCATAGAGTCCAGCCACAGGACACTGAGCGGTTCGACTAACGAGTGATTCCATGGATCGTCGGAGATGTCCCGCCGGCTGGTCAACGGGTCGAACTGGGCCATAAGTCGAAAAGGCAGACCGATGGGGCGTACCGGAAGGCCGACATGCAAATGACCTGTGTCCGCGCCACCCAGAGAGAACGCAACAGCAATTGGAGTGCGCCGCGTCTGGGCCTTGCGTGAACGAGTACGATCCGTGGGCACTGGAACTGACCGTGAGTAGACCACCCATTCCCGAGAGTCGGAGGCCTTAGCAATGCGCCGAGTCATCTCACCGCTGACGCATTTAATAAACTCGAGGGCGCAGCGATCCAAGTGAAGCTTGGCTAGTATCTGGCCGTCAGGACTGCGCATCACCACGGTGTTGAGAGCGGACAGAAAGACCAAACCAGCGTCACTCCAACGCTTCAACCAGGCGGTCACTATCGCCGCTGTAGACGCGTCGGGCTCCAATGGAATCACGAACATCGTCATGGCATCCGCAGGCTCCTCCCCCGGCCACGTTATGTTGCTCGACGCGACCGACAGATCGTTTGCTTCATAGCGCACCCGAAAGTGGCCCTGATAAACCTCAAGAACGTCGGAAAGCGCATGGAGCATTTTCAGTCCGATTCCAAACCGACCCAACTGCTCAGGGTCGTCCACTTTTAGGCTCAGCCAAGGGATCGCGAGGGCCCACACGTCGTGAAGAGTAAGTCCGGCCCCATTGTGCCGAAACATGAGGCACGACCCGGTCGCGTCCACCATAAACTCTGCGTGCGTTGCACCGAGATCATCGGCGTTCTGGATAAGTTCGGCGAGACCTTGCAGTCGGTCATCGCTGATGTGACCCGCACTCGATTCAGCATTGGCAAGCGCGTTCCGAATGCTAGCAGGCAGAGCCTTGAGTTTGGCCGAAAGTGCTTCGACACCGGCGTCTGCAGCCAGACCGTCTTGAGGAACAAGCGAAAAAGTGCGGGGCGTTGCGGGGTCGTGGTGAACGACTTCGTGGGCCTCCTTGTGAGTGTCCTGCGCAGTAAAAAGCCGCTGTTTCCGCCGAGTTGCCATTCAGTCACCCAATCCATTTTTCTTCGTTACCGCGACAGTTTCAACACTCGCACCTACCCCGGTACGGCGCGCCAAGGCGTCCAGAACGCAATAAATCGCATGATCAACTATTCGAGAGTCCATGCGCTCTGCTACGTAGGCTATCACTTGGAATAACCATGACGGTGCAGAAACCACACCCTCTGTCGAGCAGGTGGTGGAGTACCTGAAGACACTCACCGGCGAACAGCGTGAGAGATCTGAACGATACATTCGTCTCGCTCCGCGGCAGATTGATATCCAGCACAAATGTTCAGCAGGCATTACGAATCGGATGACCGTATTTGACCGATTGACGCCAGGCACCAAGGGACGCTGTCGCCCCGTAACTGCCAATCGCAAAAGGCCAACTCAACCCGCGTAAGCACGTTGCACTTCCTCTGCAAGCGAGCCTAGATGAGCATCCAGCGGATGGGTGAGCCCTGGCTGTAAACTTTCTGGCCAACTCCCCATGAGCTGTTCAAAAGTGAATTTCTGTGTGTGCTGTGATGAGTCCGCGGCCCTAGCTCTGTTGCCATCAAGCGCTCCTCAAGTCATGAATTGTATACATTTGTCCGCTGGCAACGCCAAACCGCCAAGGCATCTAGTTCGTCGGCTGCCTACACGGTGAGGCTGTAAATGACGGCATATCCAATAATGGCTTTTTTGTACCGTCTGGTAGGTCGGTAGCAGAACCGCCACGGGAATGCTACCTGGATTCGAACAGTGTCGACGCTTCAGATTGATGCTGAACGACGGCGCCCCCACTAACGGGGGTTGCTGAACCCAGCAGCGATGCCCCGACAATGAGTGGCGACTATGGGGTTCGCTGTATAGTAGCTATGAGTCTTTATCCGCCTGCCAGGAGGGGCAGCAGCCAGAAAGTATTTGATAGAAAATTATTATCAGCACTGCATTTATGCATAGGAGTAGTGACTTTGAAACAGACTCAAAGGATTCTTGCACAAGGTCACTTTGATGGATTTTGTCTGATTTACGCTTTGTTCAATGGATACAAGGCTCTCAAAAATCCTGAGGTAAAGGCTTCTGATTTCGCGATCAACAATTCAAAAGCCTGGAAAAGAGTGATCGGTAGTACGCCTTCTCTACACAATTTCGTCCTTGGTGAAGGGAGTGATTTTGGGCAATTGAAAGGTTCGACTGATGCGAAACTCAAACAGAGATTTGTAGATACATGCATGGAAGCCCTGACTGACGGCGTCAGGTACACGCCCTCGGTATCAACTGTCGAACTTGCGGATCTGGCTACGATTGATTTCAGCAAGTCAGTGGTAATTATTTGCGTGACAGAAAAAGCGAAATCCGAGCATGGGAAAATGGGCGATCACTGGGTTTGCGTAGTTGGTCGTGATGATGATGAGAGGAAATATTTTGTGGCTTGTTCCTTCACGCATCAACGTTACGGGTTCACAGAGCGTCAGGATAAGAGAACCAAGCGGTTTTATAATACGACCATCGCATTCAAGGGTCTAAACCGAACCACCATCTATCCAGACAACATCAATTTAATAAACATTATCCCTGAGTGATATTCACATGAGGCTCGGTATCGATGGGCCGCTATTGGCCGATTCTTGCCTGACATGAGAGCAGAAAACGGCCAACCCGTGTCTTATCCACTCACGTGGCCGAAACGATATACTTCGGGACAATGGTCTATGCGTGTGTATGACTCTGCACCTTGGAGACATGATGGATCGTTCTAAAAAGGTGCTGCTGGCCCCGGCGATGCCGGAAACTCATCATCGGGGGCGCCGTGGGTGCTGGTGTGCGTGCGGGGTTCAATCCCATAATCGTCATAAGCCTTGAGCTAAGCTGATGTGGTCACTGCTGAATTTGCCAATCACCCTCAAGAACTCATGCATGGAAGACATTCCAAACGCCTCAGCCACCACTGCTGATTCGTCGGAGGACACCATTACTCGGGAGTCTCTCTACGAGCAGGCTTGGTCTACACCCATGACCAAAATAGCTGAGCGGTATGGCGTTTCCTCCAGTTACCTAGCACGCATTTTTACCAACCTTAATATACCCCGGCCTTCAGTGGGATATTGGGCCCAAGTGGCTGTGGGGAAACGTAAAACGCCGCCGGCACTCCCTGATGCCCATCCAGGTGCGCTCGTTGCCTGGAGCAGGAATGGAGCGCCCGAGCAAATCTCCCGATCTCTTCCAAAAGCCCCTGTAAAGAGCCGCGATAAGCTGGTTGATCGTCTTGCACTACTTCCTCGTCGGCATCCGCTATTGATAGACATCGAGGAGCATTTTAAGAAAGCCCACGAAACAGACGAAGGTTACCTTCGTCCATCGAAACGCTCCGTCTGAGAGACTGTTGCCTTTTCTTTTGAATCAGGTTTTGCCCCCCTCGGCCATGTGCAGAAAGCCGGAATTCTCAGCCGCACAGACATTTAGCATATCAATCAAGTGTCATCGGAACCGACCTGACGATGCAGCTTGACAACTGAATCCGCGCTATACAGCTAAGTGCAAAGAGGCAATTGGGGCGTGGTTGAAGCAGTTAGACGCAGCGCACTCCGCTGAGTCATGACTTTTTACGGGGTTTATTGTACTTGTTTATCCAAAAACGCCGACAAAGGTCCACTTTGAACTAGATCACGTGCTTTGCGGAATTCTTCAAATTCTTGTGCGGGCAAAACTATATAAGGTAGATCAGTCTTGCCACGTATTGAGCCTAACGTGTAAGCATAACTTTTGGGATTCTGTTTATCAGTTTTTATGAAGATCAACATACCTCCAACGAGCAGTCGGTAACCATTCACGCCTTCCTGCCGGTCTGATTTCGGTGTGCGGTACGCAAAAACTCCGTCGTCTTCATCATGGGTCTTCAGGCGAAATAACAAGGCATCAATACTCGTTGGTATTGGACTTTGGTTGAATGCGATGTCCCTTAATATGTCGCGATAGGGGCCTAAATCAATTTGTCCATTCTGCTCTGATGAAGCGCTATACTTCCATAGGATGCCCGCAGCAAATCGCAGTATATCATCCCCTTTCGAGCCCGCTAGAAGGTACTTGCCAATTACAGCGTCTTTGGCAGACTTTCTTATTTTGCGAAATGCTTGCGCGGCAATGTTTTCAAATTTTCCCAGGTTGTTGTCGCAGTTTTTGCAAAGTATGCTCTGCTCAAATACTCCTGACTGAGTGTGATCATAATCTTCAGGACTTCTAGCTAATGCGTGAGCTTTTCCTACTTGCACTTCTCGGGCAAAAGTTCTTGGTAAAAGGTGAGAGTTGATCGTGGGTGTTGTACCGCAAATAAGACAGCTCATCAGGGGCTTCCGTTTCTGGAGTAATAGAATGAGAGTAATGGGCTTTATCGAGAAGTTCAATATCAGGCTATTGGCCGTTTTCTGCCTGTCACCACACTATTGGCCTTGGGTCGAACAAGGCCCGATGACCAGAAACACTCCGCAAATTTTCGTCAATGGATCCCAAGTGTTTACGCCGCCAAACGCGAGCAAGCGCCTTACCCTTCATAGCGCGGTTCCATCACTCGGCATGGTATTGACCGCAGGAACATCATCACCCGTCAGGAGTCACTCTTCAGCTTGGATTTTCTGATCCTGGGTGTACGTTTGACGGCGGGAGCCTGACGCATCTGCGTCAGTTGTTGTTCCAGAATATCGGCTCGGACCTGCTGCGCCACGGCACGCTGTTGAGTTTCACTGAGCTCGTTTTGAGTCGACTCCAGCCGCCGTTGCAACTGCTCGACGTGGCGTCCGACGGCCTTGAGTTCGGCCGTGATGGCTTTGCCCTCTTCCCGGGCGTGATCGACCTCACGGTGGGCGCGATCTTCGACGCCACGGACGTAGGCTTCCTGGGCAACGCGCTCCTGCTCGGCCTTGAGCCGCTGCGCCTGCAGTTCCTGCTGGAGTGCCCGACTTTGTTGCTGAGCCTCGCTACGCTCGCGCAGCAGATCTTCGCGCTGCTGCTGCAGGTCCCGATCTGCGTCTGCCTCTGCACCAGCAACAACTCGAGATCGGCCAGGCGCAACTCGGCCGCTTGGCGTCCGGCCATGGCCTCCGCCGTCTGCAGACGACATTGCGCCGCGTCTTGGCGCGCCTGATCTTCGATCACGGCCACCCGCTCGCGCTCGGCGGCCAGCACCTGGCGATGCTGGTCCAGGGACTGCTCGGCGACGCCTTGGGCCATCTGAATCGCCTGTTGCCACACCGCAACAAACGCCTGCGACACCTCCGTCGGCAGTGCCGGCAGGCGCGTCTCGCCACTTAGGCGCTCGGCTAGCCGCGCCCACCATTGATCGAGCAGTCCGCCGACGCGCGCCGGACTGCCGCGACAGAACGCCGAACTAAAAAGTTGAAAACTAGAGAACTGATTTCTTGAAAAAACGGTTTCCGTATTTTCGAGAAACTTTAGTTGCAGTCGGTCATTTATCGGTTTCGTCTCGCAAGCCAAGTACATCGATGTAGAATTAAAAACTCGGAGAGTTAGCAGCCAATGAGCGATGGGCTTTAGGCTACAAGCCACAGCCACAGCCACAGTGCACCCCCGCCCTCATGGAGAGGAAAAATGACGATGCCAGACGAGCGTTCCCGCGCAGTGGTGCAGACCCGCGAATTTCTAGTTGAGCTAAGTCGAGATAACTCCCTTCCAGATCGAGTAAGGCGTGATGCTAAGTTTTTGTTACGACACTTTCCTACGCGTGATGACGTGGCCTTGGCGGGACGAATAGAGGAACATAGCGGCACCTTGCCTTTTCGAGCTTCGGGGCCCGTATTCAGCTCTACCATTACAAGATGAACACCCCAACGACTGCTCGGCGTCAGATAAACAAGAAAGGCGAACTGCGCGACGCTGCGATCGCCGCATTTTGGGATTTCAGCGCCAATCGCGTATTGCTCAACGATTCAGAGCGGTTGCTCCAAATTAAGGCAGGCTTCTCCGCTCAGCTTTTCCAAGTGGTTCGCATAATTTTTGAGCTTCAGGACAGCAATTTGGAGAAACTACTCTGTGCGTCAGTCTCCACACTCGAACGCCGTCGTCGTGAACAAAAGCCCCTCGACTCTACCGCGTCTGAACGGCTAGATCGAATTGCGGTTGTCTGTCTCTTGGCTGAAGGGGTCTTCCAAAGCAGAGATATGGCTGCATGCTGGATGTCTAAACCAAACAAAGCCCTCGGCGGACATAAGCCAGTACTGCTCTGTGGAACTGAGATCGGAGGTAAGCAGGTTCGTCGGGTACTTCAAGCTTTGGAGTGGGGAGGCACTGTTTAAATTTGGATTCGGTACGCTAGTGTTATTCCAACTCACCTTCTCCTTAACTTGCGGGACTAACCAGAGTGCTCCAATCGCGTAATGAGTAGACTTTGGCTTTTTCAAAGCCTAACCCTTTGAATTACATAGGCTTCGTCCTTCTGACCACCATGACGGCCACCGTTTTTTTAACGATATGCGTAGACTGGCTGCTTGCCGTACAAAACCTTAACTCGTTGATTTATATGGTTTTAGTCCAGTGCGAGATTCCGGGAACAGATCTCAAATTTTTTTCGAAATGAGTAGATATGTTTCGGAGATCGATAGTGCAGTTCTGCGTAACAGGGTAAACACAACCCGCACCATGCCGCCACGCATGCAGGTAGTAAGTCAGGGCGTCGGCGGTGCATTTCGGTCGTGAGCACGTCAAGCCTTTCGTTTATTTGGTGGGTGCGGATAGAAATATAATGCCCAAAGCGGTCGTTCACTAAAGGCGGCTATCGATCAGCACAGCTTTTGTGCCATATAACTGCTCGATTCCGCGAGTAGGTATCAATCGGGAATCTCATGGATCCTCTTTTAACCGGTCGATTACATACTGCTGACCAGATGGCCTCCATCCACGGCCAGAATACTACCCGTCATAAATGCACCCGCATCGCTGGCGAGCAGTAAAAATGGCCCCTCCAGCTCGCTGAGCTCGCCAAGTCGACGCATTGGAATCAGCTCACGGATATAGCTGTTACCCCGCTCACTATCGAAAAACGCTTCATTCATCTCCGTCTTGAAGTAGCCCGGAGCTATGGCGTTTACCCGGATATTGTAGCGCGCGAGTTCCAACGCCAGCGACTTGGTCAACTGCACGACACCGGCCTTCGCGACACAGTAATGGCTGTAGCCGATGGCGACGCGCAGGCCAAGTATCGATGCGACGTTGACGATGCTACCGCCTCGCCCGGCCTTGGCCATCCGTTGTCCGGCGACTTGGGCAACGCGCCAGACGCCATCAAGGTTGGTTGCCAGCATGGCGCGCCAATCTTCTTCGTTGATCTCCAGTGGGCGCTGACCGTTGCCGATACCCGCATTGTTAAGCACTACATCAACCACGCCAAAGTGTGCTTCGGCGACATCGAAAGCCGCCTCGACGCTGGCCCTATCGGTGACATCAAGGGCGACCGAAAACGCTTCGCCACCCTCCCACTCAATATCCTGGGCGACCTGTTTCAGCCGTTCCACACGCCGGGCGGCCAGCACCACGCGAGCACCGGCGCGTGCAGCCAGCCGCGCCAGATGCGCGCCTATGCCGCTAGAGGCGCCGGTGATCAGGACGGTCCTGTCGGCAAGGGAGAAGCCTTCGGCAAAATTGTGTTTCATCGACACACCTCGTACAGCATGCGGGCGAAGGAGTGGATGGCTATGTCTGTCATGGGGATATCTTTCATACGAATGGGGTTCCCCCTCCCTCCGAGAACGAGCCAGCCTAAGACAATGCGTGGTCGTCCGGATGGCTCGCCCTGATACCAGAGCGAGAGGGAATATCAGATTCTTTCGATGTGGGTTTTACCGGCAGCGACCAACCGTTCAAGCAGCGGTGCCGGCTGGAACCACATCTCGCCGTATTCACCAAGGGCATGGTGATAGTGCTGGATACCGGCCAGGACCTTGTCGAGGCCCAATTGTTCGGCGTAATACATGGGGCCGCCGAGATGCGCGGGTAAGCCGTAGCCATTGATCCATACCAGATCAATATCGCCGGAGCGCAATGCGATGCCTTCGTCCAACAACTGGATGCCTTCATTGATCAGCATGTACAGGCAGCGATCATGGATTTCCTGATCATCAATGGAGCGTCGGGAAACACGCAGCTCACCGGCAAGACGCTCTGTCAGTGCGACGACTTCGATGTCTTCGTAACGGTCACGCCCTTCGTAGAGGTAAAAACCTCGCCCGGTCTTTTGGCCGTATCGTCCCAGGGCATAAAGCTCCTCGCCGAGTCGGCAGTAACTTTCATCATGGGCAATGGCCGCACGATTCGAGTCGCGCATCAAAAAACTCACATCGATGCCGGCAAGGTCCAACATGCTGAAGACCCCCATGTTCAGGTCCAGGCCGGTAAGCACTCCATCCACCTGCGCCGGTGTGGCACCCTCCAATACCAGGCGATGAGCTTCGCGTGCGTAGGGTTCAAGCATGCGGTTGCCGATAAAACCAAAACAGACGCCGGAGATCACCGGCAGCTTGCCAATACGCTTGGAGATCGCCATGGTGGTTGCCACAACTTCTGGTGCGGTGTTTTTGCCTCGCACCACTTCCAGCAACCGCATGACATTAGCCGGGCTAAAGAAGTGCAGGCCGATCACGTCCTGCGGGCGGGAGACCGATGCTGCAATGGCGTCGACATCGAGCGACGATGTGTTTGTCGCCAATATGGCGCCAGGCTTGCATGTCTTTTCCAAGGTGCGGAATACCTGCTGCTTGACCACCAGGTTTTCGAACACGGCTTCGATCACCAGGTCCGCATCGGATAGATCCTCGTAGTCAAGGGTGCCAAACAGCAGATCCATACGCTGCTCCAATTCTACGGCGGTCATCTTTCCGCGTTTGACACTGATCTCGTAATTCTTGCGGATCTGCATCAAGCCACGGTCCAACGCCTGCCCCTCAAGTTCCAGCAAGGCTACGGGTATACCGGCGTTGGCGAAGTTCATGGCAATGCCACCTCCCATGGTGCCCGCTCCAATGACCGCAACCTTTTCGATCTTGCGCAGCGTAATGTCTGCCTCGATGCCTGGGATTTTCCTGGCCTCGCGCTCGGCGAAGAACACATGACGCAGTGCCTTCGATTGACGGGAAGCCTCGGCATGCTTGAACAACGCCAGTTCTCGGGTGAGCCCTTCTTCCAGCGGCAACAGACAAGCGGCTTCCAGTGCAGAGAGCACCAGGCGCGGGGCCAGACGGCTTTTCCAAAGCGGTTCATGCTCGGCACGAAAACGGGCGAGGAAGTCGTCCGGAAGGCCCTCGGCCGGTTTCGGCCATGCCTCTGCCGGCCGCGCCGGGGCGTCGCATTCGATCAGTTCGTGAGCGTAAGCACGTGCTTCATCAAGCAACTGCTCGGTACTGGTTGCGATGCGGTCGAAAATGCCCAGCCGGCGGGCGCGTACAGCATCTATCTGTTCACCCGAAAGAATCAGGTTCAGTGCTGACTCAGCGCCGATCAGCCTCGGCAAGCGCTGAGTCCCTCCAGCGCCGGGCAGCAGTCCCAGATTTATTTCCGACAGTCCAACACGGGTACCAGGCTCAGCAATCCGGTATCCGCAAGCCAAGGCCAGCTCCAGCCCCCCTCCAAGCGCGAGCTTGCCAATCGCGGCAATCAGTGGTTTGTGGATCTCGGTCAGGCGCACCATCGTGTTGGGCAGATCCGGCTTGGAGAAGGAGGCATCGGTGCCAAATTCAGCAATGTCGGCACCGGCACTAAATAGCCCTTGCTCACCATAGAGAATAATGGCCTGCACCTTGTCATCTGCGGCAGCGCGCTCGCAGGCATCGATGATAGCGGCGCGCAGGGGCTGGCTGAGCGTGTTGACTGGCGGACGGACCATTCCGATCAGGGCCAAACCGTCTTCAAGGCAGTAGTGGATCAGGTCACACATTGGGGATCCTTAAGTAGCGTTACCAGGACTTCAAAATTGATGTTTTGCATTTCAAAAAAAGGCATCGCCAACGCTGGCAACTGGCTAACTGGGCTGAGCGCTAGCCACGCGGCTTGAAATTGCAGAGCTCCAGACGCCGAAGGAGCATATGGAGTAGAAGCAATAGATTGAACAGACGGCGAGTGAGGTCAACGTCACGGCCAGGGAGGAAAAAAGGAATGAGCGCATCGAAAACCTCCGTCATTCGGCTGGAGCCAAATGCAGTGCCTTTTGTTATTGAGGGTTCGATTCTGGGCAACGGCAGAAGCAAAAGCTTTGCAGATCACGCCACAAAATATGCAGTTCATGACGTTCATGAACCGTGCTCACAGGGTGGTTGTCTGCCGTTGCGAGATACCGCTGGGGAAATGAGGGAAGATTTCTTGATGTATCAAGTGAGCAAATAGTGTCTCAAATAGTGTGCTTTCATCCAACCATGAAGTTTTCATTGCAGTACTGAGCTTTTTCTGCACAATCCCCGGCATTGAAATCGATTCGAGACCTTCTGATGTCCCTGACTCCTCAAGATGAAAGACTCATCAAAGCGTTGGCCCTGGCTATCGTTGATCGCCCTCGGGCGACACTCAAGGAACTGGCTGAAGCTGCTGGAGTGAGCAAAGCCACTCTGCATCGTTTCTGCGGCACCCGTGACAACCTGGTGCAGATGATGGAACGCCACGGAGAGAAAGTGCTCAATCAGATTACCGCCACGACCGACCTGTCGAACGGCGAGCCGGTGGAGGCACTGCGAGGTTTAATAAATGAGCATTTGGCGCATCGTGAAATGCTGGTCTTCCTGCTTTTCCAGTACCGCCCCGATACCTTCGCGGTAAATGGTAAAGGCGACCGCTGGCAGTCTTACGCGGATGCCCTTGATGCTTTCTTCTTTCGCGGTCAGCAACTGGGAGCTTTCCGTATCGACGTCACCGCAGCTGTCTTCACAGAACTGTTTCTGACCATGATCTTCGGCATGGTCGATGCGGAGCGCCGTGGGCGCGCGGCAAGTGCCAACTCCGCCAATGTACTGGAACAGATGTTCTTGCATGGCGCTGCCGGCGCTGCCCGTCCCAAATAATCCCCACCCCACTTTCACCCAAAAAAGAGCCCCGTGACCTGACGGTTCACGGGGCTAAACAACAAATCGGATGCGCCAACTCAAGGAGCTCTTGCCAGGGTTTATCTAACCCTTGCTTGCGCTGACCATCCCCCGCCCAGCGAGCGGAACAGGTCGACCAAGGCAATTTGACGCTGAGTGCTGACTTCGATAAATGCGGTCTCGTTGACGAAGCTGGTGCGCTGGGCGTCGAGGTAACGAAGGTGACTGTCGATACCACCTTCATAGCGGGCCTTGGCCAGTTTCAGCGTTTCGCTGCTGGTGTTGGCCAGGGCGCGTCGGGCAGCCTCTTCCCGGCGTAAGGTGTCGGTGGCGGCCAGTGCATCGGCGACCTCGCGGAACGCTGTCTGAATCGTGCTCTCATACGCCGCCACCGCAGAGTCTTTGCGCGCTTCTGCCAGACTCAGCCCTGCTCTATTGCGGCCGGCATCAAACAGAGGCAGAGACAGCGTCGGCACAAAGCTCCAGGAGCGCGAACCACCATCGAACAGACCGGACATCTGCGCGCTGGAAGTGCCGAAACTGCCAGTCAGGCTGACGCGCGGGAAGAACGCTGCACGTGCGGCGCCGATATCGGCGTTACGCGCCTTCAAGCGATGTTCCGCAGCGAGAATATCCGGACGCCGTTCGATCAATGCCGAAGGCGTGTCGGGCGCGATGTCCTGAACCAGCATCGGCGCCTCCTGCAACATTTGCGGGATCGACTTCGCCGCGTCTTTGGTGCCGAGCAACAAAACCAGCGCATTGAAGGCCTGGTGCTTTTGCCGAAGATTGCTTTCCTGTTCTGCACGAGATTGCTCCACCAATCCCAACGCCTCCTGATAATCCAGCGCAGTAGCACTGCCAGCCGAGCGCCGCTGACTGATCAGGGCGAACGAGTACTCGCGGCTGATAAGGGTCTGCTGTGTTAGTTCCAGTCGGCGCTGGGCTCCGTCATGAACCAGATAGGCTTGACTGACCTCGGCGATGAGAGCGATCTGCGCAGCACGTGCGGCCTCTTCGGTGGCGAGGTACTCCTGCAACGCAGCATCGCTAAGACTCCTCACCCGACCGAACAGGTCCAGTTCATATTCAGGCAGCGATAGGCCGACCTGATAACTGCTGACAACTCCCGACCGGCCGTTGTTGGCCAAGTCCGCCGGTAGCCGCTGGCGATTGCCCACGGTACCCGCGTTGAGTCCTGGTACCTGATCCGCACGCTGGATGCGGTATTGCGCACGGGCCTGCTCAATGTCCAGAAGCGTTTGGCGCAGCGAGCGGTTGTTGTCCAGGGCGATGACTACCAGACGGCGTAGATCAGGATCGACGATAAACGTCTGCCACACCAGTTGGTTGATCGGATTGGCCTGCTTCGTCGACTCACCCGCCCAGTTTTCTGCAACAGGCGCGGCGGGACGCTCATACGTTGGTGCCAGCGAACAACCGCCCAGCAGCATGGCGACCACAAGCGTAGAAAAAGCCGAAATACGCATGAGTCACTCCTGGGTCAAAGCGGGTTGTTCAATGGGCGC
>Ga0105251_10002017_pt1 | contig 16487 bp, 14 predicted proteins | sample KBSS64metaG_FD_80424 | JGI IMG/M metagenome (GOLD analysis project Ga0105251, IMG submission 80424) | Switchgrass rhizosphere microbial communities from Kellogg Biological Station, Michigan, USA - KBS S6-4 metaG | ecosystem: Host-associated > Plants > Roots > Rhizosphere > Soil | place...
CAGCAACTACGACAGCAACTACGGCTCCCCGGCCGAGCAGGACGTACGCATCCGCATGAAGCAGGATCACTACGCCTTTGCGTCCGAGATCCGCAACCTGCAAGGCCCGTTCACCTCGGTGAAACTCGACGCCGGCTACACCGACTACAAGCACATGGAAATCGAAGGCGGCGAGACCGGCACCACCTTCAAGAACAAGGGCTATGAAGCGCGGGTTGAAGCGCGACACCTGCCGATCGGGCCATTCAACGGCGTGGTGGGCGCGCAGGTGAGCCGCAACGAATTCTCGGCGCTGGGTGAAGAAGCCTTCGTGCCGCAGACCGACACCAATGCCGGCGCGCTGTTTATCCTCGAAGAAATGCAGGCCACCGAGCGCCTCAAGCTGAGCCTCGGCGGGCGCCTGGAACACACTAACGTCGACCCGGACGGCAAAGGCAACGCGCGCTTTGCCAATGCCAACAAATCCGCCGACTTCACCGCCGGCAGCCTGTCGTCTGGCGCGGTGTACACCCTCACGCCAATCTGGTCGCTGGCCGCTACCCTCGGCTACACCGAACGCGCCCCGACGTTCTACGAGCTGTATGCCAACGGCGCTCACGTTGCCACCGGCACCTATGAACTGGGCGACGCCAACCTGTCGAAAGAAAAAGCCGTGTCCAGCGACCTGGCGCTGCGCTTTGACAACGGCACCCACAAGGGCAGCTTCGGCGTGTTCTACAGCCACTTCTCCAACTACATCGGCCTGCTGGGCAGCGGTCGCACCTTGAATGACGAAGGCGAGGAGGATGCCGGCGGCATTCCGGAATACAAATACTCCGGCGTGCGCGCGCGTTTCGCGGGCTTTGAAGCCCAGGATCACATCAAGCTGGGGGAAGGTGCCTACGGCAAGTTCGCGCTGGAACTGTCCGGCGACTACACCCGCGCGACCAACCTGGACACGGGTGAAGCCTTGCCACGGATTGCGCCGTTGCGTTTGAACAGCGGCTTGCTGTGGGAACTGGATCGCTGGCAGGCGCGGATCGACGTTGAACACGCGGCGGGTCAGGGGCGTGTGCCGGATAACGAAAGCGGCACCGACGGCTACACCACCCTGGGCGCCAGCGCCGGCTACCGTTTCAACGTGGGCGGCAGCCAGTGGCTGGCGTTCGTCAACGGCGAGAACCTGACAAACCAGACCGTGCGCTATGCCAGCTCGATCCTGCGGGACATCGCCCCTGCGCCGGGGCGAAGTGTGCAGGTTGGGTTGCGCACCACCTTCTAACTGACTGCACTCGGTTAAAACTGTGGGAGCGGGCTTGCTCGCGAAAGCGCAGTGTCAGTCAATACATGGGTGACTGACTCACCGTCTTCGCGAGCAAGCCCGCTCCCACATTGACTGTGCCCACTTCGAACAGGTGGTGGGGTTAGTACCGCGCATCCACGGGCTTCCCCCCCTTCGGCCAATCCTTCACCTTGTCCGGGAAATCCGGACGAGGTTGTTGGGAGAAGTACGCCGCCACGTCCACCGCCTCCTGATCCGACAACCCGCCCTGGCCCAACGGGAATTTCTCGTGGAAGCCAATCGGCATGTTGCGTTTCACGAACGCCGCCGCCGTGTACAGCCGCGCCATCCCCGCCCCGATATTGAACGATTGCTCGCCCCACAACGGCGGGTACACCCACTCGCCATCCGCCCGCGTCAACCCTTGGCCATTGTCGCCATGGCACACCGCGCACTGCTTGGCGTAGACCTGCTTGCCATTCTCCATGTCCGGCTTGATCGCAGGGTCGACCTTGCCCACGCCACGCCCGGCGACTTTATCTTCGGGCTGGGTGTTGTTTTTCATCCAGTCGAAGTACGCCACCATCGCCTGCATATCCGCCGATTCCGGTGGCAGTGGCTTGCCATTCATCGAACGCCGGAAGCAGCCGTTGATCCGCTCTTCCAGGCTCACCACCTTGCCCGCACGCGGCGCATAGCTCGGGAAAAATGCCGAGACACCCACAAACGGCGAACCGTCCGCCACGGTACCGGCGTTGAGATGGCAACTGGTGCAGTTCAAGGCATTGCCCACATTGTTCGGCAGCAGTTCCTTGGTTTGCAGGTGCAGGCGCATGCCACGCAGCACTTGATCGGCATTCGGCGCTGCCAGCAACTCCGCCAGGCGCGGGGTTTCGAACGCTGACGAATCGGTGGTGACCGGGTTGAGCTGGCCACGCATTTTCTTCACTTGGGCAGCACTGATGGGCGTGCCTTCGTTGCCCCAGCTGCTGCGTACAAAACTGAGAATTTCAGCGATTTCCTGATCCGCCAACCGGGCAAACCCGGGCATGGTGTAAACCCGTGGATGAGTCGCCGTTTCAGCGGTCTCCCAGCCCGTGAGGGTGATGTGCAGCAGTGAAGTCGGGTTGTTGGAGGCCACGCCGGGGTTGCCGGCCAACTGCGGAAACAGCCCCTTCACCCCGCCGCCGTCGCTGCGGTGGCAGTCACTGCAAAACTGCATATAGCCCAGGCCGCCCCGGCTGGTGAACAGGTCCTTGGGCGGTGCAGCAGGTTCGTGGGCCACGGCGGGCATCGGCAGGTCATCCTTGCCCGGTGGCAAGGATTTCAAATAGGTCGCGATGGCCGTCAAGTCAGCGTCAGTGAAATGCTGGGTACTGTGATGAATCACATCGGCCATATTGCCCGATACCGTGGCAAAGCGGTTCTGCCCGGTTTTGAGCAATTGCACGGTGTCTTCCACCGTCCACAGGTTGCGCAGGCTCAAGGCGCGCCAGTGCTCGACAGTCTCTCCGGCCAGGTAGTGCCGACCACTGCGGCCCGCATCGCTCATGGCCTTTTCCTGGAAGGCAATGCCGCGCGGGGTGTGGCAGGAACCGCAGTGGCCCAGGCCCTGGACCAGGTAAGCGCCCCGGTTAAGCACTTCATCCTTTGCCGGGTCAGGCGCAAACGGCTGCTTGTCGAGAAACGCAAAATTCCACAACGCCAGGCCCCAACGCTGGTTGAACGGGAAGCCCATCTCCGCTTCCAGATTGGGTTTGTTCACCGCTTCCACGCCCTGCATCAGGTAGGCGAACAAGGCGCGCATGTCGACCTCACTCATCTTCGCGTAGGACGGGTACGGCATCGCCGGGTACAGGTTCTGCCCGGCCGGCGTCACGCCTTCACGCATCACCCGGTCGAACTGCTCGAAGGTGTACTGGCCGATGCCGGTGTCGCGGTCCGGAGTGATATTGCTCGAGTAGATCGTGCCCATTGGCGTGCTCAGTTCAAGCCCGCCGGCCATTTGCGCGCCTTGCTTGGCGGTGTGGCAGGCGATGCAGTCGCCCAGTTGGGCAACGTATTTGCCCTGTTCGATCAGCGTGGGGTCGGCTTCGTTGGCGTGCAGGGGAAGGGAAAGGCACAGCACCACCCCCACAAGGCCCAGACGTGACAGGGGAAAAATCATCGCACTATTCCTTTAATAACCCGGCGTGGGGCGGTCCCCTCGGCGCAGGTCTGCAATCGTTTTTATTGGGTCATCAGGCAGATAACCGGGGCATGGTCGGCCCCAGCTTCGTTGTAGCGGATTTTTTGCGCGCGGCCCTTGATGTGGATCAGGCGGCATGTTCTACAGTGGAACTGAAATTGACTAATTGACGCGGGCATCGATGTCGGCGAGGAGAGCAAGGATGCGTTATTCACCCTTTGTGGGGCGCATTGGCGGCGAATCCGTCAGTGCCTGGGATATTCACTACGCCGCCGCCGACGCTCAACTGCGTGGCGAAGACGTGATTGTGCTCAGTGTCGGCGACCCGGATTTCGCCACACACAGCGCGATCTGTGAAACCGCCGTGGACGCCCTGCGCGCCGGCGACACCCACTACACCCCTGTGCTCGGCCGCCCGAAACTGCGGGAAGCCATCGCGGCCCGGCAGAGCCTGCTGCAAGGGATTGCGGTGCACGCCGACAATATTGCCCTGGTCGCCGGCGCGCAGAATGGCCTGTTCGCGGCCTGCTTGTGCCTGTTCAGCCACGGCGATGAAGTGCTGGTGCCGGAGCCGATGTACCTGACCTACGAGGCCTGTGTCCAAGCCTCGGGGGCACGCATTAAAACCGTCGAACAACCGGCCGCCAACGGCTTTCGCCTGACCCGCACCGCGCTGCAAGCCGCGATTACCGACAAGACCCGGGGCATCGCCCTCGCTACACCGTGCAACCCCACCGGCAACGTCTACTGCCGCGAAGAGCTGGAAGCCGTCGCCGAAGTGGCACGCGCCCACGACCTGTGGGTGATTTGCGATGAAGTGTATGGGCAGCTCATCTATGACGATCAACACCTGAGCATCAGCGCATTACCCGGCATGGCCGAGCGTACGGTGGTGCTCAACAGCCTGTCGAAAAGCCACGCCATGACTGGCTGGCGGGTAGGCTGGGTGGCCGGCCCGCCCACGTTGATCAGCCATCTGGAGAACTTGCTGCTGTGCATGATTTATGGCCTGCCAGGGTTTATCCAGGCGGCGGCGCTCAAGGCACTTGAATTGGATGAGGCCGTGGTCAGCGATGCCCGCGCGGTGTATCGGCGCCGGCGTGACCTGGTGGTGAACGCGTTGAGTGCGATCAGCGAGCTGGACTGCCGAGTCCCCCAGGCGGGCATGTTCATGCTGGTGGACGTACGCCGCACCGGGCTCACGGGCCGGGAATTCGCCTGGCAACTGTATCGCCAGACCGGCGTATCGGTGCTTGACGCCCAGGCCTTTGGCCCCAGCGCCGAAGGGTTTGTGCGGGTTTCGTTTACCGTTGCCGATGACACCCTCAGGGAGGCTTGCCAGCGCATTGCCGGCTTCGTTGAAGGGCTTGGGGCCAACGCCGCGCCTTTACGTGATCGCCGATAACGGGCATAAAACGCCCTTTGCCCCGTTCGAAGGACTGCCATGTCTCAAGGATTGACCTATCGCCAGGCGCACCTGGATGACCTGCACACCCTGTGCGTGCTGGGCCAGCCGCTGAACCGCCTGCACCACCAGGAACGGCCCGATATCTATCGTGATGCCACCGACCAGGTGGAGCGCGACCAGTCCCATTGGCGGCCCTGCCTGACCAGCCGGGTTCAGGCGGTGTTTCTTGCCGAGCAGCACGGCGTTGGTGTTGGATTTATCACCGCGCAAATCATCGAGACCGCCAGCCCGTTGTTGCAGCCGCTGCGTGTTGCCAGGATCGGCTCGATCTGCGTGCTGGAGGCACACCGCGGCCAGGGCATTGGCCGTGAACTGATGGCGCTCGCCGAACGCTGGGCCATCCGCCAGGGCGCCCGGGATTTGCGCCTGACCGTCTGGGCCTTCAACGAACCGGCGCAGCGGCTGTACGAGGAATTGGGCTACGAAAAACGCGCCTTCGAAATGGGCAAGCGCCTCGGTTAAATCGATGGACAGACCACGCGCAGCCCGGCGAATATCGACGCCCAACTTCATCAGGCACGGACGCTGACCATGCTCGACATTCTTCAGGGCACGCCCCTTTGGGTGTATGCCGTTTATCTGTGGATCTGCTGGTACGGGATCAAAGCCATCGGCGGCAGCCGCGAAAACCACCGGTCACTGGTTATCCTGCCGGTGGTGCTGGTGATCTGGTCGCTGTTGTCCATTGAGCATTCAACGCTGTCGATCGGTTGCTGGCTGGGCGGTGCCGCCGTGGGTTGCCTGTTGGCGATGGCGATGTTCACCGCCAAGGATGCACGCCTCGATGGCCACACGCTGGTGCTGCCCGGCACCTGGAAAATCCTGCTGATCTCCCAACTGTTCTTCGTCGTGAAGTATTACCTCGGTTACCAGCACGCCGTGCACCCGTTGCTGTCGAGCACCGCGCCAATGCTGGCCCTGGCCGGCGGGGCTTCGGGTTTTACCGTTGGGCTGTTTTGCGGGCGGGCGATCAAGCTGCAGCGGGCGTTGGCATCATTCAACCGGGATGAGGGCATTGTGCTGCCTTGACCTGATCCCCCTCCCCGCTGAAAATGCGCGACGCTTTTCCCGTCTCCCCGTTTACTGAAGTAGTGAAATTTCAATGTCCGATTCCCGCACCGAAGAATCCGTAGTCGCCTTGCAGTCCAAAGCTGAATACGAAAACGCCATCAATCTTTCACAGCACGTGCCGGCGGCCAAGACCATCAGTGAAATGGTGCTGGACGCGTTCCACACCTCCAAGGAAAGCGACCAGATCCGCGAGCTGCGCGTGGCCATCCGCCAGGCCCACGACGCCTTCGACGACGACAAGGCCTACGACCTGATGGGCGAGCTCAAGCAGCTCAAGGACGCCGAAGCCGCCGACAACGCCGCCCTGGAAGACCTGAACACCAAGTTCTCCATCAGCCGCATCCTGTCCAGCTTCAAGGACGACCCGGAGTTCCAGGAGCTGGTCTACGGCCTGGCCCTCAAGGTGTTGAACCAGACCCACCAGGCGATCAGCAATCCGAGCGCCGGCAAAGGCAAGGCTTCCCGCCCGAAGAAGGAAATGGAAGTGTTCGCCATCAGCAAGGACGGCATCAGCGTCACCCTGCCGCTGCGTTCGCCGCGCTCCAAGCCGAACGTGGACCGTGAGGCGTTTGAGTTCCTCGGTTTTACCTTTGTCGGTGAAGGAGACGAGGCGGAACTGGAGGTTGAAACCTTTGTGGATAACTCGGGCGCCGAGCAGCCACTGACGCGTAAAAGCATCATCACGGCATTGCAGCAGCAAACCGCATTTGATGGCTACAGCATCGCCCAGCAGTAACCCGATCTAAATGTGGGAGCGGGCTTGCTCGCGAAGACGGTGGGTCAGTCACGTATGCATTGACTGACACTCCGCTTTCGCGAGCAAGCCCGCTCCCACATTTGACCTGCGTCGCAGCGAATTCAGCGTATGACCTGAGCCGCAAACACTTCGCGAAACCGCTTCATCTCATCAGCATTCCCCACGGTGACCCGCACCCACTGCGGCCAGTTTTGCCACACGCGCCCAATCTTCACGCCCTGCTCGTCCAGCCGCTCGATGACCTGTTCCGCCGGACGGCGCACATCAATCATGAAGCAGTTGCTGTGAGACGCCGTGCAGGTGAATCCGCGGTTTTTTAGCCAGGCCACCGTCTCATCCCGCAACCGGGTATTGAGCGCCTTGCGCGCCGGCACCAGTTGCGCATCCGCAAGGCTGGCGCGGCCGGCGAGCAGGCTGGCGGCCGCCGGCACGTTGTCCCCGCCAAACACCGCCAGTTGTTCCAGCAACTGCGGGTGACCGATCGCAAGCCCCAGGCGTGCGCCGGCCAGGCCGTAGATTTTCGAGAACGTGCGCAACACCAGCAAGTCATCATGGTCCTTGACCCACGCCACGCAACTGGGCGCATCGCTGAAGTCGATATAGGCCTCGTCCACCAGCAAAATGCTGCCTTTGGGTTTGTTCGCCAGTGCCTGTTCGATGGCCTTGGCGGGTGTGAGGGTGCCGGTGGGATTGTTCGGGTTGCAGAGGTAGATCAGGCCGGGCTGCCGGTCAATGGCGAGCATGGCGGGAAGGTCATGGGCATGATCGGCGGTGAGATCGACTTCGTGCACCCTGGCCTTGCGCGATTCGGCAGCCTGGCGCGGTACTTCGTAGGAAGGCGTGGCCATCACCAGGCTGCGGGTTTCGCTGGTAAACGCCAGCACCGCGTAGCGCAACGCAGCCATGGAGCCGGCGAACACCGCCACCTGCTCCTCCAAAATGCCCTGCTGCTGGGCAAATTGTTCAACCAGCGCGTACATGTCCGGGTACGGGTAGCGCCCCGAAACGGCAATACCGCGCTGCATGGCCTGCCGCGCAGCCGGCGAGGGCCCGTAGGGGCTTTCGTTGTAGTTGAGCAGCACCTCGGGCGGCGCCACGGCGGGGCTTGCTTCAGCCCAGTCCAGGCGACCCAGCAACGGCAAGGCTGCGCCCAGTGCGATCAGGGAACGACGACTCACGTTGACCATGATGACTTCTCCTTGTCGGCTCGCAGCTTCAGGTGCGGAATTCGCGCCCGTTCCTACAGTTGGGTATGACGAGGAAAACATCCGGTGATTTACCCGCCCAACAAAAAGCCCCGCACTTCATACCGAAGGCGGGGCTTTTGCGTGTCTGGCTAGTTGGAATGAAAACGCCGGTTCAACGCGATCCGCTTGGCCTCCACTGCCCGCAGGTGTTGGTGGTGACGCCGCCACAGCACCAGCACGATGACCAGCACCAGCGCCAACAGGCCACCGCCCCACAACAGATACGGCATCGCCGTGATCAATAACGGCGTATCCCCACCGCGACGCAGGCTGGTCACTTCTTCGGAACTGACGCTCAGCGCCGGGTTGCCGAAGGTCTGCAGGCTGTAGTTGGCGATGGCGGCGATTTGCGCGTCGTTCAGGTCGCCACCCAAAGCCGGCATATTCACTGCGCCGTCGGCACCTTTACGGTCGATGCCTGCAATGATTGCCATCACCAGGTTGTTGGCCTGGTTGCCGTTGAGCGCGGTGTTGAGGCTCAGGGATGGGTAGAACTTGTCCGCCGAGCCCTGGCCATCGCGACCGTGGCAGCTGGAGCAGGCCGAGTTGTAGAGGCGTGCGCCATCCAGGCCAGTGGCATCGGCCAGTGAGGCTTGATCGCCCTGGCCGGTTTCCAGGGCGCTCATGTCCACCGGCTTGACGTCGCGCACAATCCGCTCGGTCTGCCCGGGATCGCGGATCGGCGGCACGCTGTGCAGGTAGGCGGCCATGGCGTGCAGGTCGCTGTCGCTGAGGAAGCGGAAGCTGTTTTCCACCGCTTCGGCCATACCACCCGCTGCTTGAGCCTTGTCGGCGAGGTGACCGTTTTTCAGGAAGTTGACCAGGTCGTCCTCGCTCCAGTCGCCGAGGCCACTGACCTTGTCGGAGGTGATGTTGGGCGCAACCCAGCCACCCAGTCTGGCGCCGGCCAGGTACTGGCTGTTGTCCTCGGCCATCAAGGCATTACGTGGGGTGTGGCAGGCACCGCAGTGGGCCAGGTTGTCCACCAGGTACTGGCCGCGGCTGGTCTGTTCGGTGGCGCCGGGCTTGGGCACAAAACCCTGGTTGTCGAGGAACACCAGGTTCCAGCCGAACATCAGTTGGCGGATGTTGAACGGGAACGCCAGGTGCGTTTCCGGCACCGGCTGGTCCACGGCTTTGACGCCCTGTTGCAGGTACACGTACAAGGCGTGGATGTCGTCATCACTCATGCCTTGGTACGAGGTGTAAGGCATCGCCGGGTACAGGTGCTGGCCCTTGGCGTTGATGCCTTTGCGCAAGGCGTCCGCCAGTTGCTGCTCGGTGTAGTCGCCGATGCCGTAGGCCTTGGACGGGGTGATGTTGCTGGAGATGATCTTGCCCATGGGTGAGTCGATCACATACCCACCGGCCAGAGGCGCGCCACCGTTTTCGGCGGTGCGGTGACAGGCTTCGCAATCGCCGGCACGGGCGACATAGGCGCCCTTCTCGATCAGCGCATCGGTGTCTTCAGCGGCAAACACCGGCAACGCGGTGAGCAGCAAGGCCAGCAGCGGAAATTTAAGCAATCCCATGACCTAGACCTCCCGCGCAATGATGTCGGCCATACGGATACTCAGCGCCACGCCGGCCAGGGTCGGGTTGATGGTGCCGGAGGCCGGGATCACCCCGGTGGTGGCGAGGAACAGGTTGGCGTGGTCGTGGGTGCGGCACTCGTGGTTGACCACCGAGTCCTTGGGGTTGGCGCCCATGATCACGGTGCCCATCAGGTGGTCGCGGTTCTGGTAGCCGGTGTTGTCTTCCACCACCGTGCCGCCCATCAGTTGCACGAAGTGCGCATAGTCTTCAGTGACACCGGACTTGGCCGCCTTCACGTAATCGCCCACCTCGTAGTTGACCACCAGCATCGGGATGCCCAGGGCGTCCTTGCGGGTGCGGCTCGGGCGCACGGTGTTGGTCTGCAATGGCAGGGTTTCATACACGGTAGAGACGTCGACCCAACGCGCCGCATCGTGGCGGATGCGTTCGTCCAGCTCCTTGCCGTACACGCCCTGGGCGATCAGCCGCTTGGCCACGGCAATGTTCGGCACGTTGTTGGAGATCGAGTGTTTGACCGAGGCCCGCTCCTTGCGGAACTCGCCGTCGCGGCGGTTGAAAATCCCGCCCTGCTGCACCGCGCCGCGTCCCGGCCACAAAGGCTCGTCGGCGATAAATTGCAGGCCTTGGCCAGTGTGGTCCATCAGGTTGCGACCGACCTGGTCGGAGGAGTTGGCCACCTCGGAAATCAGCAGCAGCTTGGGGGTTTCCAGGCCGTGGGCGGCAACGATGAAGTACTTGGCGGTGAGCCGCACATCGGCACCGGTGGAGCTGCGGTAATGGATGGCGACGATCTTGTCGTCCGCGCCTTTTTCCAGCTTGTAGGCGGTGGCGTCGGTGATCAGCTTGGCGCCGGCCTGTTCGGCATGGCGGGCATGCACATCGCCGCTGTACATCGCACCGATGGGGCAGACCGGCATGCAGTTGTTGTTGCCGCTGCACGCCGGGCGCCCGTCGTAGGGTTCGGTGGCACGGCCGTTGGGCTCATGGATAAAGTGATAACCGGCCGGGGCCATGCGTTCACGCAGGCGCTGGAACAGGTAGGTATCGCCCTCCGGCGCCATCGGATAGGGGCTGGAGCGCGGCGGGAAAGCGCCGCCGCCCTGCCCGCTCTGGTCCTGGGTGTCACTGCCGCACACGCCAAGGGCAATTTCCGCACGTACGTAATAGGGTTCCAGTTCGCTGTATTCCAGCGGCCAGTCGCGACCTACGCCGTAGAGCGTCTTGAGCTTCATATCGTTGGGCAAGTAACGCCAGCACGCCGCCGCCCAGTGCCAGGTGGTACCGCCCACCAGTTTCAACATGCCGGGGCGAAACTCGAAAGAACCGGTGTTCTCGATGTATTGCTCATCATAAGAATGATGGGCCCACGGCTCATTCGGATAGGGTGAGTTGTAATTGCCCTTGTTCGACGAATTACGGAAGTTCTCGACTATCTTCCAGCGGGGAATATGTTCACCCGCTTCCAGAATAATCACCGACTTGCCGAGTTTGGCCAATTCAAAGGCTGCGTTACTGCCCAATGCGCCGGAGCCAACCACAATGACATCGGCGTCAAAATCCTGATTCATATAAGTGCCTTGTCTTAGTCGTTGGCCAGCGTGGCCGGGGGATTGACCCAGTAATTGGTTTTTCCCCGGGAGTACGTCGGGATCACTGTGGCGTCTGCGGTCGGCTGGTAGGCCAGCGCGCCGGTGAAGGTCACCAGCCGCGTGCCGTCGGTAGCGCGCAGGGACACCGGCGTGCCGGTGTAGCCCAGGTACCAGGCGGAGACGATTTTCTGTGTCGTATCCTTGATCACCGGGTCGCGGTAAAACGGGCTGCCGGACAACTGGCCGACGCTACGCACGTGATGCTGGCCAACCTTGCTCCACAAGGCTTTCATCTTCTGCGGAAACTCGGGGTCGTTCTGGGTGCACTGGGCCAGGATGCGCAAGGACAAGGCGGCATCCAGGCTCGGGCGTTCGAGGAGGAACATCGACAATTGGCGGAAGGATTCGACGTCGTCGCTGGCGGCGCTGCTGACTTCCTGGGCCAACGCAACACCGGCCCACAGCGGGGCAAACAGGCCGGCACCGGTCAAGGCTGCGCCTGAATACAGGAGTTTTCTTCGGGTTATCACGGGGTATCTCCTCATAAGTCGAACAACTATCGGCGCAGAGGCCAAGTTCGACTTCACTGCAAAAGGCTGAGTACTTCGTTCACGGAGGTTGAACGGACTTTAAGAGCCCTTTTTATAACTGCCAGGAGAACGCCAAGCTGTCATGCAGCTTGTTAATTATGGATTTGAGCAATAACGCGACCGTGTATAACAGCCGCTTAAACACCGTACAGCAATTTATCCCGCAATAACATGAAACATCCCCGTGGATACTGGCTCAGTTGTGCAGGTAATCCGCGAGGGGATACTTCGCGCACAAGGTTTGGGCCTGCAAACGCAGGGATTCCTGTGCATTGGGATCAAGGGCGAACTTGTGCTCGTTGAGGGGCGTGACGGCATCGAGTACCCGGCACACCAACTCGACGACCTGAAGGCATCCGGAAGCGTCGAGATAGCGTTGGGCCATTGAGCCGGTGCCGATACACAACCCGCCAGCGACAAATGACGGTCGCGTTTCCCCCGGTGCGCGATGTTTATCCACGATGATGCCGCACTGCTCCAGGGCCGCCTGGGCGATGGAGCCGGTGATGCCACCACGCAAGCGGATCAGCACCGAGTGGTTTTCACTGCGCCCGCCCACCACCTCGTAGTCGCAGGCCTGAAACGCATTGGCCAGTTCGTCGGCCGTGGTGCGAATCCGCGCCATCCAGGCGTCGAAATCCGCTGACATGGAGTAGCCGAATGCGGCCGCCTTTGCCGCGATCATGTTGAAGGCCGGTGCGCCCTGCATCCGTGGAAACACGGCTTGGTCGAGGAGACGACTGAAAGTGGTCTTAAGGCCGGGCACCTTGGTTTCAGCGTCGCGACCGGAAAGGATCAGGCCGCCGCGAGGGCCGCCAAGCTGCTGGTGGGTGCACAGCGTGGTGACGTGTGCCGCGTTGATCGGGCTCGGATGACGCCCGGTGGCGACCAGGCCGGCGATGCTCGAAATGTCCGCCAGCAGGATCGACCCGGCTTCGTCGGCAATCCCGCGGAACCGCTCGAAATCGATGACGTGCGAGTAAGCCGTCGCACCGCAGATGATCACGCGCGGGCGATGGGCCAGCGCCAGTGTGCGCACCTGTTCGTAGTCGATAACGCCTTTGGAGGTGGTGCCGTATCTGAGCGCCTTGTAGTACGCCCCGGTGAACGCGACAGGGCTGCCATGACTCAGGTGCCCGCCGTGATCGGTGGCCATGCCGAGCACCGTGTCTCCCGGCTCCAGCAAGGCCGCCAGCACCTGGTAGATCGCAGTCGACCCCGAGTGTGATTGCACGCCGGCGTAGTGCGCACCGAACAGCTCACACGCTCGGCGGACAGCCAGGGCTTCGACCCGGTCGGCGTTCTCGCACCCGGCGTGATGGCGCCAGCCAAGGGCACCCTCGGCGGTCACATTGACCAGCAGCGAGGCGGACGCCGCCAGGATGTGCGGTTTCACTGCACAGGACGAAGCGGCCAATGACAAGGTCTGGTGTTGGCGCGTGACTTCCGCATCCAGCAGCCCCGCCAGCTCCGCGTCCGCTGCACGTAGATCCGCCAGCCCTCGTTGCAGCAGGCCGGCCTGGTGGGTAAGTGGTTGCGTGTGGACTGTCATAGTCTTGGGTTCCTTCCCTGAAAATCGACTTCGCCTTTCCATTCGGCGCAGGGCAATTAAGCAGAAAAATGAACATTTTCCAAATTAAATGATTCTTTTTGGCCGCACACAGGGGGACAAGACGCGTTTTTTCCTGGCTGGATGATGGCCACTCGCCAAAAAACTGATCGCGGTCTTTATTCTTGTAGCGGGTGCATGCAACACTTCGCGCCGCGGCGAAGCACGCGACCCAGCGCAACATGGACGCTCTGTGTAAAACATAAGGAAGTGGTGGGCATTTGATTCACAGAAGAGAACGCACCGAGTATTTGAAGAGCAATATCAAATACCTGATCAAAAGCCGTGGAGAAACGCAGCTGTCGTTGTGCAACTCGGCCGGCCTGACCAGAACCACGATCTACAACATTCTGGAAGGCAAGGTCGTCAACGTTCAGCAGTCCACCATCCGCAAGATCTCGGATTTCTTTGGCGTGTCCTATGAAGAAATCGAGACCCTCGACTTTGAAGAAAAAGAGATCATCGACAGCAGTATTTCCCCCCAGGGAAATATGAACCCCGCCGCCGTGCCGATCATCAAGCAAAGCCAGGTCATGGCGAGCATGGACAAGCGCATTGGCGAACTCGCCACGCTGTACCCGCTGACTTACTACTTCGGCACTTCCTATAACTTGATCGCCGTGCTGCTGGAGCATGCAATTGCCGGCGTCAATGAGCCGGGGGATTTGTTGATCGTGCAGAAAGGTACGTCGAGCGACGATAAGGAAAAGTTGGTGTACGACAGCGTCAGCAAAAAACTATTTATCACGGATGAAGCGTGTATCAGCTCGGATCGTATCTGTGTGGTGGGAGATATCATCGAGGAGCGCTTCAATGACAACGTATGAGCACGAAGTCGAGAACAGCAAATACAAACTGCTGGGGTTCGAGAATGACAAGAGCCTGGCGGTGATCATGGTGATCGCCACGGGCAAGATCATTCGGGTAAAGCTGAGCGAAGTGCTGAACAGCGAAATCATGGACAATTTAAATAAAATGGAAGTCAAGAACATGTACAAGAAGTTCTATTCACAGGGCGGCGCGCTCACCGCCTACGACATCAACGACCGCAACGAGAACTCATGGATGATTTACATCATCCTGAACCTGCTGCTCTTTACGTTCTATATCTTCACCAGCATTGCCGCGACCAAACCTATTTACCTGGAGTCGCTGGGCATCATCGTCACCCCCGGCACGTTTCTCTACCCGCTGACGTTTCTGATCGTGGACCTGCTCAACGAGCAATTCGGCCTCCGGCTGGCGAGACGGGCCATCCTGTTTGCGTTTGCCAGTAACGCGATGATCATCATCCTGCTCTACGGCTCGACCTTCCTCCCCGGCTTACCAGGCTGGAAGCTCGATGGGCCGTATAACGACGTGATCATTCAGGTGTCGTCGGTGCTGATCGCGTCCTCGGTTTCGTTCCTGGTGTCGGAGAACATCAACTCGTACCTGCTGTGCAAGATCAAAGAGCTGACCAACTCCAAGTACCTGTTCCTGCGCATTTTCCTGAGTACGTTCTTCGCGGTGATTATCGACAGTTTCCTGTTCTGCTTCATCGCGTTCTACGGTGCCATGCAGACCAGCGACATCCTGAACATGATCTACGTGCAGATCGCGATCAAAGTCTGCTTTGCCTTCATCAACATCCTGCCGGCCTACGGTGCCCGTTCGCTGTTCAAGCGCTACATCACGGGCGATACCCAGGCCCAACCACACGCCAGCTGATGATCGTTCCCACGCTCTGCGTGGGAATGCCGCGTTGGACGCTCCGCGTCCGCCTTTGTGACGCGGAGCGTCACGGGATGCATTCCCACGCGGAGCGTGGGAACGATCAACAGGTCTGCTTTGCCTTCTTCAATATCCTGCCGGCCTATGGCGCCCGTTCGCTGTTCAAGCGCTACATCACGGGCGATACCCAGACCCAACTGCACGCCAGCTGATGATCGTTCCCACGCTCTGCGTGGGAATGCCGCGTTGGACGTTCCGCGTCCGCCTTTGTGACGCGGAGCGTCACGGGATGCGTTCCCACGCGGAGCGTGGGAACGATCGACATCACGCCAGTTTGCTTTTCAGGCTCTGCATGACGGCTGCCTTGTTTTCCAGGTAGTCGTTCAGGCCACGGGCGCGAAGGTTGCACGCGTCGCAGTTGCCGCAGCCCGTGCCGATAATGCCGTTGTAGCAGGTCAGGGTCTGGTTGCGGATCAAGTCCAACTGGTGGTGATAGTCCGCCAGGGCCCAGGTCTCGGCCTTGTTCAGCCACATCAGCGGGGTTTCCAGGCGCACGTCGTATTCCATGCCCAGTTGCAGCGCTTTATTCAGCGCCTTGACGAACTCGTCACGGCAATCGGGATAGCCGGAGAAGTCGGTTTCACACACGCCGGTGATCACGGTTTCTGCCTTGACCTGATAGGCGTAGATCGCCGCCAAGGTTAAGAACAGAATGTTCCGCCCCGGCACGAAGGTACTCGGCAAACTCTCGCCTGAGCTGTTCACCGTGGGTACCGGAATGTTGTCGCGGGTCAGGCTGCTGATGGCCAGTTCGTTCAACAGGGACACGTCCATCACCTTGTGAACGGTGGCACCCAGCTGTTTTGCGAGCTTCTGTGCAACTTCAATTTCCGCCACATGCCGCTGGCCATAATCGAAGGTAATGCAGTGCACTTCGTCATACAGCGGCAGTGCCTGGATCAGGCAGGTGGTCGAGTCCTGCCCACCACTGAATACGATAACGGCTTTTTTACTCATCATTCTGCTTCCTGCATTGATCAAATGTGTAGGAGCGAGGGGGACGCCTAGTTCTTGCTCGCGAAAAACGTCCATGATAACGCAGCGTATCGGGTTTAACGCGGCGCCCTCTGGTTTTTCGCGAGCAAGCTCGCGCCTACAAAAAAGCCCCGCGCTTCTCACGAAGGCGGGGCTTTTTCTACTTCATCCACTCAGTGGGCGTAGGTCAGCAGCAACTCTTTCGGCACCTGGAAATCCAGGGACATCATCACGCTCAAGGCGGTGATGGTGAAGATCGAGAAGACGAACAGCTTACGTGCCCAGACGGTGTCATCCACCGCCTTGTAGCCGGTCCAGGCCATGTACAACCAGTACATGCCCATGGCGGCGGCAACGGCAAGGTAGCTCATGCCGGCGTAGCCACTGAAGGTCAACATCAAG
>Ga0105251_10002019_pt1 | contig 16478 bp, 16 predicted proteins | sample KBSS64metaG_FD_80424 | JGI IMG/M metagenome (GOLD analysis project Ga0105251, IMG submission 80424) | Switchgrass rhizosphere microbial communities from Kellogg Biological Station, Michigan, USA - KBS S6-4 metaG | ecosystem: Host-associated > Plants > Roots > Rhizosphere > Soil | place...
AACAACTGTCGGATTTTAGTAAATATCTATCCGGTACGAAGCCCGGCCTCTTGGTTTTTAGTTTCGTTTCGTACATGCAAAAAAAAATAACCGACGCCTTTTATATCGTCGATTATTCATTTGTTTGCAGCGGCGGCATTTTGCCTCATTCCGGATGTAAAAGGCAATAGATTGAGAAACGCAACAATAAATTATTTTCACTAACCGGTTGATTTGTCGGCATCCGCCTGAGTGTAAACAGCGGCAATAGCACTATTTGCTAAAATTTCATCTCGCCACCATGCGCTGGCTAGCCCGGCGGTTTGCTCATTCCAGCCAACCCACACGGATTCATTACTGTTTTGCGCCATCACCTGTTTCTCAACAAGCGCGCCGCTTTCAATAAACCGCTGCGCTAAATAACGCGGAAGATACCCGCAGCCTAGCCCCTGATTTGCAGTTCCAGCTTGGTTTTAAAATCAAAAACGGTAATGGCTTCCTGTTCGTCCAACAGCTGTGAAGAAATCGCACATCCAGGGCGGGAGCTGTCCCCCACCGCAATGGCGCGGTAGCTTTTAAGCGTACGCCGAGTTATTGGTTCGGGTTCGTTCACGAGCGGATGATGTGGCGCAACAGCAAAAACCTGTTCCAGAACGCCAAGACGCGCAAAGCTAAAATCACTCAACTGGGGAGGGTCATGAAGTGCACCCACAATGATATCTGCCCTACCCTGGGTTAACGCATCCCACGAACCGCCCAACACGCCGTTAATGAAGATCAGCCGGGTTACGCTGTGGTGCTGGTAAAACGACTCGATCAGCGGTGCCAGCAAGGAAAAGGGAAATGTATCATCAACGCCTATAACCAATTCATTTTCCCAGCCCTGGTGCTGCTTAATGGCCTGTTTTTCCAGCTCGTGAACCGTGTGGAGTACTTCTCGGCCTTTTTCCAGCAGCATCTTCCCGGTGCGGGTAAACTGCGCGCGGTGCCCGGAGCGATCGAGACGCTGAATATTCAGATCGCTTTCTAGTTTATGAACGGTATAGCTCAGCGCTGAAGGGGTTTTGTAGAGCTTCGCCGAGGCCGCCGCAAAGCTCCCCTCTTTTTCCAGTGCATCCAGAATAATCAGAACATCCAGCAGCGGTTTCATGTTCGCCCCCCTCCGGCACGCGATCGATTCCGCTGATGGCATTATTCCATGGGCATCACCAGCGGGTCGGGATACTGATACTCAAATCCCAGTTCATGACAAATACGGTTGCCATCAACAATTTTGCCTTTACTGCCGCCTGCCGCCTCGCCAAATACCGGCGGAGCCAGGCCAAGCTGACGCGCCATTAATGGGTAAAACGTGCTACGCGACGGGTGAGAAGGCGCACATATATTATAGATGTGACCACCTTTCGGAGCCTGTAAGAGTAGTTCAATTGCGCCGATAACGTCGTCAAGATGCACAAGATTGACACCATGTTGCCCGTCGGGCGCCGATTTCCCGGCAAAAAATCGACCTGGATGTCGACCCGGTCCAACCAGCCCCGCAAGGCGTACAATATCAACCTGCGTGCCGGGAAGGTTATGCAGCCAGTCTTCCAGCTCTTTCAGCACGCGGCCGCTCGCCGTCACAGGGCGGCGCTCGGTACTCTCTTTCACCACGCCTTCCCCCCCGCCGTAAACCGACGTTGAGCTGGTGAAAATAATGCGCGGAATATGGTGCGCAAGAGCGCTGTCGACAATCTCCTGCATCGCCTGCAGGTAGAACGACTCGCCCGGACCGCTGCGTCGTGCTGGCAGCGTGATCACCAGCGCGTCAACGTTCATTAAGGTGTCCAGATCGTCTGTGTCGCAGACGAGTTCGGGTTCAAGACGCAACGCAACGCCCTCGATTCCGCACATGCGCGCGGCTTCCACCCCATCCTGCGTGGTTTTACTTCCGTTAACCTGCCAACCTTTTGCGGCAAGCGATATCGCCAGCGGCATTCCCAGCCACCCCAAACCGACAATCGCGACTTTTTTCATGCGAATTCTCCTGACTCTCAATCGCCTGTAGTAAGGCTACGCCAGCCCCGCGAAACACACAATTCATAGCATCAATATGAAATGAATTAATGATCAAAAAAAGCCCTTGCTTTCTGGCGTGTAAGTGGTTTAGGTTAAAAGACATCAAATGCATAAGCATTCAAAGAGAATTTATATGACACGCGTTCCATTTAAAAACCACCATCATCACCATCATCCTGACTAGTCTTTCAGGCGATGTGTGCTGGAAGACGTTTGGATCTTCCAGTGGTGCATGAACGCATGAAAAAGCCCCCGGAAGATTTTCTTCCGGGGGCTTTTTTTTGGACCGCATTCAGACAGGTTAACGAGGAAAACAGAATGTTAGACAACTCACGTTTACGCATAGCTATTCAAAAATCAGGCCGTTTGAGTGACGATTCACGCGAATTGCTGGCTCGCTGCGGGATTAAAATTAATCTGCACACCCAGCGTCTGATTGCGCTGGCTGAAAATATGCCCATCGACATTCTTCGCGTGCGTGATGACGATATCCCAGGCCTGGTTATGGATGGCGTTGTTGACCTCGGTATTATCGGTGAGAACGTGCTGGAAGAAGAGTTGCTGACTCGCCGCGCCCAGGGCGAAGATCCGCGTTACTTCACGCTGCGCCGTCTGGATTTCGGCGGTTGCCGTCTGTCGCTGGCGACGCCAGTCGATGAAGCGTGGGACGGCCCCGCCGCGCTGAACGGTAAACGTATTGCGACCTCCTACCCTCACCTGCTGAAGCGTTACCTCGATCAGAAAGGCGTGCAATTTAAATCCTGCCTGCTGAACGGTTCGGTTGAAGTAGCACCCCGTGCAGGTCTGGCTGATGCCATCTGCGATCTCGTGTCCACCGGTGCAACCCTTGAGGCGAATGGTCTGCGCGAAGTGGCGGTGATTTATCGCTCCAAAGCCTGCCTTATCCAGCGCGATGGTGAAATGGCCGATGCCAAACAGCAGTTGATCGACCGTCTGCTGACCCGTATTCAAGGGGTCATTCAGGCCCGTGAATCTAAATACATCATGATGCACGCGCCAACCGAGCGCCTGGATGAAGTTATTGCGCTGCTGCCGGGTGCTGAACGCCCTACCATTTTACCGCTGGCCGGGGTTCAGCAGCGTGTTGCCATGCACATGGTCAGCAGCGAAACCCTGTTCTGGGAAACAATGGAAAAACTGAAGGCGCTGGGGGCTAGCTCCATTCTGGTGCTGCCAATTGAGAAGATGATGGAGTAACGGCCATGAGCTTTAACACAATCATCGACTGGAATACGTGTACCGCAGAGCAGCAGCGCGATCTGCTGATGCGCCCAGCCATTTCTGCCTCTGAGAGCATCACCCGCACGGTGGCAGAGATCCTGAACAACGTAAAAGACCGGGGTGACATTGCTCTGCGTGAATACAGCGCAAAGTTTGATAAAACCACCGTGGATGCGTTAAAGGTCACCGAGCAGGAAATCGCGGAGGCGGAAAGCCGTCTCGGCGACGAGATTAAGCAGGCGATGGCCGTCGCGGTAAAAAATATCGAGACGTTCCACACGGCGCAAAAACTGCCGACTGTTGATGTGGAAACCCTGCCTGGCGTGCGCTGCCAGCAAGTGACGCGTCCCGTTGCCTCCGTGGGGCTCTACATACCAGGCGGTTCTGCTCCACTGTTCTCTACCGTATTAATGCTGGCAACGCCGGCGCGTATCGCCGGCTGCCAGAAAGTGGTGCTGTGCTCGCCGCCGCCCATTGCCGATGAAATTCTGTATGCCGCGAAACTCTGCGGCGTGCAGGAGGTGTTTAACGTCGGCGGCGCGCAGGCGATTTCGGCCCTCGCGCTGGGTACCGAATCCATTCCTAAGGTCGACAAAATTTTTGGGCCGGGCAACGCCTTTGTAACAGAGGCCAAGCGCCAGGTCAGCCAGCGTCCGGACGGTGCAGCGATCGATATGCCGGCCGGCCCTTCCGAAGTGCTGGTGATCGCGGACAGTGGGGCAACGCCGGATTTCGTCGCCTCTGACCTGTTATCTCAGGCCGAGCATGGCCCGGATTCGCAGGTGATTTTGCTGACGCCGGATGCCGATATGGCAAAACGCGTGGGTGAAGCGGTTGAGCGCCAGCTTGCCGACTTACCGCGTGCTGAAACGGCGCGCCAGGCGTTATCCGCCAGCCGCCTGATTGTGGCGCGCGATGTCGATCAGTGCATTGCAATCTCTAACCAGTACGGTCCGGAGCACCTGATTATTCAGACCCGCAACGCGCGTGAGCTGGTCGACAGCATTACCAGCGCAGGCTCAGTTTTCCTCGGCGACTGGTCGCCAGAATCCGCCGGCGATTACGCCTCTGGAACCAATCACGTCCTGCCGACCTATGCATATACCTCAACCTGCTCAAGCCTCGGGCTGGCAGATTTCCAGAAACGCATGACCGTACAGGAGCTGTCCCGCGAAGGGTTTGCCGCGCTCGCCTCCACTATCGAAACCCTGGCCGCGGCTGAACGCCTGACCGCCCACAAGAACGCCGTTACGCTGCGCGTTGCAGCCCTGAAGGAGCAAGCATGAACATTGAAGAATTAGCCCGCGAAAATGTCCGTCAACTGACTCCTTACCAGTCTGCACGTCGTCTGGGCGGAAACGGCGATGTGTGGCTGAACGCCAACGAATTCCCGACCGCCGTGCAGTTTGAACTGTCCCAGCAGACGCTAAACCGCTATCCGGAGTGCCAGCCGAAAGCGGTTATCGAAAACTACGCACACTATGCTGGCGTAAAACCAGAACAGGTGCTGGTCAGCCGTGGGGCAGATGAAGGCATTGAGCTGTTGATCCGCGCCTTCTGCGAGCCGGGCAATGATGCCGTGATGTACTGCCAGCCAACCTACGGTATGTACAGCGTCAGTGCTGAAACCTTTGGCGTTGCCTGCCGCAACGTGCTGTCACTGGACGACTGGCAGCTGGATCTGCAGGGCATTGCCGATAAGCTCGACGGCGTGAAAGTGGTGTTCGTCTGTAGCCCGAATAACCCCACCGGACAGATTATCAACCCTCAGGACATCCGCACGCTGCTGGAGATGACCCGCGGTAAAGCCCTCGTGGTGGCGGACGAAGCCTACATTGAGTTTTGCCCGCAGGCGACGCTGACGGGCTGGCTGGAAGAGTATCCACACCTCGTGGTGCTGCGTACCTTGTCGAAAGCCTTTGCTCTTGCTGGCCTGCGCTGCGGTTTTACGCTGGCGAATAAAGAGGTCATCGATCTGCTGCTGAAAGTGATCGCCCCGTATCCACTTTCTACGCCGGTTGCCGATATCGCTGCACAGGCGCTGGCCCCACAGGGTATTAACGCGATGCGTGAGCGCGTGGCGCAGATCCTCGAAGAGCGCCAGTATCTGGTAACGGCCCTGAAAGGTATCCCCTGCGTGGAGCATGTGTTCGACTCTGAAACCAATTACATCCTGGCACGCTTCACTGCTTCCAGCGCCGTATTTAAATCTCTGTGGGATCAGGGCATTATCTTACGTGACCAAAACAAACAACCCTCTTTAAGCGGTTGCTTACGTATAACCGTAGGTACCCGTGCCGAGAGCCAGCGCGTTATTGACGCCCTGAAAGCGGAGAAAGTATGAGCCAGAAGACCCTTTTTATCGATCGTGACGGCACCCTTATTTCGGAGCCACCCAGTGATTTTCAGGTCGATCGTTTCGAAAAACTGGCCTTTGAACCGGACGTGATCCCGGTTCTGCTCAAACTGCAGAATGCGGGCTTTAAGCTGGTGATGATCACCAACCAGGACGGTCTGGGCACAAACAGCTTCCCGCAGACGGACTTTGACGGCCCGCACAACCTGATGATGCAGGTGCTCACCTCTCAGGGGGTGGCATTTGATGAAGTACTGATTTGCCCTCACCTGCCAGCCGACGAGTGCGACTGCCGCAAACCGAAAGTGAAGCTGGTGGAGCGCTATCTGGCAGAAGGCGTGCTGGATAAAACCAACAGCTATGTCATCGGCGATCGCGCTACGGACATCACGCTTGCCGAAAACATGGGCATTGCGGGGCTGCGCTATAGCCGGGACGATCTCAACTGGGCAAAAATTGGCGAGCAGCTCACCAAACGTGACCGCTACTCGCACGTTGAGCGTAACACCAAAGAGACGCAAATCGACGTTAAGGTCTGGCTGGATCGCGAAGGCAGCAGCAAGATCCACACCGGCGTGGGCTTCTTTGACCATATGCTGGACCAAATCGCCACTCACGGCGGTTTTCGCATGGAGATTGCGGTGAAAGGCGATCTCTACATTGACGATCACCACACCGTTGAAGATACCGGCCTGGCGCTGGGCGAAGCCCTGAAACTGGCTTTGGGTGACAAGCGAGGCATCAACCGTTTTGGCTTTGTCCTGCCGATGGACGAATGCCTGGCACGCTGCGCGCTGGATATTTCCGGGCGTCCGCACCTGGAATATAAAGCCGACTTCACCTACCAGCGCGTTGGCGATCTGAGCACCGAAATGGTTGAGCACTTCTTCCGCTCGTTGTCTTACACCATGGGCCTGACGCTGCACCTGAAAACCAAAGGTAAGAACGATCACCACCGCGTGGAAAGTCTGTTCAAAGCCTTTGGCCGTACCCTGCGCCAGGCCATTCGTGTGGAAGGCGACACCCTGCCCTCGTCGAAAGGAGTGTTGTAATGAACGTGGTGATTCTGGACACCGGATGCGCCAACCTGAACTCGGTGAAATCGGCTATTATCCGCCACGGGTATGAGCCGCTGGTGAGCCGCGATCCGGACATCGTGTTACGCGCGGACAAGCTTTTCTTGCCGGGCGTAGGCACCGCACAGGCGGCGATGGATCAGATCCACCAGCGCGATCTGGTTGAGCTGATTAGAGCCTGTACCCAGCCTGTACTGGGGATTTGCCTGGGCATGCAGCTTCTTGGCCGCCGCAGCGAAGAGAGTAACGGCGTCGACCTACTGGGTATTATCGATCAGGAAGTCCCCAAAATGACCAACCACGGCCTGCCTCTGCCACACATGGGTTGGAACCGCGTTTACGCAAAAGCGGGCGACAGGCTGTTTCGCGGGATCGAGGACGGCGCCTGGTTTTACTTCGTCCACAGCTATGCCATGCCGGTGAATCCATACACCATTGCCCAGTGCAATTACGGTGAAGCGTTTACCGCCGCGGTGCAGAAAGATAATTTCTTCGGCGTACAGTTTCACCCGGAACGCTCAGGCGCCGCTGGCGCGCAGCTGCTGAAAAATTTCCTGGAGATGTGATGATTATTCCCGCTTTAGATTTAATTGACGGCACGGTTGTTCGTCTGCACCAGGGTGATTACGGCCAGCAGCGGGACTACGGTAACGATCCGCTGCCGCGCCTGCAGGATTACGCCGCACAGGGTGCGCAGGTGTTGCACCTGGTCGATCTGACCGGCGCAAAAGAACCGGCTAAACGCCAGATCCCATTGCTCAAAAAACTGGTTGCTGGCGTGAACGTTCCCGTACAGGTTGGCGGCGGCGTGCGTACCGAAGCGGACGTAGCAGCCCTGCTTGACGCTGGGGTAGCCCGCGTGGTGGTCGGCTCAACTGCCGTGAAAGACCCGGAAACGGTGAAAGGCTGGTTCCGCCGCTTTGGCGCTGAAGCTCTGGTACTGGCGCTCGACGTGCGCATTGACGAGCAGGGTCACAAACAGGTTGCCGTCAGCGGCTGGCAGGAGAATTCCGGCGTAACGCTGGAAGAGCTGGTGGCGATTTATCTGCCCGTTGGGCTTAAGCACGTGCTGTGCACGGATATCTCCCGCGATGGCACCCTGGCAGGCTCTAACGTCTCACTGTATGAAGAGGTGTGCGCACGTTATCCGCAGGTGGCATTTCAGTCATCCGGCGGAATTGGCGATTTAGCCGATATCGCCGCACTGCGGCGAACAGGCGTTCGCGGCGTCATCGTAGGACGAGCGCTGTTGGAAGAGAAATTTACGGTAACGGAGGCGTTTCAATGCTGGCAAAACGGATAATCCCTTGCCTGGACGTGCGTGACGGCCAGGTGGTAAAAGGCGTGCAGTTCCGCAACCATGAAATCATTGGCGATATCGTCCCACTGGCAAAACGCTATGCCGATGAAGGTGCAGATGAGCTGGTGTTTTACGATATCACCGCCTCCAGCGACGGCCGCGTGGTGGATAAAAGCTGGGTTGCGCGCGTGGCAGAGGTAATTGATATCCCGTTTTGCGTGGCGGGCGGGATCAAATCTGCGGAAGACGCGGCCAAAATTCTCACTTTCGGTGCCGACAAGATTTCAATTAACTCCCCCGCGCTGGCCGACCCGGAGCTGATTACCCGTCTGGCTGACCGCTTTGGCTTGCAGTGCATTGTGGTTGGGATTGACACCTGGTTTGACGAGGCAACCGGCAAATATCACGTTAACCAGTACACCGGCGACGAAAGCCGTACCCGCGTAACCCAATGGGAAACGCTGGACTGGGTGCAGGAAGTCCAGAAACGTGGTGCTGGCGAAATTGTTCTCAATATGATGAACCAGGACGGCGTGCGCAACGGATACGACCTGGAACAGCTGAAAAAAGTACGTGCAGTGTGCCATGTTCCGCTGATTGCCTCTGGCGGCGCGGGCACTATGGAACACTTCTTCGACGCCTTCCGCGTCGCCAACGTCGACGGCGCGCTAGCAGCCTCCGTGTTTCACAAACAGATTATCAATATTGGTGAGTTAAAAACGTACCTGGCAGACCAGGGCGTGGAGATCAGGGTATGTTAACAGAGCAACAGCAGGCACAGCTGGACTGGGAAAAAACTGACGGATTACTGCCAGTGGTTGTACAACATGCTGTATCAGGCGAAGTGCTGATGCTGGGATATATGAACCAGGACGCGCTGGCGAAAACGCTCGACAGCGGCAAAGTCACCTTTTTCTCACGCACTAAACAGCGCCTGTGGACCAAAGGGGAAACCTCCGGCCATTTCCGGAATGTGGTCAGCATTACGCCAGACTGCGATAACGACACCCTGCTGGTATTGGCAAATCCGATTGGCCCAACCTGCCATAAAGGCACCAGCAGCTGCTTTGGTGACGCGAGCCACCAGTGGCTGTTCCTGTATCAACTGGAACAATTACTGGCAGAGCGTAAAACGGCGGATCCTGAAAGTTCATATACTGCGAAACTGTACGCAAGCGGAACCAAGCGTATTGCGCAGAAGGTTGGTGAGGAAGGCGTGGAAACGGCGCTGGCTGCCACCGTGCATGACAGAGAAGAGTTAACGAACGAAGCGTCTGATTTGATGTACCACCTGCTGGTGCTATTGCAGGATCAGGAGCTGGACTTAACGGCGGTGATAGAGAACCTTCGCAAACGCCACAAATAAAAAAAGACCGGGGAAACCCGGTCTTTTTTTGTCTGCGAATCAGGCTTTAGGCTTGTAGTTTCGCAGCGCGTTGCGGGCAAGAACCACTACAGAACCGAGAATTCCGCCAAGCAACACCGCAATAATCATAATAATGGTTCTTTTTGGACTGTCGCGAGAGACTGGCAGATCCGGCTTCATAACGTAACGGTAGACGTGGATGGTGTCCGCGTTAACATCCAGATTCTGGATATCCAGCAAGTTTTGCTTGGTCTGGTAGTAGGTCGGCGAAAATACCAGTGGCCGAGACGCTTCGTTTTCAATCATGGATTTCAACGCTTCGCTTCCCAGCAGGAACATGGTTTCTTGGGTGACATCTTGAGTTTGCTGTATTTGAGGAGCAGTCACTTTCGCGGCTTCAGCAAACTTCAACGCTTCATTAATCTGTTTGATGCGCAGATCTTTTTGCTCCTGAGACACCTTCTCCTGGTTATCGAGAGAATCCTTCAGGATAGCGATCTGTTGCTTGATGTTATCTTTAAGATCCACTCCCAGCTCTTTCGCCGTTTGTTCATCAACCTGTTGGATAAACTTAGCCAGTTGGCTCTGTGCACCCTCTGGAGTATCACTCACATAGGTGATATTTAAAGGCAGAGGCTGACCTTTCACCGCGGGTTCAATGTTCAGTTTTTCGGGAGTTTCCTGGTTTTCCAACGCTTGCGAAAGTGCTGAAAACGATGCACTGAATCGACCGATAACACGGGTCTGAACATCCAACATTGACGGTGCTGCCGTACCATAAAGAATATTCAAGGCGTTGTTATACGTCGCAATCTGCGCAGCGTCAGGCTGAGTAACAATTGCAGTTGATGTCCATTTTTCTTTAGCAACCAGCAAATACGCACCTGCCAACACAATAGCGATGATGACAAACGTGCAAATCGTCCACTTGCTGCGCCAAAGTTGTATTACTAAATCAATTAAATCAATTTGCTCTGGGTCATTGCTTCGATTGACCGGATTATTGTTGTCTTGCGTCATACTTTCCCTAACAGATAAAAAGGGCAAAAATAGTTATGTCTCCATAGTGTAACTTGTACTGGCGATTTTTCTATAGGAATCCGATGAGTTATATCGGAAAGATGGGTTATGTAACTGGTCGTCAGCGCGCTATCATAGACTGATTCTGATGCCCTTAGGCATCAATAAGAACGACGTGTTAACGAGGGAAGATATGAAATTTTTGGTTACGGGTGCAGCAGGTTTTATCGGTGCAAATGTCAGTAAGCGACTACTTGATGCCGGCCATCAGGTTATAGGCATTGATAACCTGAATGATTACTACGACGTCAGCCTCAAACTGGCGCGTCTGGACCTGCTCAACTCCGACAATTTCACGTTCCATAAGCTGGATTTAGCCGACCGTGAAGGTATGGCTGCATTATTTGCAGAAGAAAAATTTGATCGTGTGATCCATCTGGCTGCGCAAGCTGGCGTGCGTTACTCGCTGGAAAATCCTCACGCCTATGCAGACGCCAACCTGATTGGTCATCTGAATGTGTTGGAAGGCTGCCGCCACAATAAGATTCAACATCTTCTGTATGCTTCCTCTAGCTCCGTTTACGGGCTTAATCGCAAAATGCCTTTCTCTACTGATGACTCAGTCGATCACCCGGTGTCCTTATACGCGGCGACCAAAAAAGCCAACGAGCTGATGTCACATACCTATTCACATCTGTACAACCTGCCGACCACTGGCCTGCGCTTCTTCACGGTCTATGGGCCATGGGGCCGTCCAGATATGGCGCTCTTCAAATTCACAAAGGCAATGATTGAAGGCAAAAGCATTGATGTCTATAACTACGGCAAAATGAAGCGTGATTTTACCTACATCGATGATATTGCCGAAGCCATTCTTCGTCTGCAGGATGTTATCCCTCAGGCCGATGACAGTTGGACCGTTGAAACAGGTTCACCCGCAACCAGCTCTGCGCCGTATCGCGTGTACAACATTGGTAACAGCTCTACGGTTGAGCTTATGGATTATATCACTGCTCTGGAAGATGCTCTGGGCCAAAAAGCTGAGAAAAACATGATGCCTATCCAACCAGGTGACGTCCTGGAAACCAGCGCGGATACGAAAGCCTTATTTGACGTAATCGGTTTTAAACCGCAAACTTCCGTCAAAGACGGGGTGAAGAACTTTGTCGACTGGTATCGAAACTTCTACAAAGTTTAAAATAAAAAACCCGGCCAATTAGCCGGGTTTTTTTAACGCCTTTGACTGTGAATCAGTCGCTACCGAACAGATCGCGGGTATAGACTTTATCTGCCACGTCCGTCAGTTCTTCCGCCATGCGGTTGGAAATGATCACATCCGCTTCCTGCTTGAAGGCATCAAGATCGCGAACAACACGTGAGCGGAAGAATTCGTCTTCCTGCATTGCAGGTTCATAGATAATGACCTGAACGCCTTTCGCCTTAATACGCTTCATAATCCCCTGAATAGAAGAGGCACGGAAGTTATCAGAGCCGCTCTTCATGATCAGTCGAGACACACCCACCACTTTAGGATGGCGCGCCAGGATAGAATCAGAGATGAAATCTTTGCGTGTGCGGTTGGCATCGACAATCGCCGAAATCAAATTGTTTGGCACCGCCTGATAGTTTGCCAATAGCTGCTTAGTATCTTTTGGCAGGCAGTAGCCACCATATCCGAATGACGGGTTGTTGTAGTGGTTGCCAATGCGAGGATCCAGACAAACCCCTTCAATGATCTGACGAGTATTCAAACCCAAGCTTTCGGCGTAGCTGTCCAGTTCGTTGAAGTAGGCCACGCGCATAGCCAGATAGGTGTTTGCGAAAAGCTTTATGGCCTCGGCTTCCGTGGAATCGGTGAACAGCACCGGGATGTTTTGTTTGATTGCACCCTCTTGAAGCAGTGCGGCAAAACGCTCTGCGCGTTCGGAACGCTCACCAATCACGATACGTGACGGATGCAGGTTATCGTACAACGCCCTTCCCTCGCGCAGGAACTCCGGCGAGAAGAAAACATTATCAATACCCAACTCTTCCTTGATCGATTGGGTGAACCCCACAGGAATGGTCGACTTGATTATCATCACGGCATTTGGATTAATCGCGACCACATCTTTAATCACCGCTTCAACGGTTGAGGTGTTGAAGTAGTTGGTTTTCGGGTCGTAATCGGTTGGAGTCGCAATGATGACATAATCCGCGTTGCGATAGGCATCTTCTTTATCCGTGGTTGCACGGAAGTTGAGCGGCTTATTCGAAAGATAATCCTGGATCTCTGTATCAACAATCGGGGATTTCTTTTGGTTAAGCATATCCACTTTGGCCTGCACGATATCAAGCGCAACCACTTCATGGTTCTGCGCAATCAAGATACCGTTTGAGAGACCAACATAGCCTGTTCCGGAGATGGTTATTTTCATTTACTTGACTTCTTCAGTATGAGTTTCTGGCAACCTGTAAAAGGCCACCACAATGATTAACTGGTGGTTTTTTATCGCTAATGCCCTTTAACTGTCAAGGTTCATCCCCTCGTTGGAGAGTACTTACACTGAGCCACGATTGCGGCGCTAACACTCTGTGAAGCACCGGGTCACCAGCAGCAATGGGACGTGTAATGAAAAAGAGAACCTAAAAGGGATAGACAACAAGTCGATTCAAATCAGACTAATCCCTTAGTCAGATTCAGTAAATATTGGCCATATCCGGTTTTTTTCAATGGCTCTGCAAGCACGCGCAGTTGTTCCGCATTAATAAAGCCCCTGCGGAATGCGATCTCTTCCGGGCAAGACACTTTCAACCCCTGGCGCTCTTCTATGGTAGCGATAAAATTACTCGCCTCAATCATACTTTGGTGAGTTCCAGTATCCAGCCAAGCGTAACCGCGTCTCATCATGGCGACGGACAATCGACCTTCCTGCATATAGAGACGGTTGATGTCGGTGATTTCTAACTCCCCTCGCGCCGAAGGGCGTAAGCTTTTGGCCATTTCAATGACATCGTTGTCGTAGAAATAGAGTCCAGTTATTGCATAATTGCTTTTGTGTTGCTGAGGTTTCTCCTCAAGACCGATCGCCGTACCTTCTTTGTCGAACTCAACCACGCCATAACGTTCAGGGTCGCTGACATGGTATGCGAAAACGGTCGCCCCCTCTTCCTGGCTGGACGCCCCCTCAAGCAGTCGAGGGAGATCATGTCCATAGAAAATGTTATCCCCGAGCACCAGTGCGCAACTGTCATCGCCGATAAACTCTTCGCCAGAATAAACGCCTGTGCCAGCCCATCAGGGCTCGGCTGGACTTTGTACTGCAGACGTAACCCCCACTGGCTACCATCACCCAGTAATTGTTCAAAACGCGGGGTATCCTGCGGCGTGCTGATAATCAGAATATCTCTGATCCCTGCCAGCATTAGCGTTGAAAGCGGGTAATAGATCATTGGTTTATCGTAAATGGGCAGCAATTGTTTGCTCACCGCCATGGTGACCGGGTAGAGACGGGTACCGGATCCTCCAGCCAGGATAATACCTTTACGCTGCGTCATGATTTACGCTCCCCATAATTCAGCTCAATCCAGGACTGATAGGCACCACTTTTAACATTAGAAACCCAATCCAGATTATTCAAATACCACTCAACCGTTTTGCGAATACCGCTTTCGAACGTTTCCTGTGGCTTCCAGCCCAGCTCGGCACTGATTTTGTGCGCATCAATAGCGTATCGACGGTCGTGCCCGGGGCGGTCGGTCACGTAAGTAATTTGCTCGCGATAGGATGTTTCTTTGGGAACAATCTCATCCAGCAGATCGCAAATGGTATGAACAACCTCAATGTTTTTCTTCTCGTTATAACCGCCAATATTGTAGGTTTCGCCTGGCGTTCCGGTAGTCAAAACGGTATACAACGCTCGAGCATGGTCTTCTACATACAACCAGTCGCTGATCTGATCGCCTTTGCCGTAAATCGGCAACGCCTTATTTTCAAGCGCATTCAGGATGACAAGCGGAATGAGTTTTTCCGGGAAGTGATATGGCCCATAGTTATTTGAACAGTTGGTCACAATTCCCGGCAGACCGTAGGTACGGACCCACGCGCGTACTAAATGATCGCTGGACGCTTTGGATGCTGAGTAAGGGCTACTTGGCGCGTAGGGTGTTTTCTCTGTAAAGAGCGGTAACGCCCTGGTCCCAGGATACTCATCCGGGTGAGGCAAATCACCATACACTTCATCGGTGGATATATGGTGAAAACGAAATGCCGATTTTGCCGCTGCATTCCTTGAAGACCAATAAGCACGGCTAGCCTCCAGCAGGACATAGGTTCCCACAACATTGGTTTCGATAAACGCAGCAGGTCCGGTTATAGAACGATCGACATGGCTTTCTGCTGCCAGATGCATCACTGCATCAGGCTGGTGAGTGGCGAAGATACGCTCCATTGCATCCTTGTCGCATATATCAGCATGCTCAAAAACATAACGATCGCTATCGCTTACGCCATGCAAGGATTCCAGGTTACCGGCATAGGTCAATTTATCAACGTTAACAACGCTATCCAGAGTATTGTTAATAATATATCGGATAACCGCGGAACCGATAAAACCGGCGCCGCCAGTAACAAGAATTTTCACGCAATCTATTCCATTAAGAAGTGAGTGGATTGGGCGGGATAAAAAAGCCCGGTATCGCTACCGGGCTTGATGGAAAGGCAAAGGATAAAACAGATTAATCAAGCCATTCGGTGTGGAACACACCTTCTTTATCAGTGCGTTTGTAGGTATGCGCACCAAAGTAGTCACGCTGCGCCTGAATCAGGTTAGCAGGGAGTACGGCAGCACGGTAGCTGTCGTAGTATGCCACTGCAGCAGAGAAGGTCGGAACCGGAATACCGTTCTGAACCGCGTAAGCAACAACATCACGCAGTGCTTGCTGGTATTCGTCTGCAATTTTCTTGAAGTATGGAGCCAACAGCAGATTCGCGATGCCTGCATTTTCAGCATATGCATCGGTGATTTTCTGCAAGAACTGTGCACGAATAATGCAGCCTGCGCGGAAGATTTTCGCGATTTCGCCGTAGTTCAGATCCCAGTTATTCTCGTCTGAAGCCGCACGAAGCTGAGAGAAGCCTTGCGCATAAGAGACGATTTTACCCAGGTACAGGGCGCGACGGACTTTCTCAACAAACTCTGCTTTGTCACCGGCTGGTTTAGCCTGCGGACCAGACAGCACTTTAGATGCCGCAACACGCTGCTCTTTCAGGGAAGAGATGTAACGTGCGAAGACGGATTCAGTGATCAGAGACAGCGGTTCGCCCAGATCCAGAGAACTCTGGCTGGTCCATTTACCGGTACCTTTGTTCGCTGCTTCATCCAGAATCACATCAACCAGGTATTTACCTTCTTCATCTTTTTTGGTGAAGATGTCTTTGGTGATGTCGATCAGATAGCTGTTCAGCTCGCCTTTATTCCAGTCGGTGAAGGTTTCAGCCAGCTCTTCGTTGGACAGGTTCAGACCGCCTTTCAACAGAGAGTATGCTTCTGCGATCAGCTGCATGTCACCGTATTCGATGCCGTTGTGAACCATTTTCACATAGTGGCCTGCGCCATCTGCACCGATATAGGTCACGCACGGCTCACCATCTTCAGCAACAGCGGCAATTTTGGTCAGGAGCGGAGCAACCAGTTCATACGCGTCTTTCTGACCGCCAGGCATGATGGATGGGCCCTTCAGAGCACCTTCTTCACCACCGGAAACGCCAGTACCAATAAAGTTGAAGCCTTCGGCAGACAGTTCACGGTTACGACGGATCGTGTCCTGGAAGAATGTATTACCGCCATCAATGATGATGTCGCCTTTTTCCAGGTAAGGTTTCAGGGAGTCGATAGCAGCATCTGTACCTGCGCCCGCTTTCACCATTAACAGGATACGACGAGGCGTTTCCAGAGACTCAACAAACTCTTTAACCGTATAGAAAGGAACCAGTTTCTTGCCTGGATTTTCGGCAATGACTTCTTCGGTTTTTTCACGGGAGCGGTTGAAAACGGAGACGGTATAACCACGGCTTTCGATGTTGAGCGCCAGGTTGCGCCC
>Ga0105251_10002023_pt1 | contig 16447 bp, 9 predicted proteins | sample KBSS64metaG_FD_80424 | JGI IMG/M metagenome (GOLD analysis project Ga0105251, IMG submission 80424) | Switchgrass rhizosphere microbial communities from Kellogg Biological Station, Michigan, USA - KBS S6-4 metaG | ecosystem: Host-associated > Plants > Roots > Rhizosphere > Soil | place...
AACCTCGACGAAATCGGCGAGCGCGCCCTGTCCTACGCCCTGACTTACCTCAAGGCAGAAGGCTCGACAGTGTTCGTGATTACCCACCGCACCAATATCCTCTCCCAGCTCGATCGTCTGCTGGTGATGAAGGATGGTCTGCTCAGCATGTTCGGGCCGACCGAGCAGGTGGTGGCCGAACTCAGTGCCAAAGCCAACAGCCAGAAAAACCAGGTTGCCACCGCAGGCGCAGCGCCTACCAGCGCCTGACAGGAATACGTCGATGAACCGAAATATGATTGCCACCGCCGCCGACAACTTCCATGACCTGCCCACGTCCGACGCCAAGTCGCGGCGCATTGGCTACACGATCATCTTTGTTGTCTTCGGTATTTTTGGCACCTGGGCGGCCGTTGCGCCGCTCGATAGCGCGGTCAACGCCCCGGGCGTGGTCACCGTGCAGACCTACCGCAAGACCGTGCAGCATCTGGAAGGCGGTATCGTCAAAGAGCTGCTGGTACACGACGGCGACACCGTCAAGGCCGGCGACCCGCTGATCGTCCTCGACGACTCGCAGGTCCGTGCCGAGTACGAAATCAACCGCGGTCAACTGGTTGCGGCCAAGGCCACCGAAGCGCGTCTGCGTGCTGAACGCGATGGCAAGACCAGCATCGACTTCAGCGACATGCTCGAGCACGACACCCCGCGCGGCAAAGAAGCCCAGGCCACCGAGACCCAGGTGTTCAACGCTCGCCGTAACGCCCGTCTGGGCGAGATTTCGGTGCTGCAAGAGCGTGTTGGCCAGCTGAACGAGCAGATCAAGGGCCTCGGCGCCATGATCTCCACCAAGAACAGCCTGGGCAAATCCTACAACGGCGAAATCAAGGAGCTGAGCGACCTGCTGGCCCAGGGCTTCGTCGACAAGCAACGCCTGCTGGATCAGCAGCGCAAGCTGGACATGCTCAAGTCCGAAATTGCCGACCACGACTCGACCATCACCAAGACCCGTCTGCAGATCAACGAAACCCAGTTGCAGATCCTGCAACGCAACAAGGATTTCAACTCGGACGTGGTCAAGCAATTGGCCGACACCCAGACCAAGGTCTACGACCTGCAAGAGCGCGTCGCGGCCTATCAGGATCGTCTGAGCCGTGTAGTCATTCGTGCTCCGGATGACGGCATGGTCATCGGCATGACCGTGCACACCGTCGGCGGTATCGTCCGCGCGGCCACGCCGTTGCTGGACATCGTACCGTCGGTGTCTGACCTGATCGTCGAAGTGCATGTGCAGCCAGTGGACATTGACCGCATTGCCATCGGCAAGCCGGCGAAGATCCGCTTCAGCGCCTTCAACGCTACGACCACCCCGGAAATCGAAGGCGAAGTGATCCAGATCTCCGCCGACCGCCTGACCGACGAACGTACTGGCGCGCCTTACTACCTGGCCCGCCTGCGAGTGACGGCTGACGGTGAGAAGAAGCTGGGTGATCGCAAACTGGTGCCAGGTATGCCGGGTGATGCCATGATCGTCACCGGTTCACGCACTATGCTGCAGTACATCCTGCAACCGGCCCGTAATGCCATCACTGAATCGATGATCGAGGAATGATTGTGCGCCGTCTGTTCCCCTGTCTGATGTTGAGCTTGCTGTCTGTGCAGATCCAGGCAGCCGAGGTCAAGATTGCTGAACCTGCGACCGCCAAGCCACCGGCCACCAGCGTCAGTGCCAAGACCTATACCGCCGACCTGCTGTCGCTGTACCGCGAGTCGCGTCTTGAGGACCCGCGGGTCCTGGCCTCCTACGCCCGCAACCTGGCAAGCCAGGCGCATGCGGACGAGGCCTTCGGTTCGTTGCTGCCGCAGATCACCGCCCAGGCGGGGGGTAACCGCATCAAGCAGACCAACGAACTGCAAGACCAGGTCTACAACAGCGAGAACTACAGCATCAGCCTGAGCCAGGCCCTGTACAACAAGGCGGCCTGGGAGAACTACCAGAAGTACAAGAAAACCATCAGCCAGACCGAGTCCGAAAGCACCGAGGCCCAGGCCGAAGCCGCTCTGGACCTGGCCCAGCGTTACTTTGCCGCCCTGGCCGCAGACGACGAACTGGAGCTGACCGAAGCTGAACTGCGCACCAACCAGGGCAGCCTGGACCGGGTCAATGCGCTGTACGCCAAGCAACTGGCCATGATCACCGACGTGCTCGACCTGCGTGCCCGGGTCGATACCCTGGCCGCCCAGGCTGTCGACGACCGCAACCAGGTGCGCGTCAGCCGCGCCGCCCTGTCGGAAATCGTCGGCCGCCCGGTCACGGAAAAACTCAGCCGTATCCGCACCGATGCCCAGTTCAAGGTCTCCGACCAGAGCCTGGACACCTGGGTGCAGAACGCCCTGCAGGAAAACCCGACCCTCAAGGCCAACATCGCCGCTGTTGATGTCGCTGAAGCCGGTGTTCGCGGCGGCAAGGCCGGGCATTACCCGACCCTGGCCCTGCAACTCAGCGCGCAGAACACCAACGAAGGCTATAACAACGCCCTGGCGCCCAAGACCGACAGCTACGTAGCCGGTCTGGTCCTGCAAGTGCCGATCTACAGCGGTGGCTCGACCTCTGCCCGTGTGCGTGGCCTGGTCCAGGACCAGATCAGCGCCGAGCAGCAACTGGAAGCGACCCGCCGCCAAGTGGTCAAAGAGACCACCAACGCGTATCTGACCGCCGACTCCAACGTCGAAAAAATGCGTGCTAACGTCAATGCACTGAATTCGGCAACGCAAGCCAGCATCGCTTCGCAGAAATCTTTCGCTTACGGCGTGGTCAACGCCGTGGACGTCTTGAACGCAACCCAGGCCGAATTCAAAGCCAGGCGCGACCTGCTCAAGACCCAATACGATTTCATTACCAATCTGTTCGTTCTCAATCGCTGGGCCGGCAAGGTGTCCACCGAGAGTGTCGAGAGCGTCAACGCTTGGTTGAGCAATAACAGCACAACGGACCCAGTCCCTGTCCCCGACCGGAAGTCAAAACAATGAGCACACCCAGCAAATCCGTCATCATCACAGGCATCACCGGTCAGGATGGCGCCTACCTGACTCAGCTGTTGCTGGAGAAAGGCTACAAGGTCTACGGCACCTACCGCCGCACCAGTTCGGTCAACTTCTGGCGTCTTGAAGAAGTCGGCGTGCTGAACCACCCGAACCTGGAACTGGTCGAGCACGACCTGACTGACCTCAGCGCCAGCATCCGCCTGATGCAGAAAGCCGAGCCGAGCGAAGTGTATAACCTCGCCGCCCAGAGCTTCGTTGGTGTGTCCTTCGACCAACCGCTGACCACCGCCGAAATCACCGGCCTGGGCGCGGTCAACCTGCTCGAAGCCATCCGCATCGTTAACCCGAAGATCCGCTTCTACCAAGCGTCGACCTCGGAAATGTTCGGCAAGGTGCAACAGGTTCCGCAGACCGAAGCCACTGATTTCTACCCGCGCAGCCCGTACGGCGTGGCCAAGCTCTACGCGCACTGGATGACCATCAACTACCGCGAGTCCTACGGGATCTTCGGTTCCAGCGGCATCCTGTTCAACCACGAGTCGCCGCTGCGCGGCAAAGAGTTCGTGACCCGCAAGATCACCGACGCCGTGGCACGCATCTCCCTAGGCCAGCAGGACGTGCTGGAACTGGGCAACATGGACGCCAAGCGCGACTGGGGTTTTGCCAAGGAATACGTCGAAGGCATGTGGCGCATGCTGCAGGCCGACGAGCCGGACACCTTCGTGCTGGCCACCAACCGTACCGAAACCGTGCGTGACTTCGTGTCGATGGCTTTCAAGGCCGTGGACATCTCGCTGGAATGGAAAGGCAGTGCCGACAACGAACACGGCATCGACACCAAGACCGGCAAGACCGTCATCCAGGTCAACCCCAAGTTCTACCGCCCGGCCGAAGTCGAGCTGCTGATCGGCGACCCGGAAAAAGCCAAGCGCGTACTGGGCTGGGAAGCCAAGACCAGCCTGGAGCAACTGTGCCAGCTGATGGTTGACGCTGACCTTGAGCGCGTCAAAAGCGGTAAATCCTTCTAAATAGTACCCACGCCGCCCGCCGTTCGAGCCCCTGGTTCGGACGGCGGGCGTGCTTGCTTCTGGTGAGTCGTATTTTTTTATTTATTCAATGCCAATCCCGTTGGAGCGAGGCTTGCCCGCGAATGACCCAACCCGGTAGACCTGACAGACCGCGTTGCCGGGTTCGCGGGCAAGCCTCGCTCCAACGAGCAGTGCGCCCATGAACCGTCTGCTATTCGACGTCACGCGCCTGCTCGAATCCGGCCTGCACACCGGCATTCAGCGGGTCGTGCGCTGTCTGCTGGCCGCGTGCGAGCGGCAGTTTGCCGGGCAGGGTTATCAGGTTTTGGCCGTGACCTTCGCCGGGGAACACTGGCAGGCCTATGCCGAACTGGCGCCGCACCCGTGCCAGGGCCTGGGCGAGCATGCGCAGCAGCCCGGCCAGCTGATCGAGCCGGGCGATGGCGATGTGCTGTTGATGTTCGATGCCTCCTGGTATGGCGAACCCTGGCAGGCGGTGGACGCCGCACTGGCTCGTGGCGCCCGGCTGATGGGCATGGTCCACGACCTGTTGCCGCTGGAACACGCCGACTGGTTCCGCGAAGGTCTGGAACAGCGCTTTGGCGATCACCTGCAACAGATGGCCCGGCGTGCAGAGCGTCTGTTTGTGCCGACCAGTGCCGTGCAAGGTCGCCTGCAGGAGCTGCTCGAGCGCGATGGCCACACCGTGCCCGTCGCGGTTCTGGCCCATGGCGGCGACTTCTGCAACCAGCACGCCAGCGCCGAACAGATTGCCGAATTCCAAGGCTACCTGCCGGCCCCGGCCAGCACAGACGACCCGCTGTACCTGGTACTGGGCACCCTGGAACCGCGCAAAAACCACGCGCTGATCCTCGATGCCTTCGACACCCTGTGGGCCCAGGGCCGGACCCCGCGTTTGCTGTTCGTGGGCAAGGTCGGCTGGCAGGTTGATTCCCTGGTCGAGCGTCTGCAGAATCACCCGCTGCTTGGCCAACGCCTGTTCCACGCGGCCAACCTGAGCGACCCGGCGTTGCTCTGGCTGATCCGCAACAGCACCGCGCTGGTCTACGTGCCCCGTGACGAAGGCTTCGGCCTGCCGGTACTGGAAGCAGCGATGCAAGGCTGCCCGGTGATTGCCAGCGACATTCTGGTGCTGCGCGAAGCGGGCCGTCACTGGCCGCGGTTTGTCGCCCCGGACAACCTCCCCGAACTCATTCAGGCCCTCTATACCCTGGCGCAGCATGAACCGGCCCCGGCCTTTCACCGCACCTGGGACGATGTGGCCCAAAAACTAGGAACCTTCCTGAACATGGCGAGCCGAGCACAATGACGTTTATCAAGGACATCCTGCGTTTTCGCGGGCTGATCTACGCCATCACCCTGCGCGAGATCAAAAGCCGGTACGCCGGTTCGACCTTCGGCCCGCTGTGGCTGATCGTGCCGCCGGTGTTCATGGTCACCATCTACACCGTGATCTTTGCCCGCCTGATGCAGGCGCGCTTGCCCGGTATCGAACACCAGTACGCCTACAGTATTTACCTGTGCGCCGGCCTGATTACCTGGAACCTGCTGCTGGAGCTGGTACAGCGCGGCAAAGGGGTGTTCCTGGAACACGCCAACCTGATCAAGAAGTCCAACTTCCCCAAGTTCATTCTGTTCATTCCGGTCATCGCCGTGGCGTTGCTCAACACCGTGATGCTGTTGGTGCTGGTGCTGGGCTTCATGCTGGTGTCGGGCTACCCGGTGTCCATGGGCACGCTGCTGATCTTCCCGCTGCTGGCCATCACCGTAGTGCTGGGCATTGCCGTGGGTGCGCTGTTGGCCACGCTGAACGTGTTCTTCCGCGACATCGGCCAGCTGACCGACGTGTTCTTCCAGGCGCTGTTCTGGGCCACGCCCATCGTCTACCCGCTGAGCATTCTGTCCGAGCCGGTGGCGCGCCTGCTGTCGTGGAACCCGGTGTTCTCCCTGGTGCTCAACGCACAGAAAATCCTTTTGGGCGAGCCGATTTCGCGCATGCAGCTGGTTTACCCGCTGGTGTTCGGCGTTATCGTCTTCTTCCTGGCCGTGCTGTTGTACAAGCGCAGCTACAACGACCTACTTGATCAGATCTGATATGACTATTCTCGTTGACCAGGTAGGGAAGGCCTATCCGAAACTCAAGGGTCGCTGGCACGCACTGGGCACCTGGCTGGGCCTGTGCGAGCGCGATCAGAACTGGATCATCCGCGACGTCAGTTTCAAGGTCGGGCAGGGTGAGTCCGTGGGCATCATCGGCGTCAACGGCGCCGGTAAAAGCACCCTGCTCAAGCTGATCACCGGCACCGCCATGCCCACCGAAGGCACCATCACCACCACCGGGCGCATCGCTGCGCTGCTGGAACTGGGCATGGGCTTTCACCCGGAATTCACCGGCCGCCAGAACGTTGCCCTGGCCGGGCGCATGCAGGGTCTGGAGCGTGATGAAATCGTCGCGCTGATGCCCGATATCGAAGCCTTTGCCGAAATCGGCCATTACTTCGACATGCCGGTACGTACCTACTCCTCAGGCATGTTCGTGCGCCTGGCCTTCAGCGTGGCCACCGCCGTGCGCCCGGAAGTGCTGATCGTCGACGAAGCTCTGGCCGTGGGCGATGCCTACTTCCAGCACAAATCCTTCGCGCGGATCCGTGACTTCCGCGAGCAGGGCACCACCTTGCTGTTCGTGTCCCACGACCCGGGCGCAATCAAGAGCCTGTGCGACCGCGCCATTCTGCTGGGCGATCACAAGATGCTCATGGACGGCAAACCCGATGACGTCCTGGACTTCTACAACTCGCTGATCGCGCGCAAGGAAGAAGGCAACCTGCAGGCCCTGGCGGTCAACGCACCGTATGCCGGGCGTTCCGGCAACGGCAAGGCACGCATCGAAGAACTGACCATCAGCAGCAACGGCAAGGCCGCGCACATGCTGGAAGTCGGCGCGCCGCTGACCCTGACCCTGAAAATCAAGGCCAATCAGCCGATCTACGATTTGTCCCTGGGCTTCATGTTCAAGGACCGCACCGGCTACGACATCTTCGGCACCAACACCTGGCTGCGCGGCGAAATGCGCGACCTGGGCGTCAATGCCGGTGTCGAGCAGACCGTGACCGTCGAGATCCCGGCCTTCAACGTCGGCCCCGGCAGCTACAGCCTGACCCTGGCCCTGCACGGCGGCGCCGACCATATCGAAGACAACTTCGACTGGTGGGACAAGGCCGCGGTGTTCAATGTGATGGGCCACAGCGGCTACAAACACTTCGCCGGTGTATGTGCCCTGGAAGCCAAATTTAGTCAGGCTTGATCAGGCAGGACTCTGCGGCACACGAGAACCTGTGGGAGCGAGGCTTGCCCGCGAAGGCCATATTCCAGACAAAACAATGTATTGGATGTACCGACCTATTCGCGGGCAAGCCTCGCTCCTACAGGGTATTGCGTACCGCCCGTTGGAGCCGGGCTTGCCCGCGAAGGGGCCGGTGCTGCCAGTAGATCTTCAGTGGCTGATCCATTGCCTTCGCGGGCAAGCCTCGCTCCAACGAAAATCTGCGTTTGCCGCAGATTCTGATAACCAGCTGAATTGATGTGATCCTATGTGTTTGCTGTTCAGCAGCTAAACACCCCCTCCCTCGACGCTGACAAGCCCACCTGCGTAGAATGGCCGCCTTCTGACTTTTGGCATGGCGCATTCCTACACGCGTCATGGACCTATCCGCTTGCATTGGCCCTACGGTCTCGAACGCCTAATAAATGACTATCGATATCAAGAAACTACAGACGGCCATCGCGGCTGAAGTCAATCGTCGCGAGTACGAGCGTGTTGCCGGCAACGTCGATACCGCCACGCCTTCGGCCAACCTGCCCAATGATCTGGTCCGCTCCTTTGAAGTGATCGAGCTTGAAGCCTTCCTGCCGCCTGCCGGGGAAAAGGAAGCCGAGGTCGAAGCCGACTACGTATCCGCTGCCGTTGAACAGGCCCAGGCCCATCCGGAAGACGGCCCGCCGAGCCTGTACCGCAAGTTGCGCGGCCTGCCGGTGATCGGCAAATACGTTGGCCATTACCGCGTCATGCACTTCCTCACCCGGGCCCGCGCGCGGCCGGGCGGGGCGTCGGTGAAGAACATCAGCATCATGCTGGCCAAGGCGTTTCTGTACCGCATTCCCAAGGTCAAAGGCCTGGTCTACCTGATCCGCGAACTGCGCCATATGCCCGGGCGCATGGCCTGGCTCGAATACCAGCTGGCGGACAGCAACACCCGACTGCGCAACGTCGGCCTGCAACTGCAGAGCCAGGCCAACCAGAGCCTGTACACCCACGCCCTGGCCATTGAGCAGAACGAGCAATACCTGGTCACGCGCATGCAGCGTTTCGAACAGCGTCAGCGCGAACTGGCCCTGACCCTGAGCGAGCTGCACAACCAGGCGCCGGGCGCTGCTGCATCGACCTTCGTCATGCCGGCCGAAGAACCGGGCATGCCGCATGAGCTGTACGTGGAGTTCGAAGCCAACTTCCGTGGCTCCAAGGAAATGATCCGCGAGCGCCTCAAGGCCAACCTGCCGTACTTCCAGCAGAACGTCGAACGCTTCAGCGAGCCGGTCCTGGACCTGGGCTGTGGCCGTGGCGAATGGCTGCAACTGCTCAAGGAAGCCGGCGTGCCGGCCCTGGGCGTGGACTCCAACACCGCAATGATCCAGTGCTGCACCGACGCCGGTCTTGAAGCCTACGTCGGCGACGCCCTGCAATACCTGGCGGCCCTGCCGGCCGGTAGCCTGGGCGGCCTGACGGCGTTCCACATCATCGAACACTTGCCGCTGGACATCTTCATCAAGCTGATCGACGAAGCCAAGCGCGTTGTGCGCAGCGGCGGGGTGGTGCTGTTTGAAACGCCGAACCCGGAAAACCTCATCGTCGGCGCCTGCAACTTCTACATCGACCCGACTCACCGCAACCCGCTGCCGCCAGCGTTGGTGGGTTTTTTGCTCAAGGCGCGGGGCTTCGAGCGTGTCGAAATCGACCGCCGCCACCCCGGCGACCCGGCGCTGCTGCTGCAAGGCGGCGACGAGGGCGTGACCGGCCCGCTCAACCGACTGCTGTTTGGCGCGCAAGACTACGCCGCCATCGGTTATGCCCCCTGATCAAGACTGAGCCGAGCCCATGCATCTGATTATCTGCAATGAACGCCTGCTGTTCCGCTTTGGCGTGGACCGGGTCTTGCTCCTGCTGGCCCAGGGCCTCAAGGCGGCAGGCTGGCACATCACCTTTGTCGCCCATCGCGCCAACCATGACGTGCTCAGCCGCATCACCGACGACATTCACACCCCGCCGGAGCACCGCGGCCCCTACACCGAACTCGACGAAGCCACCGCCGAGTGGCTGCGCAACAACCGTCAGCTGTTCGCCGGTGCTGGCCACGACCCGGCCGGCACCGTCGCGCTGATCGGCGGCTGGCCGTTTTATGCCTCCATTGCGGTGTTCCGCCAATGGGGCATTCCGACCGTGGCGCTGGACTGCGGCGGCGTGCCGTACGACGACATGACCGGCCCGGCCCGCATCGTTCAGGAACGCCTGCGCGCCCAGCGCCGCGAATACCTGCCCGAAGCCCGGGTGGTCACGCCGATCAGCCATTTCGTCGCGCGCACCCAAAGCCTGCCGGACGCCGGTTACGGCGTAGACATCGAAATGATTCACCTCGGCGCCGATCACCTGGTGGGCGGTGTTGATCAAAGCCTGTGGCAAAACGGCCATCAAGCCGACGTCGGCCAAAACGGTGAAACCCACGAAGGCCCGAGCATCATCAACCTCGGCCGCTGGGAAGTGGGCAACTACAAAAACAGCGAAGGCCTGTACCCGATTGCCCGGCAGATCCTCGCCGTGCACCCGAAAGCGCGCTTCAGCGTGCTGGCCACCGCCGAAGAACTCGACGTACCGGACGACCTCAAGGCGCACATCCTGCCCCTGGGCCACCCGAGCGATGCCGACCTCAATGCCCTGATGGCCAACGCCGACCTGGGCATCAGCGTTTCGCGCTGGGAAGGCTTCAACCTGCCATTGGCGGAAATGCAGCAACTGCGCCGGCCCGTACTGGTGCTGAACATCGGCGCGCACCCGGAAGTCGTCGCCACGCCGCTGCAACTGTGCAACGACGAAAGCGATATTGCCGCCAAAGCCCTGCAAGTCCTGGCCGGTGAGCTGCTCAGCGGCGCCGAGTGGGACGCGCACCTGGACACCTTCCAGCAGACCTTCACCTGGCAGCGCACCATCAAGGCCTACGCCGACCTGCTCGGCGGCCTCGGTGCCGTGCGTGATCTGCCGGTCCCGGCGCTGATCATCGACACCAGCGCCTGCCTGATCGACACCGCCAACACCGGCGTTGCCCGTGTGGTGCGCAGCCTGTCGCGCAAGTTGCAGAACTTCGGCCAGCCGCTGTTCGTGACCTGGGATGAAAGCGTGCAAGCCTACGTGCTGCCCACCGAAGCGGAATATCAGCGCCTGGGTTCCTACGGCGGCCCGATCGGCAACCCGAGCCACTACGTTTTGCCGCGTTCCAGCGACACGCAGCGCCTGACCTTGAAAGGCCTGGGCCGTCGTCTGCGTAACGGCTGGCTGCTGCAAAGCGAAATCGTCTTCGAACGCCAGGGCCCGGCCCGCCGTGCCGCCGCCCGTGAACTGGGCCTGCAAGTGGCGGCGATCTTCTACGACGCCATCCCCGTGACCCACTCCGAGTGGGTGGCCGACATCAGCATCCGCAACAACCACGCCGCCTACATGAACGGCCTGGCCGAGTGCGACCGCGTGCTGCCGATCTCGCCGGACGCCGGTACTCAGCTGCAAGCCCACTGGGTGCGTGAAGGCATCAGCCCGCATGCGGAAGTCACCACCTGCTGGATTCCCGGTGAACTGACCGGCTCGCCGCGCGCCACCACCCCGGCCGCTGCGCCACAGGCCGGTGAGCCGCTGCGCATTCTGTGCGTGTCGACCCTGGAACCGCGCAAAAACCACAAAACCCTGCTCGCCGCCGTCGCCCGCCTGGCCGCTGACCATCCCGAGCTGGACTGGCAACTGGACATGATCGGCAACCGCTATGCCGGTGCCGATGACATCGTTGAAGCCGTACGCGCCGCCAGTGCCGCCGACCCGCGCATCACCTGGCACGGTGTGGTCAACGACGAGATCCTCAACGACTACTACGCCAAAGCCCATATCAGCGTGTACGCCTCGCTGGTTGAAGGCTACGGCATGCCGATTGTCGAAAGCCTGTGGCACGCCCGCCCGTGCATCTGCCACAACGGCGGCGTTATGGCCGAACTGGCAGCCGAAGGCGGCTGCCGCACCGTCGACATGACCGACCCGGCGGCCCTGGCCGAGATGATTCGGACCCTGGCCGGTGATCGCGCCCAGTACCAACAACTGGCCGAAGAAGCCGTGGTGCGGCCGATCCTCACCTGGCGCAGCTACGCCCGCGAATTGCTGCGCCAACTGGCCAGCCACCGCCCGCGCCCGCAATTGGCGCCGCTGCCACGGCAATGGCAACACCTGCTGATCGACGCGCAACTGGAAGTCGCCCCGGATATCGGCCAGCTTGCGCTTGCTGCTCTGTTCGAGCGCCGCCCCGTGGACTGCGCGCTGATCATCGGCAAACAACCGGAATGGCGCACCGCCCTGATCGGCCACCACCTGCCCCAAGCCTGGCAACTGGTGGCGGGGGAGAGCGGCGACGTCAGCAGCATCGGTCAACTCAGCCGCATCGAAGCCCCGCTGCACGACAGCCTGCCATTGCTGCTCGATGAACTGCGCGACAACGCCATTCGTATCGACTTGATCGTACTGGCCGCCGCCCAGACCACCGACAGCGACCTGCTGCACAGCCTAAAAACACGCCTCGACGACCAAAGCGGCGACGGCCTTCTATTAATAGAAGGAAACGACAGCGCCAAGGTGGCCGAACAACTGGGCCTCATCACCCAAATCGCCATCGAACTACCCGGCCTGACCGGCTACCGCTACCCGAATGTGACCGAGTAAGGCCGCAACACCTGTGGGAGCGAGGCTTGCCCGCGAAGGCGATGGATCAGCCACAAAAGATCCACCAGCCAAACCGGCCCCTTCGCGGGCAAGTCCGGCTCCAACGGGTATGTGGGAGCAGGCTTGCCTGCGAAGGCAACAGCCCAGACAACACCGAAACACCGGCCACACCGGATCTATGTGGGAGCGGATTCATCCGCGAAGAGGGCGGTGCAGCCACTACAGCTTTCGCGAATGAATTCGCTCCCACAGAATTCGGCCCCACAGAATTTGCTGCCACAGGATTTCAGGCAACACCGAAACACTGGCCACACCGCAAAACCCTGTGGGGGCAGGCTTAGCAGCCCAGACAACACCGAAACACCGGCCACACCGGATCTATGTGGGAGCGGATTCATCCGCGAAGAGGGCGGTACAGCCGCTGCAGCTTTCGCGAATGAATTCGCTCCCACAGAACGGGATCCCACAGAATTGGCTGCCACAGAACGGACTCCCACAAAGTGGACTCTCACAAATGAGCCCACACAGAACCCGGCTCCACATACACCCTTCATGCAACCCAAAATTTTTCACAGGTGCGCTGTTCGATGAAAGTCCTGGTTATCTCCAACTTCTTCCCGCCCCATGTCATCGGCGGCGCGGAAATCATCGCCCATCACCAGGCCCTGGCCCTGGCCGCCCGTGGTCACGAAGTCCGCGTGCTGGCCGGCGACAACCGCCATGGCCTGCCCGACTACCCCGTCACCCACGACACCCTCGACGGCCTGCCCATCACCCGCATCGCCCTCACACCCCTGGACTTCGCCGCCACCGGCAACAACGTCGCCCATAAAGAAGTCGAAGACATCTTCGAAAACCTCATCGAAGACTGGCACCCCGACGTCATCCACGCCCACCACATGACCGGCCTGTCCCTGGGCATCCTGCAACTGGCGCGCAGCCGCGGCATCCGCATCGCCCTGACCCTGCACGACCACTGGGGCTTCTGCATCAACAGCACCCGCATCACCACGGCCAACCGCCTGTGCCATGACAGCACCCAATGCCACACCTGCCACAGCCACATCCACGTCAACGAACGCAAAGTCCCGCAGCGCCTGCGCCAGGACTACCTGCGCTGGCAGCTCGACGCCGTTGACCACTTCATCTCCCCCAGCCACTACCTGGCCGACGCCTACATCGCCAACGGAATCCCCGCCGAACGCATGAACGTCATCGCCAACGGCATTGAACTGGAACGCTTCATCAATACCGCGCCGCCCGAGCCCGGCCCGCGCCTGAACATCCTCTTCACCGGCTACATGGGTGGCCACAAAGGCGTGCCGACCCTGCTCGAAGCCATCGCTCTGTTGCCCCACGACAAGGTCCACCTGGACATGGTCGGCGACGGCCACATGCTAGCTAGCTATATAGCTAAGATAGCTAGCATCGCCCCCAACGTCTCCGTCAAATTCTGGGGCCGCCTGCCCAACGCCCGCATTGCAGAGCGCTTCGCCCAGGCCCACGTGTTCGTGCTGCCCTCCGTCTGCCCCGAGAACCAACCCGTCACCATCACCGAAGCCATGGCCTGCGGCCTGCCCGTGGTGGCCTCGCGCATTGGTGGCATTGCCGAACTGGTCGATGAAGGCCACACCGGCTGGCTGGCCGAACCCGGCAACGCCCAGGACCTGGCCGACCGTCTGCGCTTCTATATAGATGCCCCCGAACAGATCGCCGCCCACGGCCAGGCCAGCCGCGAACGCATTCAGGCGTACGCCTTCGGTTTGCAGATCGAACGCATTGAAAAGCTGCTCAGCACCCCCGGCACCGAGCGCACCGAAAGCCCCCTGCTGATCGCCTGCCACGGCAGCCCGCTGGACGCCACCTTCAGCAGCGTGCTCAAGGAACTGGCGCCCATTCCGGCCAACCGCCCGCAACCGGCCAGCCAACCGTGCTGGATCCCGGTGGAATGGATCACCCCTGAAACGGCCGACCTGTTGTGGCTGTCCGGCCAGACAACAGCCGACCCTGACATGGGCCTGCAACACATCAAGGCGTATCGTGCCTTGGGTAAGCCGGTGTTGTTAGATGAGCGCAACATCGCGGTGGCACGACGCACCGACGCCGTGCTGCGAGTTAGAGGGGCAGAGCAGGTGGCACTTGGCCTTAAGCTCCTAACCGATCATGCTAAAGCTATGCCATCCGCTTCTAAAGAAGCTGCGAAAAACCCCGCGTAACCTCCTATTTTCAATAAAATTTCTCTTTACATTCTGTTGCATTTGCTGCCTATTAGACGCCGATCAATGCCAATCTGACATTATCGGTGTCGGTAGGTGGAATTTATGCTGTAGGAATTTTCCATAGCTTTTGGCTATGCGGGAAAATTTCCTACGAATTCATGCATTTTTTCCTACCGTAACGGCTGAGATACACCGCGACCTATGCTAGAGTGCCGCACAAGGCTGCACGGACGTGTTGGGCAGCTGGTGAACGAGACAAAGATTGTCCGTTTATGTGTCAGCTTCTTTTTATAATGAAACCTGGAGTAAACAATGGCTGCTTCCACCTACCTCGCTCAAGTACAACAACTGTACATCGCTTATTTCGGCCGCCCAGCCGACCCAATCGGTCAAGCCTACTGGGCTGGCATCATCGACGCAGCTAACGGCAGCATCGCTGCAGTACAAGCTGGCTTCTCGGCTTCCGCTGAGTCCCAAGCTCTGTACGGCAACAAGTCGACAATCGACAAAGTGACCGCGATCTACAACAACGTTTTCAACCGTGCTCCAGACGCAGCTGGCCTGGCTTTCTGGGTTGCCCAGATCGACTCCGGTAAAGTTTCGCAAGCTCAAGCTTCGTGGACCATCCAGCAGAACGCTGGCGCTGGCGACGCTGCCACCGTTCAGAACAAACTGACCGCTGCTCAAGCGTTCACCGCGCAGATCGATACTTCGGCTGAGATCTCGGGCTACCAGGGTTCGGCTGCTGCTGATTCGGGCCGCGCTTTCCTGAACACCGTTACTTCGGTTAACGCTACTGCTACTGCTGCTGTAGCTGCTGCTCCTGCTGCTGTAGCTGCTGCTACTGCTGGTGGCGGCGTTGTTACCAACTTTGTTCTGACTGCTGGCGTTGACAACCTGACCGGTACTGGCGGCAACGACGTCTTCACCGCTGACAACACCGGTGCTTCTAAGCAAGCAACAGTCGCTGACACCATCAACGGTGGCGCTGGTACTGATACCCTGCGCGTGTTCCTGGCTACTGGCGACACCACTTTCGCCAACCCAACTCTGAACAGCGTTGAAATCGTTTCCCTGAACGGCGGCCAACTGACTGCTTACACCGCAGCAGCTGGTACCACTGGTCTGGTTATCGAAGCTCCAACAACTGCAGGTGCTACCTACACTGTTGCTGGCCAAGCCGTAACTCTGAAAAGCGCTGGCACTGTTACTGGTACCACCACTATCGCTTCGGCTGCTGACACTGCTGCCAACGTGACTCTGAATGGTTGGGGTTCGGCTACTGTTGCTGAAACTGTTGCTCTGACTGGCACTGCAGTTGCTACTGCAACTTTGACCGCTACTGGCGCTAACAGCGTTATCACTCTGAACGGCCTGGCCGCTCTGAAGACTCTGAACATCGCTGGCGACAAAAACCTGGGTCTGACCCTGAACAACACTTCGACCGCTAACCTGACTTCGGTTAACGCTTCGACTGCAACTGGTAACGTATCCGTAACTCTGGATGGCACTACCAACACCGTTGCTGGCTTCGCTTTCACCGGCGGCGCAGGTAACGACACCCTGACTCTGGGCTCTACCGAGCTGGCAGCTCTGACTGCTGGTTCGCAGCTGGATGGCGGCGCTGGTACTGACACCCTGGCTATCACTGCTACCGCTCTGGTTGCTGCTGACTACGCCAAACTGAACGCAGTTAAGAACTTCGAAGCTCTGGGTCTGGCAACTGCCGCTACTACCGTTGATGCTTCGCAACTGACTTCGCTCAAGTCGTTCTCTGTTAGCGCTTCTGGCGACACCATCCAAAACGTAGGTGCTGGTACTACTGTTGCAGTGGGCAGCACTGTAGCAGCTCTGGCTGTAAGTGGCGTTGTTGGTAACTCGGCAGCTGAATTCGCCGTTGGTACTGCAACTTCTACTACTGCTGGCATTACCAACCTGACCCTGACCGGCGGCCTGACCACTATCGGTCTGACCTCGAATGGCGCTGCTGGCGCTGCTAACACTGTTGGCTTGACCAACCTTGATAACAGCACCATCAACGTTAAGGGCGCAGCTGACCTGACTCTGACCATCGCTGGCACCACTACTGGTTCCAAAGTTGATGCTTCGGCTTTCACTGGTAAGTTGAGCGTTACTGG
>Ga0105251_10002024_pt1 | contig 16443 bp, 16 predicted proteins | sample KBSS64metaG_FD_80424 | JGI IMG/M metagenome (GOLD analysis project Ga0105251, IMG submission 80424) | Switchgrass rhizosphere microbial communities from Kellogg Biological Station, Michigan, USA - KBS S6-4 metaG | ecosystem: Host-associated > Plants > Roots > Rhizosphere > Soil | place...
CGACGAAGCCAGCATGCCGGGCTCGGCGCGCGAAGTGGCCAATGCGCGCGAAGAAGGCGTGCGCTTCCTGTTCAACCGACAGCCGCTCTCGATCGAAGCCGGTGCCGACGACGAAGCCATCGGCGTGACCGTGGTGGAAACGCACCTGGGCGAGCCGGATGCACAGGGCCGGCGCAGTGCCGTGCCGATCGAGGGCAGCGAATCGCTGCTGGAAGCGGACGTGGTCATCATCGCGTTCGGGTTCTCGCCGACCGCACCGGCGTGGCTCACCGCGCAGGGCGTGGAAACGGCCGGCAACGGTCGCATCCTGGCCGGCGGCAACGGCCGTCTCCCGTTCCAGACCGCGCACCCGAAACTGTTCGCCGGCGGCGACGCGGTGCGCGGCGCGGACCTGGTGGTGACCGCAGTAGCCGAAGGCCGCGATGCGGCGGCCAGCATCGTGCAGCTGGTCACCGCCTGACGACGTCGAACCCCGGCCTGGCCGTGCCCGATGCGCCCTAGAATGTCGCTATCAGCCCCATTCGAAGGATTCCCATGCGTATCGGCCTGGCCGCCAACCGGCTGCACCACCATGACAAGCACGCCGCGCTGTTCCGTTGGCTGGGCCCCTGCGAAGCCGGCCTGCGCGAACTGGGCGTGGAACTGCACGCGGTAGGCCGCACGTTCGATGCGATCCAGCGGTTGGGCTTCCTGAAGGACTTCGACGCGCTGCGCCGCTACCCCAACGGCCGCGAAGGCGGCCTGATGAAACTGGTGGCCGAAGTGGTCGGCATGGGCACCCCCGAACGCACCCTGGATGGGGCGATCTATCTGATGGACCCGGTCGACCCGTCGTCGGTGTTCCCCGAGGCCACCGCGCTCAAGCGCCAGTGCGTGATCCACGGCAAGCCCTTCATCTCCACGGTCGCTACCGCGCGCGACTGGATCGAAGTGGAGCGCCTGCACGCCGGACTGGCGCCGGACCGTGGCGCCGACGACCTGCACGCCTTCGAACAACACACCCTGGCATTGATTGCGCACGACGCGATGAAGCCGGCCATGCTGGCCTTCGCCGACGAACACTTCGACCTGCTGTCGCGCTTCCGCAGCCGGGTCGGCACCGGCACCACCGGCCAGCGACTGAACGAGCTGGCCTGGAGCCGCGGCTGGGACCGCGATCAGGAATGGGTCACCCGCTACCAGAGCGGCCCGATGGGCGGCGACGCGCAGATCGCCGACCGGGTGCTGGAAGGCCACTGCCAGCGCGCGATCTTCTTCGAAGACCCGCACGTGGCGCGCCAGCACGAGGCCGACATCCAGCTGCTGGAACGCGCGGTGACCACGGTGACCGATCAGGCGGTGTGCATCACCGCACCGCGCGTGGCCACGCGCTGGGCACAGGCCGCCACGCTGCGCGCGCGCGCGACGGTCTGATCGCCCGGTGGGTCCGCATCGGTGGGCGCGGCGAAATCATGCACGCCCTGCCCCCGCCGCCACTCACTGTCGCCACTGCGGCCGCCGGCACTGAGGATGTAGCTGCCGCGCCAGTGGTCGTCGCTTTCGCGGCGATCCATCCCGTGCGTGGCGATGCTGCCCTGGCGCCGTGCGCTTTCCCGGAACAGCAGGCGGAAGCGCTTGCGGTGGAACACGCTGCCATACAGCCCGCCGCTGACCTCCACCCGTGGCCGCTCGCGGCCGGGCAGCGGTCGCAGCGGGCCAGTGCCAACGCTGCATTGCACGCACTCGGCCACGCCCTCCACGCGCACCCCGTTCTGCGACAGCATCACCAGGTACACGGCCTCGGCACGATGCTCGGGGCCAACGCCATAGCGGGTCAGCGTCCATACCCCGGAGACATCCGGCACGCGCGCGCGCAGCATGGCTGCGGTACCGAGCACGGCGGCGGCAAGGACGTTGGTGAGCACATCGAAGGCAATCGAGGCCATCGTCGACATGGTGCGCTTCGGGTGGCGGCGGAAGCCGCCACTGTCATGCGCCGGCCAACGCCACACCATGCAACAAGGTCGAATCCTGCGTAGTGCCACGACATGCGTGGCAACCCCGCCCACCCGGATTACAACAGCTGCCGCAGCATCGCCTTGAGCCGCCGCCCTTCCAGCTGGAAGTAATCCCGCTCTTCACGCCAGCCCGGGAAGCGCTGCTCCACTTCATGCCAGAAGGCGGGGGAATGATTGGCCTGGATCAGATGGCAGATCTCATGTACCAGCACGTACTCGAACGCCGACGGCCGCCCCAGCACCAGCGCCAGGTCCAGCGCCATGCTGCCGTCGGGCGCCAGCGAGCCCCACTGCGATGACATCACCTTGAGCCGCAGCCGGGCCGGTGCGCGCGGCAGGCCGGGCAGGTAGCGCGGCAGCCACTGCCCAACGTCGGCGCGGGTCTGCGCTTCGTAGAACTCGCGCAGGGTGCGCCGTACCGTGGCATCGGTGCCGCGCGCCGGCAGGTGCATGCAGGCGCCGTCGGCGTCGAGCTCCAGGTGCGCGTAACGGCCGGTGTCCCAGCGCAGCGGCAGCAGCTCGCCACGCAACGGCAGCAGCCCGGGTTCCCCGATCACCAGCGGCGGTGGCAGGTTGTGCGCCTGGTAGCTGCGCAGCTGCGACGACAACCAGTCGCGGTGCTGTTCCAGGAAGCGCTCGCCCATCACCAGGCTGGCCCGCGGCGGCAGGGTCAGGCGCACGCCGCGTTCGTCCACGCTGAGCTTGATGCGGCGCGCGCGCGGGTCGCGCACGCGCAGCACGTCGATCTCCGCGTCGTCCTCGAGCCGCAGGCGCACGGTGTCGCGCTGCAGGGTCGGGGCGGCGGCCGGGGAGATCAGGCGGCGGAGGAATCCAGGCATGGGGGTAGCATAGCGCCCGCGTTGGCGGGCGAAATGACTGGGGGGTTGGGCGGGGCTGGCGGGGCGCGCCTGGACGCCAGGCAGCGGGGCAGAGCCCCGCTCTACGGCGATCTGTGATCAATCCGCCTTGCTGAGCTTGAACGCCTCTTCCAGCAGCAGGAACAGGCGGCGCACTTCGCCGCTCTGCAGTGCGAAGCGGGCATCCAGTTCGGCGCGGCGGCCGTCCTCGTCGGCGTGTTCGAGCTGGTCCAGGGCGCCGTCCAGGAACTTGAGCTTGCGCACGATCAGGTCATCGCCGAGCACGAAGGACAGGTTGTCCTCGAACACCAGGGCCAGCTTGGTGACCTGCTTGCCGGCGTCCAGGTGCTTGTCGATCTCGTCGCAGCGCAGTTCCTGGTGCTGGCACTTCACCACCGCGCCGCCTTCGGCCGGGTCCTTCATCTCGCACTCTTCGCCCAGGCTCAGCCCGGTCGGAAGCGGCTCACCGGCGATCCAGCCGGTCAGGATCGAACGGGGCGCCACTTCGGCGTTCAGCGGCATCGCCGGGAAGCTGCCGAGCAGGCCGCGGATGTCGGACATCATGTTCTCGCCCTTCTTGCTGCTCGAGCAGTCCACCGCGACGAAGCCGTGGGTCAGGTCGATCAGCGCGTCGGTGCGCGAGCTCTTCACGAAGGCGCGCGGCATCAGCTCGTGCAGCAGGTCGTCCTTCATGCGCTTGCGCTCGCGGCCACCGGGCTTGCGCCCTTCCTTCTCTTCGATCTCTTCCAGCTTGCGGGCCAGCAGGTCGTTGACCACCGCGCCGGGCAGGATCTTGTCCTCGCCGCCCACGGTCAGCCACAGCGCGTCGCCGACGCGGTGCGAGAACACGGCCTTCTCTTCACGACCGAACGGGGAGATGAAACCGCGCGAGCTCATTTCGAGCGGACCCACCGGCTTGAGCAGCACCTGCGGCAGCAGGGTGTCGACCTCGGAAAAATCGGTGGCGGCGGGGAAGCGGAACAGCGTCAGGTTGCGAAAGAACATGGAATTCCGGAATAAGGGCGAAGGTGGAGAATCAGGGGGTGTCGTCGGTCCAGGCCGACGGCGGGCCGGGCGCGACCGGGGTACGGCCCAGTGCCATGAAGTCGAACAGGGCCGGATCGGCCAGCTGCGAGGGGTGGATGTTGCCCAGCGCGCGGGCGATCTGGTCGATCCGCCCGGGATGCTGGTCTTCCCACTGCTGCAGCATCTGCGCCACCTGGCGGCGTTGCAGGTTGTCCTGGCTACCGCACAGCGTGCAGGGAATGATCGGGAAGGCACGCGCCTGGGCATGCGCCTGGATGTCGCGTTCGCTGACATAGGCCAGCGGGCGGATCACCACGTGCTGGCCGTCGTCGCTGCGCAGCTTGGGCGGCATCGCCGAGAGTTTTGCATGGTGGAACAGGTTGAGGAAGAACGTGGTGACACTGTCGTCGCGGTGGTGGCCCAGCGCGATCTTCGTGAAGCCGTTCGTGGCGGCGTGCCGGTACAGTGCGCCGCGGCGCAGGCGCGAGCACAGCGAACACATCGTGCGGCCTTCGGGGATGACCCGGGTGACCACCGAATAGGTGTCCTGTTCGATGATCTGGTACGCCACGCCGATCGAGGCCAGGTAGTCCGGCAGCACGTGTGCGGGGAAGCCGGGCTGTTTCTGGTCCAGGTTCACCGCCACCAGCTCGAACGACACCGGCGCCTTCTTCTGCAGCTGCACCAGCATGTCCAGCAGCGTGTAGCTGTCCTTGCCGCCGGAGAGGCAGACCATGACCCGGTCGCCGTCCTCGATCATGCCGAAGTCCGCGATCGCCTGGCCGACCTGGCGGCGGATCCGACGCGCGCGCTTGTCGTGCACGGCCGTGTCCACGCGCAGCGCGCGGGAGGGCGGATCGGGCAGCGGCAGGACGGAAGGCATCCGGCCATTCTACCGGCTCGGCACGGTGCTGGCCGGGCCCGGGAAGTGACTGCGTTCACCCCCGCCGGTCGCGCCGTGTGTGTATGCTCAGGGACTGTGGATACCTACACGCCCGAAGAGATCACCACCCGCCTGCAGGCGCTTCGCAAGGAGCACCGGGAGCTGGATGCGCAGATCGAACGCATGGCCGCCAATGGCGAGGACGAGCTGGAAGCCAAGCGCCTGAAACGGCGCAAGCTGCAGCTCAAGGATTGCATCGCCCGGCTCGAGGACATGCAGATTCCGGACGAACCGGCGTAACGCGTGCCGACCAACGGTCGGCACCTGCCCTCAATCCGCGGCCACCGGTTCCTCTGCTTTTGCCGCTTCCGGGCTCACCCGTTCGATGGTGTGGCGAAGCTCGCGGCCCAGGATGAACTTGGCGTCCTTGGCCCACATGTCCAGGCGTTCGTCGAACAGCAGCTTGCTGTTTTCGTCCGGCCACACCAGGCGCAGCTCGCGTAGCTTCTGGATGAAACCACGGAACAGCGTGCGGTCGAAGAACTCCGGCGCAGCCGGCGCGTACAGCAGGCTCAGGCGCTGCGCGGCCTGCTGGCACAGGCTTTCAAGCTCGGCCGCACCGAGCGTGCCGGGGCCGTTCTTCACCAGTACCGAAATGGCGATGTAATAACGCTCGAACGCCTGCTGCAGCGAATGGCCGATCGCACGCAGGCGGAACACCTCGTCGGTCTGCCCGGTGTTGCGCGCCAGGATGCCGCCGTCGTCGTCGTTGACGTTCTGCAGCAGGCCCTCGCGCACGAACACGGCGATGGTCTGCTCGATGCGCTGGGCGAACTGGTCCTCGGTCCACGGCAGGAACAACTCCGCCTGCAGGAACGGGTAAACGGTGCGGCCCAGCTGCACCAGTCCGGTGCGGCTCATGCGGCGGTTGTTCTGGAAGCAGCACGCCACCCAGGACGAGGCCGTGAACAGATGGATCACGTTGTTGCGGAAGTAGCTCAGCAGCACGGCGGTGTCGCCGCTCACACTGAGCACATCGCCCAACGGATGCTTGATGCGGGTGAGGACGTTGATCTCCTCGGCATGCGCGATGATCCGTTCGGGCGAATGCGGGGTGACCGTGACCCGGTCCGAATACGGCATTTCCACCAGCAGGGTCTTGCACAGCTCGATCTGCGCGATCAGGTCGGCTTCACCCATCGCGTGCTTGGGCGTGGACAGCAACGCCAGCGCCAGCAGGTTGATCGGGTTGACGTCGGCGGCGCCGTTGATGTGCACCTGGATGCGTTCGGCCAGGTGGTCGACCGTGCCGGAAAGCCACGCCGGCTTCTCGTCTTCGGCCACCGGCGCGCCGTCCCACTCGGGTGCCTGGCGGGCGAGCACGTCGTTGAGCGCGATCGGCTCGCCGAAGTTCACCACCACCTGCCCGTAGTTCTGCTTGAGCACCTTCGGAATGGACCACAGCAGCTGCCAGATCGATTCCTTCTCCTTCGGGCGCCCGGACAGTTCATCCAGGTAGCTGCCGCCTTCCATCAGCTTTTCGTAGCCGATGTAGACCGGCTGGAACAGCACCGGCTTGCGCGGCTGCCGCAGGAACGCGCGCAGCGTCATCGAGATCATGCCGCCCTTGGGCTGCAGCAGGCGGCCGGTACGCGAGCGGCCCCCTTCGACGAAGTATTCGATCGAATAGCCGCCGGCCACCAGCTGCGCCACGTACTCGCTCAGCACCGCCGAGTACAGCGCATTGCCACGGATCGAGCGGCGGATGAAGAAGGCGCCCCCCTTGCGCAGCAGGGTGCCCACCACCGGCAGGTTCAGGTTGATGCCGGCCACGATGTGCGGCGGCACGATGCCACGGTCATACAGCAGGTAGGACAGCAGCAGGTAGTCCATGTGGCTGCGATGGCTGGGCACGTACACCACTTCATGGCCCGGCGCGGCGGCCTTGAACTTGTCCAGGTGGTGCACCAGCACACCGGCGTAGATCCGGTTCCAGACATGGCTCAGCATGAAGCTGGCCGAGCGCACCACCGGGCTGGAATAGTCTGCGGCGATTTCCCAGGCGTAGGCATGCGCCTTCTTCCAGGCATCGGCCGGCTTGGTGTTGTCGCGTTTGGCCTGCGAGGCAATCGCCTCGCGTACGGTGTCGGCTTCCAGCACCTTGTCCACCAGCAGACGGCGGGTCGACAGGTCCGGTCCGATCACCGACTCGCGGATGCGGCGGAAGTGGGTACGCAGCACGCGCTGCAGCTTGCGCACCGTGCGTTCGGGGTCCAGCCCCTCGTCCACGGTGGCGCGCAGCGAGATCGGCGGCGCAAAGCGCACGATGGTGCTGCGGCCGTTGAGCAGCACCGCCAACAGGCGGCGGAAACGGCCCACCAGCGCCCAGTTTTCCGAGAACAGCACCGCGAACCAGCCACTCTGCTTGTCCGGCGCGCGGCCGACGAAGATCGACACCGGCACCAGGTTCACGTCCAGCTCGCCGCGCGCGCGGTGCGCCTGCAGGACCTTGGCCAGTGAATCGGAATGGGTCTTGGCGCCGCGCTGTTCGGGGATCAGCGAGTTGCTGCTGCTCCGGCGCGACAGCGCCAGGTAGGCGCGCTTGCGCCCGGTCGGGTCGCCGGCGATCGGTACCAGCGGCGACGGCAGGCCGGCTTCGCGGCAGGCCTTGTCCAGGATCAGCGCGTTGGACAGGCCGTAGTCTTCCAGCACGTACACCACCGGGCGGCCATCGTCGTACTGGCCGGGGTGTTCGGGTTCGATCTTCAGCGACAGCCACGGTTCGACCAGCCGGCCGAGCAGGCGCGCCCACCAGGGGCGGCGGCCGGCCGGCACGCGGGCCACGCTGCCGACCGGGGCCGGCACGATCGCGGCGGGGTCGGCGGCATCCACGGTCACGGGCGCGGTTTCAGGCGACGCGGACGTGGCGTCCGGGGTCTTGGGCGGCTCTTCGCCGGGGAAAGGCAGGGGATTCTGGTTCGGCATCGGCTTCATTATGGCTTAGCCGGTGCGGAAGCACCGTCCTTGACCTGCGCCGCGGCCTCTGCATCGGCGTCCAGCTGACCGGCATGTTCAGCTTGGGCGGCCTCCTCGGCAGCGGCCTGATCGGCGGCGGCGAGCAGGGCATCGGTCTCTTCCAGGGTCCGTGCCAGGTACCAGTGACCGTCACGGCGCGCCATGCGTACCTGCGCTTCGATCTGCTCCCCAGCCAGCGGATACTGGATCCGCAGCACGGCGGTGTCGCCCTGCTGGGACAGCACTTCGCCGCGCAGGCCGGTCAACGCCGCGTCCAGCGACAGGCCATAGCTGGCCAGCGCGGTCTTGAACGCCCTGGCGAACGGCCCCAGCCGGCGCAGACTTTCTTCCATGCCGACTGCCTGCAGCTCGGCGTCGGAAGACAGACCGGCGGCGCGCGCGGTGGCGGTCAGCAGGGCAATGGTGGTCTTGGCGCGCTGCTTGTCCGTCAGCGGCGCGGCGGCCGCCCAGCGGCTCAGCACATCCACCACCTGGCTGTAGTGGGCGCGTTCGCTTTCACTGTACTGGGTCTGGTTGCGCAGGTACTGCACGCCGAACAACCCCATCGAATGGGCCGCCTGGCGGACCCCGGTGGCCTGCCCGGCAATCTGCGAATCGAACGAGCGCTGCAGGCGCTGCGGCGCGTCGGGGGCGGAAAGCGCCGCCAGCATCGGCAGCAGTTGTCCATCCAGCGGCAGGTCGGTCAACGGCCAGCGGCTGTACCCGTCGGCCCAGGCGCCCTGCAGGCGGGCGTACTGGCGTGGCGGTACCGATAGGCGGGCGTACCCGACCAGGTCGTTGTCGGCCACGTGGCGGTCGATCTGCTGCAGGGCCGCGACCGGCTCGGCCGCGGGCGCGTCCGGATCGATCGCATCGCGCTTGCAGGCCGTCAGCAGTACCGCCGCGCACAGCGACAACGACAACACCCAATGGCGGCAGCGCCCCGGCATTAACGGCATGGACATGAATTCGGACTCCCGGACCGGTCCGCATCTTGCGGCCTGGAGCGCCCCAGCGGCAAGCCAGTGCCCCGTCCCAGTCGCGACGATGACGCCAAGTTGTTGAAACTACGTGACATGTTGGCGAGCGGCGGCGCGCACGGCGCCGCCGCCCGCCGCGGCTCAGTCGCCGGTCCAGGTGGCCTGGATGAAGTCCCGCACGTGCCCGTTGGACAGCCGCGCATACACCCCGGGCAAGCCCGGCAACGCACAGCCCTCGCCCCAGCTCACCGTGCCCAGCACGGTCCAGCGGCCCTGCCGCTGTACCAGCAACGGCCCGCCCGAGTCGCCCTGGCAGCTGTCCACGCCCTCGGCCCCGGCACAGATGGCGGTGCCGGTCTGCAGGTCCGGATAGGCCGCGTTGCACTGCTTGAACGGCACGAACGGCACCTGCACGGTCTGCAGCGTGGTGGGCGCGGTGTCGGCACCGAAGTCGGTCACGCCCCAGCCGGTCACCGTGAACGCCCGCCCCGGGCGGAGGTAGGGGCCGTCACCCTTCAACAGCAGGTCGGCCGGCGCGATCCCGGCCACCGGACGCCTGAGCTGGACCAGGGCCACGTCGTTGACCAGGCTGGTGTCATCGTAGGCCGGGTGGACATGGATGGCCTTGACGTTGGAGGTCCGGCGGCGCGGCGTGGTATCCAGCGTGGTGACCCCGGTCAGCGCGGCCAGGTCGCTGGTGCGCATCTCTTCCACGCAGTGCGCCGCAGTGAGCACCCAGGAGGGCGAGATCAGGGCGGCGCCGCACATGTGGCGGTCGTGGTCGGACTCGCCGCGGCGCAGGCGCTGCAGGCTGACCATGAAGGGGTATTGGCCGGGTTCGGCATCGACACCACCGATGATGCGCGGTGCGCTGGCCTCTTCGGGGGCCGTCGCTGCCAATGCAGGTGGCGACAGGGCGGAAACAACAAGCGCGGCGACCAGCGCCACGCGACAGGTGCTGTACATGCAGCATCTCCTTTGCAGAACAATCGAATCAACGCGGCAGGCCGGGTGCGTGCGTGCCGGGTTCGATTCGACGGCAAAGGGCGGGCAGGTACTGGGCAGCCGGTCGCGTTTCTGGACGCGACCGGCGCAGCCAACGATTGATGGATGCGTTTGTGGGACGCGGTCTACACAGCAGGTGTGATCAGCGCAGCATTGCGGCGCGGATCTCGTCCTGGATATCCAACGCGGCGGCGCGCGGGTCGCTGGCCAACCGGATCGGGCGTCCGACGACGATGGCGTCGGCGCCGTCGGCGAACGCCTGCGCCACGCCCACGGTGCGCTTCTGGTCATCGCCGACCGGTCCGCCGGGGCGGATGCCCGGGCACACGATCGAGAACCCGCTGCCCGTGGCGGCGCGGATCGGGCCGGCTTCCTGCCCCGACGCGATCACCCCGTCGATGCCGGCGGCCTGCGCTGCCCGCGCCCGTTCGACCACCACCTCGACCGGCTCGCGGTCGATGCCCATCCCACGCAGGTCGTCGCGCCCCATCGAGGTCAGCACCGTCACCGCCAGCAGGCGCATGTCGCTGGTGTTGACGGCCGCGCAGGCCTCCATCATGGCCGGGTGCCAGCCGTGGATGGTGGCGTAGCTCACCGGCCACTGCGACAGGCGCCGGATCACCGCTGCGGCGGTAGCCGGGATATCGAAGAACTTCAGGTCCACGAACACGCGCTTGTCGCGTGCGGCCAGGGCATCGAGCACCTGGAAGTACTCGCCCGAGGCAAGCAGTTCCATGCCGATCTTGTAGAACGACACCGCATCGCCCAGCCGGTCCACCCACGCCAGCGCCTCGTCGCGGCCCGGTACATCGAGCGCGAAGATCAGGCGCTCGTCATCACGCAGCGGCAGCGGGGCGCGGCTCACGGCGCGTAATCCAGGGCGGCGCGCTTGGCCTCATGGCGGGCCTGGCGCGACTGGGAGTAATCGTTGTTGAACTGGGCCGGCTCGAAGCCGCCGTAGGTCGGGTTGGGCAGCATCCACCAGCGCTCGCCGAACCAGTCGTGGTACTGCTGGAGCAGGGCGTCGCGGCCTTCATTGGTATTGGCGGTGACTTCGACGAAGTCGCCCAGCTGGTCGCCGAACTGCATCAGCACGCGGTAGTTCTGCCCGGCCAGGCGGCGGCGGCAGTTCTTCTCGCTGCCGTTCTGCTCGCAGTCCTTGACCACCGTGCCCAGGCCCAGGAACACGCTGTCATCGGCCACCGGCAGGCCTTCGGCGCGCAGGTTGGCCAGGGTGGCGTCCTTCAGGTGCACGGCGCGGTTGGAGATGTACAGCAGGGTCACGCCCCTGGCGTTGGCGGCCTTGGCGAAATCGACCACGCCCGGAATGGCCTTGGCCTTCTTTTCGGCCACCCACTGGTCCCAGGTCATTTCATCGTATTCGGTGCCGTCGCGGACCAGGCGGGCCTGGTAGGGCGAGTTGTCGAGCACGGTCTCGTCCACGTCCAGCACGACCGCCGGCTTCAGGCCCTTGGCGGCGTTGCCGCGCTCTTCGGGCACCAGCGCATCCCAGTTGGCTTCCTTCAGCGCCTTGTCCAGATGGTCGGCGGCGGCGCGGTAGGTCTGCTCGGTGATCGCCCGGTATTCCTGCGAGCGCTGCATCCACAGCACGGCATTGAGGTTGTCGTTGGCGGCAATGGCGGCGTCGCCCTTGGCGGCCGGCGCGGCGGCGGCCGCAGCGGGGGCCGGGGCAGCGGCATCGGCAGGGGTTTCGGTGCGCTTGCACGCGCCCAGCGCCACCACGGCACAGGCAAGCAAGGACAGGGAGACAGCGGTACGACGCATGGGAATCACCAGGACTGAGTGGCGCCAGTTTACCGGCTTGGCCGCCTGCGTTCATGCCCAGCGCGGGCCTCGGCTATGCTGCACGCCCCAGAAAGACCCCGGAGCGCTGCCATGACCGACGACACCCAGACCCCCGCCCTGCCCGTGCTCAGCCCGGCCCAGGCCCGCGCGCTGGGCTGCCTGATCGAGAAGGAAGCCACCACGCCCGATGCCTACCCGCTGACCGTCAACGCGACCCAGGTGGCGGCCAACCAGAAGACCGCGCGGGAGCCGGTGATGCAGCTCTCGGCCGGCGATGTGCAGCATGCGCTGCGACAGCTGGAAAGCCTGGGCCTGGCGCGGCAGCAGTTTTCCTCGCGCGCCGAACGCTATGAGCACCGCACGGCCACCGCGCTGGACCTGACCCGCCAGCAGCTGGCGATCCTGGGGCTGTTGCTGCTGCGCGGCCCGCAGACGGTGAATGAACTGCAGACCCGCAGCGAGCGCCAGTTCCAGTTCCAGGACGCCGACGAAGTCCGCCACCACGTGGAGCGGATGATCCAGCGCGGGCTGGCGGTGCAGGTGCCGCGTGCCGGCGGCCAGCGCGAGGATCGGTACATGCATCTGCTGTCAGGGCCGGTGGATGTCGCAGCGCTCTCCGAACAGTACCGGAGCGCACCCTCCGGCGGCGCTTCGAACGCGGGATTGGAGGCGCGCGTGCAGGAGCTGGAGACGGTCGTTGCGAGCCTGCAGGCACAGTTGGCCGAATTGCGTTCGCAGTTGGGCGGTTGAAAGCAGCCGGGCAGAGCCCGGCGACTGAAACCGCGCGGCAGGCCTTCAAACCTGCGCCGCGCCCGGCGTGGCAAACAGCAGCACCGCTTCATCCACCGGTGGCGGCAGCTGCAGGGTGCCGCGCGCTTCCATCCCCAGCTTGCGCAGCAGCGCGGCCGAACGCAGGTTGTGCGCGGCGACGATGCCGTAAAGCTCGGGATACCCCAGTACATCGCGCGCGTAATGCTGCACCCCACGCGCGGCTTCGTGCGCATAGCCCTGCCCTTCGTGCCTGGCCATCAGCGCATAGCCGATGTCCGGCCCGGGCAGCTCAGCGCGCCGGACCAGTCCGGCGTTACCCAGCCACGCACCGTCGCTGCGGCGGATGATCGCGTACATGCCGAAGCCGTTGAGCGTGTAGCTGCCCAGCACGCGTTCGGCGGTGTAATCGCGCGCCTGCGCCAGCGTGCGCACGTTGCGGTCGGCGATGTTGCGGATGAAGCCCGGCTCGTTCAGCAGGGCCAGCATGTCGGCCGCATCGCGGTCGGGGTCCATCAGGCGCAGGTACAGGCGTTCGGTCTGGATCAGATTGGACATGCGGGTCTCCGTCAAACCACTCAATCGAACAACGCCTGGATGGCCGCCAACCCGGCGCTCGCGCGTTCCTTCTTGCGCGCCGCATCGGCCACCGGATCGGCACCATCGCGCTGCATTTCCTCGGCGGGAATCTCATCGAAGAACCGGCTCGGCTTCAGCCGCACGTGTTCCCCGAACTTCCGGGTCAGCTTGCTGTGGCTCATCCACAGCTGCACCTTGGCCCGGGTGATGCCCACGTACAGCAGGCGGCGTTCCTCCTGCAGGTTGCCTTCGTCCAGGCTGACCTGGTGCGGCAGCACGCCGTCCTCGCAGCCGACGATGAACACATACGGGAATTCCAGGCCCTTGGACGCATGCAGTGTCATCATCCGCACCTGGTTGCCACCGTCGTCCTTGTCGTTGCGCGACAGCAGCGCCAGCTGCGCGGCCAGGTCGGCGGTGGACGCGCCGCGCGGGCCGCCTTCGAACCACTGCGCCAGCTCTTCCAGGTTGGCCAGCCGGCGCTGGTACACCGACTCTTCCTTGCACGCGCTGCGCAGTTCCGACACCAGGCCCGAATCCTTGACCAGCCGGCGTACCAGGTCGCCCGAGCTGAGCCTGGGCATTTCCGCGCGCAGGTCGCGCAGGATATCGGTGAAGCGGCTCAGGCCGTTGGCGGCGCGCGGCGGCAGTTGCGCCAGCGCGCCGATCGCCTCGGCGGCGTGCGCCATCGGCAGATCCTTCTCCGACGCCAGTTCGGCGAGCTTGGCCAGCGTTCCCGCGCCCACTTCGCGCTTGGGCGACTGCACCGCGCGCATGAACGCGGTGTCGTCATCGGGGTTCACCAGCAGGCGCAGCCACGACAGCGTGTCCTTCACTTCCTGCCGTTCCAGGAACGCGGTACCGCCGGTGATGTGGTACGGCACGCGCACCAGCTGCAATGCCTTTTCCAGCGGGCGCGACTGGAAGTTGCCGCGGAACAGGATGCAGAAGTCGCTCCACGGCACCTGCTTCGTCTGCGCCAGGTAGGCGATTTCCGCCGCCACCTTTTCCGCCTCGTGCTCGCTGTTGCGGCACTCCCACACGCGGATCCGCTCGCCGTCGGCCTGGTCGCTCCACAGCTTCTTCAGGTGTTCGTGCGGGTTGTTGGCGATCAAGGCATTGGCCGCGCGCAGCACGCGGTTGGAACAGCGGTAGTTCTGTTCGAGCTTGATGATTTCCAGCGCGGGATAATCGCGCGCCATCTGCTGCAGGTTCTCCGGGTTGGCGCCACGCCAGGCGTAGATCGACTGGTCATCGTCGCCCACGCAGGTGAAGTTGCCGGCGCTGCCGGCCAGCTGCTTGAGCAGCCGGTACTGCGCGTCGTTGGTGTCCTGGCATTCGTCGACCAGCAGGTAGCCGATCCGCTCGCGCCAGGCCAGGGCGATCTCCGGGTTCTCTTCCAGCACCTGCACCGGCAACCGGATCAGGTCGTCGAAGTCCACCGCGTTGAACGCGGTCAGGCGCAGCTGGTAACGCTCGTAGACGCTGGCCGCTTCCTTCTCGCGGTTGCTGCGCGCCGCCGCCAGCGCCTGTTCGGGGGACAGGCCGGCGTTCTTGGCGCGCGAGATCAGGTTCTTCACATCCTCGATGTCGTCCGGCTTGGCGCCGTACATCAGGTCCTTGACCTGCGCGGTGGAATCGTCGGCGTCGAAGATCGAGAAGCCGCGCTTGAGCCCCACCGCCGCATGCTCGATCTGCAGGAACTTCAGGCCCAGCGCATGGAAGGTGCAGATGGTCACTTCGTCCGCGTCGTCGCCGCGCAGGCGCTTGGCCACGCGCTCGCGCATTTCCTTGGCGGACTTGTTGGTGAAGGTGATCGCCGCGATGCGCTTGGCCGGATAGCGCCGGCTGCCGATGAGCTGGGCGATCTTCTCCACGATCACGCGCGTCTTGCCACTGCCGGCGCCGGCCAGCACCAGCAGGGGGCCTTCGCAGTGCAGCACTGCCGCGCGTTGGGGGGGATTGAGACCGTGCATGCCTTCTCCGTGGGAGGCGCATTGTAGCGGGCGGCGGCGGCCCGGGTCCGGCTTGACCCGGGCCATCGGCTGCGCTATTGAACGGTCTACTCGACGCAAGGGAAGCAGTCGTATGACCCGATTCAGGTTTGCATTGTGCGCCGCGCTGTCGGTGACATCCCTCCTCGCCGCGACAGCGACTGCCCACCCTGACGAAGACCCGCGCGCGCAGGAGGTGATCAGCGCGCCCGGCTTCCTCACCGCCCATCCGGACCTGCGCTTCCGCCTGCTCGGCCAGGAAGCCCAGAAGCGCGGGCGCCTGCGCGACGCCAGGACCTATTACGAGCAGGGCGCACGCTACGCCGACAAGCCGTCGCAGGCAGCGCTGGCCGAGCTGGTCTGGAACGGCGACGGCGTCGACCCGGCCGACCATGCCCTGGGCTACGTGTGGATGGACCTGGCGGCCGAACGTGGCGGCGAAATGCTGCTGGCCCGCCGCGAAGCCTACTGGAATGCGCTGACCCCCGAGGAACGCGAACGCGCCGTGCGCGAAGGGCGCGCCCTGTACGCCCAGTACGGCGATCCGACCGCCAAGCCGCGCCAGGAACGCGAAATGCGCGCCTCCCGGTTGAACGTGACCGGCAGCCGTACCGGCGATGCCGGCCTGCTGCGCACCCAGACCAAGGGCAACGCCGGCATGCGCCAGGTCGACCCGGCCATCTACTGGCAGGACAAATACTGGGAACCGGTCGCCTACTGGCAGTGGCAGCAGGACGTGATCGAAGCAATGGAGCCCTGACCCCGCCAGGCGTCTAGAATTGGCCGATGGCCAAGCTCTATTTCTATTATTCGGCGATGAACGCCGGCAAGACCACCACGCTGCTGCAGTCGGCGCACAACTACCGCGAGCGTGGCATGCGCGTGGCGATCCTGACCCCGCGCCTGGACGACCGTGCCGGGCGCGGCGTGGTGGCGTCGCGGATCGGGCTGAAGGCCGACGGCATTGCGTTTGATCGCGATACCGACCTGGAGCGGTTGATCCGCGATGACCTGGCCACGCACGGGGCGTTGGGCTGCGTGCTGGTGGACGAAGCGCAGTTCCTCAGCCGCAGCCAGGTCTGGCAGCTCAGCGAAGTGGTCGACCAGCTGCGCATTCCGGTGCTGTGCTACGGGTTGCGGACCGATTTCCGCGGCGAGCTGTTCGAAGGCAGCCAGTACCTGCTGGCCTGGGCCGACGAGATGCAGGAGATCAAGACCATCTGCCACAGCGGCAAGAAGGCCACCATGACCGTGCGCGTGGACGAGCACGGCCACGCGGTGCAGGACGGCCCGCAGGTGGAGATCGGCGGCAACGAACGCTACGTCTCGGTCAGCCGCGCGGAATTCAAGAAGATCACCCGGGGCGAAGGCAGGATCGACCCCGCCCAGGCGCAGTTGCCGATCTGACGGCGGTTTCGGTGGGGTTGAACGCCGGACCCGGCAATGGGACCGGCGTTCTTGCCGCCTGCAGATGCTTGAGCCGCGCTGCGCGCGGTTGCCACGCATGGCGTGGCACTACGAATTGCTGGCGAA
>Ga0105251_10002025_pt1 | contig 16437 bp, 16 predicted proteins | sample KBSS64metaG_FD_80424 | JGI IMG/M metagenome (GOLD analysis project Ga0105251, IMG submission 80424) | Switchgrass rhizosphere microbial communities from Kellogg Biological Station, Michigan, USA - KBS S6-4 metaG | ecosystem: Host-associated > Plants > Roots > Rhizosphere > Soil | place...
ATGCGGAAGGGCATTGATGAAATCCGCGTCTACAATGAGTGCGCTGGTTTCACTGCGCCGGTGAAAAGAGCGTTCAGACAAGGAGACCGACGTTACCTCCTCAACCCTGAATACCCGTATCGCCCCATACTGGCTGGCCACCAGATACCAGTCTGCATGTGAAAAAATCAGCCGGTAGGGCTCAAGGTGGTCGTGACGGATGCTCTTAACCAGCAGGCTGACCAGACGGTGGTGGTAAATGCCTTCAGCAAGTCGCTGAAAGCAATCCGGGAGGATCCCCGCGGGCTGCTGTGCATGGCCTATCAGGCATGGAGATGTGCCGTTTTCATCCATCAACAGCTGCATCAGATGGCGGCTCTGTGAGGGAATGAGACGGGCTATTCCGGTGTTGCGGGCAAACGCCAGCGCACCAGGAGTATGATCGCGCATCGGGTTTGTTCGTAACCGCCAGCAGCCGTTATCGCCAGTCAGATCCAGATGCAGCAGACGCTGAGAGAAATCCCGGCGCAGGGTGCGTTCAGATACGCCAAATTCACCGGACAGCGCTTTCAGTGAAAGTGATTCACCGGCAAAAAGCCGGCTAATAATAACTGACAGCCTGAGTGCCAGCCTGTCGTGTCGGGGTGCAGGGTCCGTGGCGCGCATATGCCCTCCGTGAATGAAAAATACCGAGATAACTCATGCGGTTATTATGCAGGACGGGGTGGACAGGATATGACCAGCGATAAGACAGCGTGGCAGAAAAGATGTAATATTTTTCCCACGATAACTGTCTGATATTACGATGATAATTTCACATTGCTTAGCTGGTGAGCGTTACGCGGTCATACCCTGTCATAAAGCTGGTCAGCAGGAGGCGTTGTCAGGGCTGAAGGTGGCTGTAGTATTGCGTTTTATTAATCTCGCCCTCAGTAAACGCAGTAAGAGGCGAAACAGAACGATGAGAGTCCAACGGACGCTGTGGATCTCTTTCTCCGGCCAGCCTGCACGCCGGCAGTAATCCAGGATCCTGTTAACCACCCGTCTTCGGATATAGCGCAGCAGCATGCGTAACAGGGACCATGTCAGTGTCCTGAGTATCATTTCCACCACCTCAAAAAAACCAGTGCCACAGCGCAGAAGCGGCATTCACAATGCCGTCGCGGATCGTTCCCAGCGCTTCACGGACCGCCTTTGGCAGCGGAATGGTGTCCACTATCCGGCTGAATAACTCACCCAGCAGATCGCCGAAATCCTGTCGGGCGGTACTCTCTGCCTCCGTAGTCCGGTGCTCTTCCCTGACCTGACGAAAAACGCCGCTGCTGGCCTCCGGGGGCAGGGCAAATATCATGGTTTCGACCAGACGGGCCAGGTTGTAGCCGGTTTTGGCTGACACTGCATGCACCGGATAAGGACAGGAGAACTGCCGTGAGATGGCTGCGCTTCGGGCGGTCAGCGTCAGCAACTGGCCGGTGGAGGGCTGGCATGCTTCCCTGTCCCATTCCAGCGACGGTTCCGCCTTGTCGGCCTGGTTAATGACGAAGACAATGCTACCCGGCGAGACACCGTATTTGAGCAGAAACCGGTGGAAGGCTTCATCCGTGGCACAGGCGCGGTCATCCGCTTTCATCACCCAGAGGATAAGATCCATCGTCGGTAACTGCTCCTTATACAGTTGCCGGTATTCACGATCATAGTCCAGAGATTCACCGGCTCCGGGCAAATCGACCAGTGTCATGCGGCGCCCGCCGATATCGAGCGTGAAGCGAAGCGGTTCGCGGGTACAGCCCTGCACATCGCTGACCGGACTGAGGGGCTGCTGAAAGAGCGCATTGCAGAGTGAACTTTTCCCACTCCCGGTTTTACCCATGATGCCGATGACCGGCTCGTAATGAATGTGCTGGCGGATGCGGTTCAGTATTGTGCGTGAGAGTGTTTCGGGCAGAAGAGACAGTTGTTGATTCAGGGCATCAAGGCCCTGTTCAGTTTTATTGGACACATATACCTCCGTGAGTAAAATAACAAAACGGCATCATTTCTGCTGCCGTTCTCACACTGGTAATATAGAACTGTAACTATTTCTAAGTTAAAATAGCAATAATAATTATGGTTGTGAATTTGTATTCAGGGACGTCGTGGTCTTATCTGTCGTGCGTTTGTAGCTATTTCAATGCCTCTCATTCTGTCTTCAATTAACATTTCCAGAACGGATATTTTGTCGGAATGGTAATGGCTAGCGAGGAATGATAATTTTTTACTGTGCTCATCGCTGATTTCTTCTCGCCCTTTCATTACAGCCTGTTTTTTCCTGAATGTTCTTTGATAGTAAGCTTTGTTTATTTTAGTAATTGTGTTTTTTTGGATTTCATTATCAATTTTCCACAAATCGAGAAGGGCATAAAAAGAATGTAATGCTTCCTCAGCGTTAACTGGATGAGGTATGGCCACAGGGTTAAGGGGATCATTATCGGTAGATTTGTGATTCTGCTGATATTTAAGCATCGCATGATAAGCCCATACAGCAATGTCATTACCTTCATTTTGAAGCCATTTGAACCGAGTCAGTCTGGTCGCATGTTTTCGCCAGAAATTTAGTGTTTTTGAGAGCCATATCCGCAGGGCAGGAGTTCTTCTGGTTTGCAGACATAATCTGTCAATAAACATAACAATACAGTTATAACGTTCTGAATGACTTGCGGGAGATTCAGGTATATTCAGGTCTTTATACCAGGCGTTACTATGTAAATCCAGCGCATCATTAATATCCTGATTACATCGACTGTCCAGGAACAAAGAACCCCACAGCCAATATGTTGCCCGCGTATCGTCCTTAAACCAATCAAAGTTTTTTTCAGCAATAATCGTTGTGCTCAGATTAAGCTCCATTCTACGAATAAATCCCAGTCGCGCAGAATTGTCCGGGAAGTAAGCTTCAAGCGCATCGTTGATGATACGACATGAGAGTGCTGTATCCGGATTATTCACATCGAATACAACATTTATACTGGAGGGGACATTTGCCTGTATGTAGTGAAAATAAAAACGACAGGAGCGTACGTCATTCGTCCTGATGGTAAGACGAGTACTGTCGATCATAGCCATCCTCGCTTCTGGAGCTCATTAAATGTTCATTTTGTGAGTGTCATTATGCAGTGTTTTTGATGCTAATGCGTAGTGTTTTTTTTATTTTGTGATAATTAAGTGGTTTTAGGTAATTATTTCGTGGTAATTCGTATCTTTTACGTAGTGTATCGAATGTTGCTTTACAGCACTGTCTGACACTCGGAGTCGGAGGGGGCTTGCGCTAATTAGTCATCGGCCGCTTGGCATGAAATTTCGTTCAAAGGTAAATTAGGGGAGAGTGATGAGCTCGAATATTAACCAATATTGATTACATTCTTTGGGGCCCCTGAAAGAAGGTATGAAGAGAGTTTTCTAACAGAAATTAAGTGCTAACTTGAGAGTGAAATTATTTTTTTATTTTGAATGCTGAAGATGTTTTTTGTATTTCCTTTCTTTTATTGCAGTTTCCATTCATTAACCATTGGGTTTGTCGGGTTGGTAATATATTAATATAGATACACTTATTAGTGTCTGCGTAGTTATATTAATAAGCGTATCAGATAGAACAATGATTATACATGCAATATCAGATAGCGCAATAACTCAATAAATATGACCACTGTACAAACTTACACCTGATGTCGCATCAATAACACACATTCGTACCCTATCACTTCCTGATATTAATCTACAGAGCAAGAAATAATTTATTACTGGCTGTGTATATCCTATTGAACAAACTAACTAATACAAGGTCTTTCATCATGATTATTAATACTAACAGCTACGGTATATTGAACCAGAACTATGTTAAGCGTATTCAGGATACTATCACTAAAGCCCTGAATGATTATCCCCGTGTTATGATCCTGAGGGTAGATCTTCGCTTTCCTGAGATTGACACAGGCTCCTATAAGTCCGACTCAGGAATTGTCACCCGTTTCGTTGTTTCCCTTAAAGCTCAGATTGAAGCTGACTTAATGAAAAAATGTAATGCAGGTAAACGTGTTCACCCTTGTCGTGTTCGCCATATCTGGGCGAGGGAGTTTAATGAGTACGGTAAAAAACATTATCACGTGGCCTTATTGTTTAATCGTGAAGCATATGCTTATCCAGGAAGCTATACAAGCACCGTTGGTAATTATACCCATAATCTGGCCATGATGATTATGGAGGCCTGGGTACGGGCACTGGGGCTTCATTCGGTAGACAACCATACGCAATACTATGCCCTGACAGAGTTTCCGAAAAACTGCTATTACCACCTGAGCAGGAATAGCGAGAATTTTACCGAACAGCATTCTGATATTACGAACAGGATCAATTATCTGGCTAAGGAGTTCAGCAAAGATAATTTCGATGGTCAGCGTAACTTTGGCTGCAGTCAGTACTAATTAAACCAAAAGTATTTTTCTACTGGCGAGAGGAATGTTATGGCGGAGTACCAGGTTAACGATAAATCAATCATTCCTGGTTCTCCTGTCTTTCATTCCCCTGAGACAGAGAGAGATTGTTATGACAAAGATGGATATCACAGCTGACCTGCTGAACGACAAACTTGTAGATATGGCATTCATTACAGAATTTTCGGGACTGAGTGATAAGTGGTTTTACAAGTTAATTCAGGATGGTCTGTTCCCAAAACCTATCAAGCTGGGCCGCAGTTCGCGCTGGCGCAGAAGCGAGGTGGAAACCTGGATGCAGCAGCGTATTGCTGATTCACGTGGCGCCTCAGAAGAAGGGGTTTCTTAATGGAAAAACAACGTCGTATAAAACCACAGAAAATCCCGGAGCGCTGGAAGTGTTCCCGTTGCCAGCGACAGTATTGCGGTGCCAGACCTTGCCCCATTTGTTTTCGCACCCCCGTCACACCTGCACAGCCGTAATGCGGGTGGTCTGCAGAGACTGAATACCACGAATCATCTTCCGCTAATGCATAACGACCCGCCATTCACACTGCCACGCTGCCCATACAAGGACGGCTTACGCCTGCGTGTTGTCTGGCGGTAAGGAACATCAGGATGCTCGCTAAATTTTTCATAGCCCTTGACGGTAATGGTCGTCTCACCGGAGCCAGAACTGCACAACAATACCCGTATGACCGCTACACCTGCCACCTGTGCGGCAGTGCGCTGCTGTTTTATCCTTAATATGACACTGACCGACCGTACTTTGAACACCGGTCCAACATGCTGACAGATAACGGACGACAGCATTGTCCGTATGTCAGGCCAGAGCCTAAGGAGGCTCGCCATAGCCGGCAACTGCAATGTTATGTACCTGATGCCCGTCCGCTGGTTTACTGGAATGACTGGCACTGCAGTGGCTGCGGCAGCAATTACCACGGTGAACGCTACTGCCTGAGCTGCCAAACCGGTGAGTACAGCCGGGTCCTCTCTGATGCTGAAAACAAGACTGCTGAGGTAACGGCATGCGCGTTCTGACATGTTACCTGGCAAATAAACACGAAGGTCACTTTGTGACAGCCAGAGAGGCCATGAACGCAACGGTACAGTTATGGAGTTGTGCGCGACTGGTGTTACATACCGGCACTGTCAGTGACCCGGCGTGGTTTGGACACGATACGCAGACCGTGGCCCGGGATGTTCTGATGAACTTTGTCCATCTCGACCCGAAGGTGAAAGCCGAAGCCCGACACAGGAAGCTGCGCAATATGCTCAACGGGCTGGATGCAACGGTGATGACGCTAGCTAAAGCTGCCTGCATGGCGCATTCCTGACGAAATGGTGCCATCAACATCGGGCCGGCCAACCGCGTGAAAGATCTTCTGCCATGGAACGTCAGCCTGTCCGAAATTAAATTTTACGCTACGCCCTCCACGGAGTATTTGGGGGTACCCGAAATTAATGCCCCTTACCGCTGCTCTCACGAACAATCAGTTTAACGGGTAACAGTTGGTTTTTTTCTTCATATGCATCGGACAGTAGCAAGCTTACCGCCTGGTGTCCTAATTTATGTTTATCAACGGCAATAGTCGTGAGGGAAGGGCGTCCCCACGCTGCGGTTTCAATATTATCAAACCCAACAATCGCCACATCTTCAGGCACCTTTAATCCACGCTGTTCGCACATATTAATGGCAATCATTGCGGTGACGTCGTTGTAAGCGAAAATAGCATCAGGGGGAGTGGGGAGTTTTAACAGCTCGTTCATCGCATAAATCAGCGATTGCTCTGTATCAACCAGAGGGGACGCAATCACCTCATATTCAGGAGGCATCAACATTTGTGCTTCATACAGCGCCTGGCGATAGCCTTTCTCACGCTGACGAATACTGTAATGGGAAAGTGTACTGGCTAAAAAGGCGATACGTTTTCGACCCAGTTTAATCAAATGTTGGGTGGCTAAATAACCACCCTGAACATTATCAGGGTTAACACACGGCAGGCCCGGTGACCATAAGTCGACCAGCACCATAGGTAATTTAATCTGCGTGAGCATAGCAATGAGTTGTGGTTCAAAGTATCCCGCACAAATTAGCGCGTCCGGGTGATGCAGAAGAACCTGATCATTAATCGCATCATCCGGTCCGATTGCCAAAAAACTCATCGCAATTCCTTTCGCGCGGCAATTATCTTCGACGCCAAGTAGCAATGACGAATAGAAGGGCAGAGCACGCGCAATATCATGCTGACGATGCAGCAAGAAGAGAACCCGTTTTATCTTGTCGCTGTGCAGTCGCGAAAAGTCATATCCTTGCTCTTCGGCGATGGCCACAATACGTTGTCGTGTCTCTTCTTTCAGGCCCGGCTGGCCCTTTAGCGCGCGTGAAACTGCAGCGACGGATACCCCACACGCCTGCGCAATATCTCTGATTCTTACTGGTTTAGTCATGCCTCTCCCGTTTAATTTCCTGATGCACCGTAGCGCTCATTCGCATCTTCCTTGTTGCGCTGAAAAGTCTGGGTAATCTGTTGATGGCCAAGCCACGCAGCACCTCTTACACCACTGCTGTCACCGTATTTTGCCACAACCAGCGGGGTGCAACAGCTGTTGCCAAATACATACTCTGCCATACGTTGCTGTAATGATGGATAAAGCTCGGCAATATTTGATACCCCACCACCAATAACGATGACATCGGGGTCCAACAAATTCACCACGCTGGCTAATGCCCGGGCAACTTGATCAAGAAAGTTGTCCCAACACTGCATCGCAGTAATATCGTTGGCTCTGACAAGAGACATTATGCCAGGGACATCACCCTGTTTACTATAATTTTGATGGTATTGACGTTCAAGGCCAGTCCCAGAAATAAATGATTCGAGACAATTATCCTGACCACAGTAGCAGCGAGATGTCATTCCATCACGTTGCGAATTGTAATGTGGGAGGGGGTTATGGCCCCATTCTCCGCTACAGGCATTTGGCCCAGTCAGTAAGCGCTGCCCTACGACTAAACCACCCCCGCAACCTGTTCCCAAAATTACACCAAATACAGCATGAAAACCCGCACCACTCCCGTCGATAGCTTCGGAAAGAGCAAAGCAGTTTGCATCATTTGCTACAGCAACAGGCTTGCCAGTTAATTCAGTAATATCAATAAGAAAATGTTGTTTATTAATAATCTGAATATTCGAATTTTTGATCAGATGGGTTTGTGGGTCCGGTGTGCCGGGTAAACCGATGCCAATACTGAGAGTTTCCGAAACATGCTTTTCTGCCTCCTGAATGATTTCACGGATGCTATTCAGGAAAGCCGGGTAATTGTCTTTGCAAGTAGGATACCGCTGGCGGTAGACAACGCTACCTTGCTCATCAAGCACCACTGCTTCAATTTTGGTTCCACCAATATCCAGGCCTAATCTTTTCATATTTTTCATCAACATATTTGCCAGTGTGATTTTTTGATTACTAAAAATAACATTTTCACGATGAGTTGATGAGTGCCTACTGCATACCACAGCATATTTTGTTGTTTTTTTATTGCACGGATCACATTAAATGGCTTTAAAAAACAGAGAATATGATACCTGTCACGCTTCAGGAACAGTGATCTTTGCAGGGTTAATTTTAATCACTAAGGTGGCCTTGTTTTGTTTACTAAAAAATAATGAGGTGTCTATGTCTTCGTCAGGAAACGGGATACAAAAACAGAACTACCTTTTATCAAGCTTATGGTTTCTGTTCTTCTTTATCTGCTGGGGGTCTTGCTTTCCCTATTTATCTTTATGGCTTACTGAAAGAATCGGTATCAACTCTGCTGAAGTTGGTATGGTCTATACCTGCATTGCTACCGTCGCCGTCGTCTTCCAACCGATATTTGGCATTCTTGCCGATAAACTGCATTTTCGAAAACATCTGATGTGGATGCTGGTTATCCTGATGATTGCATTCGCACCGTGGTGGATTTGGGTCTTTGCACCACTACTGAAAGTCAGTGCAATTGCCGGTGCGGTCGCTGGCGGTATCTTTATCGGCCTCGCTTTCGGATGTGGTTGTGGGGTCTGTGAAGCCTATATTGATAAAGTCTCACGCCTCGACGGATTTGAATTTGGTCGGGCGCGTATGTGGGGGGGGATTGGTGCAGCCGTAGGTACGTTTCTCTCCGGTAAATTATTTGTCGTCAATCCGGATTACATCTTTATTATGGCCAGCGCAGCAGGTGTTTGTCTTGCGTTGATCTTGCTGGTGTTTCGTCCGGGTAAAAACTTCCTGGATAACGTCAGTTCTGAACGTGCAAAGGTGAATAAGAGCGATATCTTCGATCTGCTGTGTACCAAAAGATTCTGGTTTCTGGTGCTGTATATGGTGGGTGTCGGTGCTGTTTATGAAACATATGATCAGCAATTTGCGGTTTATTACAGCACGTTCTTTGAAAGCAAAGCGCGTGGCGCTGAAGTGTTTGGTTATTTATATACCGCACAGATTTTCCTTGATGCGATGACAATGTTCTTTGCTCCAGCTATTGTTAACCGAATTGGCCCGAAAAATGCCTTGCTGTACTGCGGATTTATTATGACTTTCCGTATTATGGGTAGTGCAATGGCAACGGGACCAGTATTGATCTCAACCATGAAACTTTTGCATGGTTTTGAAAGTTCAATTCTTATTATTGCTACCCTGAAATATATTTCTGCTAACTTCGACTGGAAATTATCTGCCACGGTCTATTTAATCGGCTTCCAGTTCGCAAAACAGTTTAGCCAGATATTTATGAGCACGACTATTGGCGGTATGTATGACGTGCTGGGCTTTAAAGAGTCTTACACTATCCTTGGTCTTGTCGCTCTGGTATTTACGGTTATATCAGTATTTACTTTATCGCGTAAACGGGTTCAGCCACTTATTCCTGCACACTAATTTATATTGAGGTCTTCATGTCTGACTTATTAACTATCGTCGAAAATGGTATCACTATGGTTTTCGATTTGGCGGAACGTGCCCGTTTATTACACTTTTCGACAGGATTTTTTAACCCAGGAAACATTACTGATAATAGTGATGCTCAGTCGCGCTTTAATCTGGTGGAAGTGAATTTGTCCGGGCTTGATAAGCCACTGGAACGTCACGGTGCAGGTTTTACAGCAACAGCGCCGGGCTATACATTACAGTTCGATTCCTTTAGTGATAGTCATAATGATCAAGGGCGTAAACTTATTTTTTTGCTGACAGATATGGTCAGTAAAGTCAGCATTGAGGTGCATTATCAATTTTACAGTGCATTATCGATTATCCGTAGCTGGACGGTTATTACTAATAAAGGCTGTGATCCACAAACACTAGAATATTTATCAAGCTTTGTCCTTAATGGTATTGAAAAAGACAGCTCGACAGAGTGGCAGAAAAATTTCTCACTTCTCATTCCGCACAATAGCTGGACGAGAGAGCTACAATGGCGAAAATATAGTTTTGATGAGTTAGGTTTTACGCCATGTATTCAAAAAGGGTTGCAGCGTTCGTCAAAACCACTGCATTTCACTAATACCGGTGCATGGTCAACTAAAGAATATTTGCCGATGGCTTATTTACATGATAGCCATAACGATACGGGACTATTCTGGCAAATTGAAAACAATGGATCCTGGCACTGGGAAATTGGTGACCAGGCCGATCACTTGTATTTGCAATTAGGAGGGCCTAATGAATTTTATAGCCACTGGTTTAAACAATTAAATCCTGGTGAATCATTTACCTCCGTTCCTGTTGCTGTTGGGGTGACTGCTCTGGGTTTTGACCATGCAATGGGCGTATTGACGCAGTATCGTCGCCGCATTCGTCGGATTAACGAGGATAACCAGAAACTCGGCGTTATTTTCAATGACTATATGAATTGCCTGTTTGGCGATCCGACTACCGAAAAATTGTTGCCATTAATTGATGCTGCGGCAGCGGCTGGTGCGGAATATTTCTGTATTGACTGTGGCTGGTATGACAAAGGTGAGTGGTGGAACGGCGTTGGTCAATGGCTGCCGTCCGTAGAACGTTTCCCGGAAGGTATTGAGTTCGTCATTAGCTATATTCGTGATAAAGGAATGACTCCGGGATTGTGGTTAGAGTTAGAAGTCATGGGCGTGAAGTCGCCAAAACTGGCAGAGACTGATGATAGCTGGTTCTTCATGCGCCACGGAAAAAGGGTCTTTGATCGCAGCCGCTATCAACTCGACTTCACAAACCCGGCGGTTATAGTACATGCCAATGAAGTGATTAATCGGCTGGTGGATATTTATGGCGTTGGTTACATCAAAATGGATTACAACATCGAGCCGGGAATTGGCACTGAGCAGGGAGCTGACAGCTTTGGTGATGGGTTGCTGAAACATAACCGCGCTTATCTGAGCTGGCTGGATGATGTGTTCGCCCGCCATCCGCAACTGATCATTGAAAACTGCGGTAGTGGTGGATTGCGCATGGATTACGCGATGTTAAGTCGCTGTTCCATTCAGTCGACCAGCGACCAGGAAGATTATCTGAAATACGCCACAATTGCCGCCAATGCGCCAACGGCAGTTACTCCTGAACAGGCGGCTATCTGGTCGTATCCAATGCGCGATGGTGATGAGCAGGAAGTCATCTTTAATCAGGTATCGGCGATGTTGCTACGCATACATCAGAGTGGGCATTTAGCTGAACTTTCTGAGGATAATTTTAACCTGGTTCAGGAAGCAATCAGTTTCTATAAAACGCTGCGTGACGATATTAAACACGCACTGCCTTTCTGGCCGCTCGGTCTGTCCCGCTTCTCAGATGAGTGGGTTGCTTTAGGGCTGATCGCACCTGGTGGCAAACGACTGCTGGCGGTGTGGCGTCGTGAAGGGGAACAGGCTGTTTGTGTGTTACCTATCAGCGGGTTGATGGCAAAAGAGGTTGTGATTAAGCAAGGCTACCCAACCACCATCACTCATGAGTCTCACTGGGATGGAACGCGCGGCGAGATACAGATATCTATGCCTAATCGTTCGGCGGCAATCTTTGAAATTAACGCGATAATTTAAAACAAAGCAGGGGCACTACTATACAGTGAGTGACCTTTCTGATGTTTTTTTAACCTCGGAGCGCCTGGTGAATCAATTCAGGCGTTTTGTTTTTTTCCCACAATTTGGGATATTCGTGGTCATATACACTCAACATCAGTGATTACGTTTCTCGCTTTATTTTCCACTCTGATTGAATTTCATCGTATAGATTACGTTCAGATCTGCATGTTTTTGTCCCGGCACTGAGAGACAGAAATACGACCCCGTTTTGATACCTGATGTTTTTCGATATACTCCCGCCGATGAAAAAGTCGATAATCAACGCCTCACCCGAACAAACCGTGACTGACCTGGCCCATCTTGCCTGGTGTGCGCTGGTCGCACTGCGACTGGCGCAAGGTGAAGGTATACTCACATCCCCACTGGCGACCCACGCATTTTTACTGCGCTGGCTTGCCACCGCTCAAAAGCAAAAACGTTTTCCTCGCACCGTTGCACCGGATATTGATAGCCTTATTGTACTGGGGCGACAAAAAGGTCCTGCTGCGGGTCTGGAAACACGCCTCGGGTATCTCTGGACCTCCTGTACCGGCCCGTTGCTCATGCAATCTGTTTTGTTTCGCCTGACCCATGCCATCGAACAACTGAAAAGTCACGGCTGGATTAATGCGGTGGTAAATAATGATGAAGAGTGGTGCCGGGAAGCGCTGGTGGAGGAATATCGTGATGTTTCCGCGCTGCTGGTGAAAAAATCAGACCTGAGCCGTCATTTCTCTGAAGAGGGGATATTGATATCTACCGTTGAATTTCTGGTCATGGGTGATGATTCGCAGTTTGTGCAGGCATTTGAACATCATGAATTAAATCTCGCCATCCTTCAGAAGCAGGCGGGCTGGAGTCTGATTGGGTTACAGCCTGGTGTATCTACAGCGACGGGAAGCTGATGCGGATGATTATTCTGCCACCCGTTCTGTGTACGCCCCTGTGGCGCGGCGTAATGCAGGTTACAGATATCTAACCCCTCCAGACCATTCAGGACAATCTTTTCCACCTCAGCGATATCCCCCTGTGAGTTTTCACCTCTGCTAATTGTGTCTTTATGGTCTGTTTACTGTAAGCGTACAGCGAGAGCCGTCTGGTCATAATCTGATGTATTCGACAAAGTGGTGTATACCAAATAATGGTGGGAACCAAAGTGTCAGATATGCAGAAAAATGTGACTTCTGGCAGGCGTAAAGGCTGCCCTAATTATCCTCCCGAATTTAAGCAGCAGCTCGTTGCGGCTTCCTGTGAGCCCGGCGTATCGATATCAAAACTGGCGCTTGAAAACGGCATCAATACCAATTTGTTATTTAAATGGTGCCAGCAGTGGCGCGAGGGAAAGCTGCTATTACTTCCTCTGAAAGTCCTCAACTACTTCATGTCCATCACCGTACAGCCCGAGCAGTACGCAGAGGATCCTGAGCCCCTCAGTATCAGCTGTGAGGTAGTGTTCCGGCACGGAACGCTTCGCCTCAACGGCACTGTCAGCGAAAAACTCCTAACCCTGCTGATACAGGAACTGAAGCGATGATACCGTTACCTTCAGGAACCAAAATCTGGCTCGTTGTCGGCATCACCGACATGCGCAACGGTCATATATGGCCAAGATGGCAAGCAAGAGCAACGAAGACGGAGAGAGGAACTTAGGTTGTAGTCAGAAATAATCAGAGGAAGTGAACCCGCAGTATTTTATTACTGGCAAGCAGATGTTAATGGCGGTGTACGCAGCAGCGCATTTCACAGGGGTTAATCATCCCGTGGAAACTGCTGGTGCTCCTGTCTTCCATTAACGAGACAAGAGAGAATGTCATGAATAATCTGCAAACCTCCATTGACCTGATGAACGATAAACTGGTGGATATGGCCTTCATTAAGACCTTCACAGGATTAACAGATAAGTGGTTCTACAAACTTATCAGTGAAGGGAAATTCCCGAAGCCGATTAAGTTTGGTCGGAGTTCTCGCTGGAAGGAAAGTGAAATCAGAACCTGGTTAGAGTTAAAAATTGAGCAGTCCAGAGCCATTTAAACTCTGGACATGTGGAAACGATTAACGCAGTTTCTTATAAAAGTTTTTACGGATACTTCGGCTGATGTAGCTGTTAAGTCCCAGACCTGCTCTGGCAAGTTCCTTCATGCGATTAACAGCTGTCAGCCCCGGTCGGATAGTATTGTACAAATACTGCGAATTATCACGAAACTGGATAGTAATTGATTCAGCAGTTATCTCAAAACTCACCACGCCTGAATTACCACCACGATTTTTATACCTTTCCATTTCAGTCCCTTAGCTGAACGCATAATCTACAAGCCAAGAATTATAACCATGTTTTTAACACGGTTATGTGATGAGTATCCTTAATCGCCAGTTTGCGCAACCAATGACATCCACTGGGATGTCATTGGCTTAACTTGGTAGGTTAGAAATTAAAAGTATTATTCGACAATTTATTGATGTGCAGCAATTTTTCAGCAACCTCTGCACGCAAGATACGTGCTTATTGATATATGGTTTAACACACTGAAAATGAAAAATTTATGATCCGCTAGTGTTATATGCCCTGTAGCCAGCCTGATAAGTTAATTCGATTATGACTGTTACCATTCATGATTTCCCCGTGGACCGGCAATTAAGATAGCTATATTGATAATCAGATGGTTGACCATTTATTACTTCGTCTTTTCAATTACCTATGGAAAGGTTAAGCTACTTTCATTACACCATTAACATTCATAACGACCACTAACGGCGCGTTGATCGTTTGAAGGGACGGCTAGTATGATTCGAAGGTTTCGTCTTGAGCAGAAAGGATTACATGAGAAATTAGTGATAACCACTCGGTTATGTGAAATGCTTGATTGCTTTATAGAGGGCAGAACTACACCGGTAACCGACTGGTCAACACTAGACAATCACCAGCCGCCGGTTAAAATAACTGCGTATCAGGCCTTAACTCGTTTTGCCGGTAACTGAAGTGAAGCCGATTGCAATAGCCTCTCCGTGAGGGCGGCTATTACGGGTGTTATTTTCCCGTGAAAGGACTACCTGCTGCAATCAGGGGGCAGTTAGTTTGGTATTGAAAATACGCACCTTATCCCGATCTTTCCCGATGTCTGCTGAACCGATATAATTCTTGAATGAAAAGAACCCACGCTACCCTTCCTCCGGAACACATCGTCGCTGAACTTGCACATTTTGTCTGGTGCGCCCTTGTCGCATTACCTACCGCACAGCAGGATGGGCAGGCATTGTCGCCACTCAGCACGCATACATTATTGCTACGTTGGTTAACGGTGGCGTATAAGCAAAAACGATTTCCACGTGCCATTGCATCCGATATTGAAGGGTTACTAACGTTTGGGCGCAACAAAGGCCTTGCTGCCAGCTTATCCAGTCGTCTCGAATATTTGTGGAGTTCCTGCACAGGACCCGTTTCCGCTCAATCGGATCTGTATCGACTAACTTACGCTATCGAACGACTGAAATCGCAGGGCTGGGTAAATGCTGTGGTCAGTGATGGCGACTGGAGCAGCGAAAATCTTATTCACGAATACCGTGAGACGGCCGCACTGCGGGTAAAAAAATCGGAGCTGATTCGTGGATTTTCGGATGAGGGTAAACTTGTCGCACCCATTGAGTTCACGGTCGTCAGGGATGTGTCCACGTGCATAGATGCTTTTCAGGTTCATGCACTTCACGTCGTCATTCTGGAGTCGAATCGGATCAGGTTACAGCCTGAGAGATAAAACAAACATTCATCCCGGGACCAACTCGCTCTCTTTTCTTTCGCTTAATTCCACAGTTATTGTCGCATTCTTACATGAAGTCACGACATGGCTGTTGATACCCCAGTATTCCTGCACTGTGTTAACGGTGCACAGGGACCGCATCGTCCACTTTTCCTGGTCCGCAGCAAAACCATTAAGCCTCATTTAACAGAAAGATAGAAATTTTATTCCTGAAGCAGATTGCTATCTTTCTGTTTGCTCTCCGCCGTGGAACCCCTTATTGATCAATAAAAATGAAAAATCAGACTTTTCACACGGCTGTTGGTGTTTTGTACGATTTCAGACATTAAGCCAGTCTGGTCTTTTACCGCACAGGCTTATCCCACAAGGGGTGAAGGGTTTTTTTGAATAAAATTCTTATAAAACAAATTAATAAGAATTTTCTTGATTTTTTATGATGTAACATTGAGTTACATATTTGAATTTTAAATTGTCTTGTCCACCTCACTACACTCCCCCGAACAGGTACTTATCCGAAATTTTTGACTTCAGACAAATACCCAAAAACACGTGTCATGCTCGCAGGTGAATGGAATGTGCTCGCTTTTGACTCCCGTTTTTGATTTACGTCGGATGACGTAAGCAGGGATTGTATCCTGGCAGGGTAAGCCTTTCTTATTAATGCCTCACAGGCATCGACCGTTTCTATTACTTCATAGAACAGGGACAGCCATGTCTAACTCCTATCAGTCCGAGATCCCCAAGGCCCGCGTTAATATTCAGTTAAGCCTGCATACGGGCGGCGCACAGAAAAAAGTCGAATTGCCCCTCAAGCTGGTGGTGGTGGGCGATTACAGCAACGGTGCTGAACAACGCCCGGTGTCTGAGCGTGAAAAGGTCAATATCAATAAAAACAATTTTGATAGCGTACTGGCTGAATTCACTCCTTCCGTCAATCTTTCCGTAGAAAACACCCTGGCCGGTGATGGCAGTGAAGACAACATCAGCCTGACTTTCCAGAGCATGAAAGACTTTGAACCTGAACAGGTCACCCGGCAGATCCCCCAGTTAAAGGCGATGCTCGCCATGCGCAATCTGCTGCGCGACCTCAAAGCCAACCTGCTGGACAACGCGACATTCCGTAAAGAGCTGGAAAAAATCCTGCTTGACCCGACGCTGAGCGCTGAA
>Ga0105251_10002037_pt1 | contig 16395 bp, 14 predicted proteins | sample KBSS64metaG_FD_80424 | JGI IMG/M metagenome (GOLD analysis project Ga0105251, IMG submission 80424) | Switchgrass rhizosphere microbial communities from Kellogg Biological Station, Michigan, USA - KBS S6-4 metaG | ecosystem: Host-associated > Plants > Roots > Rhizosphere > Soil | place...
GCATGCTCGCTCCTACAGGGACCGAGTGCTTAGCAGGAGTCAATTAATGAACTACGAAACGATTTTGCTGGAAACCCATGGCCGGGTCGGCCTGATTACCCTCAACCGCCCGCAGGCGCTGAACGCGTTGAACGCGCAGATCGTCAGCGAACTGAACCGGGCCCTCGACGGCTTCGAGGCCGACTCGAACATCGGTTGCATCGTCCTGACCGGTTCGAAAAAGGCCTTTGCCGCCGGTGCCGACATTAAGGAAATGGCCGAGCTGACCTATCCGCAGATCTATATCGACGACTTGTTCAGCGACAGCGACCGAGTGGCCAACCGCCGCAAGCCGATCATCGCCGCGGTCAACGGCTTCGCCCTGGGTGGTGGCTGTGAGCTGGCCCTGATGTGCGATTTCATTTTGGCCGGCGACAACGCCAAATTCGGCCAGCCGGAAATCAACCTCGGCGTATTGCCGGGCATGGGCGGCACCCAGCGCCTGACCCGCGCCGTGGGCAAGGCCAAGGCCATGGAAATGTGCCTGAGCGGGCGCTTGATCGATGCCGTGGAAGCGGAGCGTTGCGGCATCGTGGCGCGCATCGTGCCGAGCGACGAATTGCTGGATGAAGCGCTGAAAGTCGCGGCGTTGATTGCCAAGAAGTCGCTGCCGATTGCGATGATGGTCAAGGAAAGCGTGAACCGTGCCTTTGAAGTGAGCCTGTCCGAAGGCGTGCGCTTTGAACGTCGGGTGTTCCATGCGGCGTTTGCCACGCAGGATCAGAAGGAAGGGATGGCGGCGTTTATTGCCAAGCGTGAGGCTGAGTTCACCGGAAAGTAATGCGGCGCTCCCGCTGACGCCTTCGCTGGCAAGCCAGCTCCTACAGGGTTTACGCAATCCCTGTAGGAGCTGGCTTGCCAGCGAAGCATTTTAAGGTGTTACACCAGATAGTTCTTCAGTTCGCGGGCAATCACCATCCGCTGAATCTCGCTCGACCCCTCATAGATCTGCGTGATCCGCGCATCCCGGTAATACTTCTCGACCGGGTAATCTTCCAGATACCCATACCCGCCATGAATCTGAATCGCTGACGAGCAGACTTTCTCGGCCATTTCCGAAGCAAACAGCTTGGCCTGCGAGGCCTCTGACAGGCATGGCTTGCCGGCCGTGCGCAGGCGTGCCGCGTGCAGGATCATCAGCCGCGCCGCGTTCAGTTGCATGTGCATGTCGGCCAGCAGGTTGGCGATACTCTGGTGTTCATTGATCGTTTTGCCGAACTGCACTCGCTCGCGGGAATAGGTCAGCGCCGCTTCGAATGCCGCACGGGCAATGCCCAGCGCCTGGGCGGCGATGCCGATGCGACCGCCTTCGAGGTTGGACAGGGCAATGGCCAGGCCCTTGCCGCGTTCACCCAGCAGATTGGCCTCGGCAATGGTGCAGTTGTTCAGTGTGACCGCACAGGTATCGGAGGCGCGGATGCCCATTTTGTGTTCGGTGCGGTCGACGATAAAGCCAGGGGTATCGGTAGGTACCAGGAATGCCGAAATGCCGCGCTTGCCAAGCTCCGGGTCGGTCACGGCAAACACGATGGCCAACTTGGCCCGTTTGCCGTTGCTGACAAACTGCTTGGCGCCATTGAGCACCCACTGGCCATCGCGCAATTCGGCGCGGGTGCGCAGGTTGTGCGCCTCGGAACCGGCCTGTGGTTCGGTCAGGCAGAAGCACCCAATGACCTGGCCGCTGGCAAGATCGGCCAGCCAGGTCTGTTTCTGCTCTTCGCTGCCATAGTTGAGCACCGGCCCGCAGCCCACCGAGTTGTGGATGCTCATGAACGCGCCGGTGGCGCCATCGCCAGCAGAGATTTCTTCCACCGCCAAGGCGTAGGCAACATAGTCGACATAGGTGCCACCCCATTCCTCGGGCACCACCATGCCCAATAGGCCCAACTCACCCATTTTCGCCACCAGGGCATCGTCGATCCAGCCGGCTTTTTCCCAGGCCTGGGCGTGGGGCGCGATTTCGCCCCGGGCAAAGTCCCGGGCCATGTCGCGGATCATGACTTGTTCTTCAGTCAATTCGAGGTCGTGCATGATTCAGCTCCCGCTCTCATCGAAACCGTTGAAGAAACTCGCTACGTGTTCGGCGTCCAGCGCCTGCAGGGTCGGTGGGTTCCAGCGCGGATTCTTGTCTTTGTCGATCAGCAGGGCGCGCACGCCTTCGATCAGGTCGCCGCGCTCGAACCACTGGCGGTCCAGGTGCAGCTCAAGGGCGAAGCACTGTTCAAGGCTCAGGTGCCGGCCGCGTCGGAGCATTTCCAGGGTCACGCCCATCGCCAGGGGCGAGCGGGTCTGCAGCAGGTCGGCGGTGGTCGTCGCCCACTCATGGCTGTCGGCGACCGTTACCTCACGCATTTGCTCCACAATACTCGGCACATCGGGCAAGGCGAAGAAGTGGTCGATAGCCGGGCGCAAGGCGGCCAGCGGCGCATCGGGCAACTGTTGCACCCCGAGCTTCGCCAGCAGGCCCTGAAGGTCCTTCAATGGCGTGTCGTGCCATTGCAGTTGATCGAGTCTGTCATCCAGCGTGGCCAGCTTGCTGCTGTCCAGATACCAATCGGCCAGACCGCAGTACAGCGCATCGGCAGCGCGGATCTGCACGCCGCTGACGCCCAGGTAAATCCCCAGTTCCCCGGGGATGCGCGGCAGGAAGTAACTGCCGCCGACGTCCGGGAAGTAACCGATGCCGACTTCAGGCATCGCCAGTCGACTTTTCTCGGTGACCACCCGCAGGTCGGCGCCTTGCACCAGGCCCATGCCGCCGCCCAGCACGAAGCCGTCCATCAAGGCCAGCACCGGTTTGCGGTAATGGTGAATCGCGAGGTCGAGGGCGTATTCCTCGACGAAGAAGTCTTGGTGCAGGGTGTCGCCGCTCTTGAAACTGTCGTAGAGCGAACGAATGTCGCCACCGGCACAGAAGGCTTTTTCGCCGGCGCCGCGCAGCACCACCGCGTGCACCTGTTCATCCTGTGCCCAGGCGTCGAGCTGACGCTGCAGGTCGCGCACCATTTCCAGGGTAATGGCGTTAAGACCGGCGGGGCGGTTGAGGGTCAGGTGACCGATGTGGTTGCGGACCTCGGCCAGCACTTCATTTTGCGTGGCAACCATGGACGAAGTCCCCTTCGATAAAACCTCAGCAGTCATCACTAACTCCCTGCTTTTATTGTTCTTTATAGACAAGCTCGCGCGCGAGCGATGCAGGATCGTAACAGTGCAAATTTGCCATGTACAAGGCGAAATGATGCAGGTCGTCTCTGCATTTATGCATGGTAGAAAAAAGCCGAGGCGCGCTGTCCCGGCTTTATTGACCCGTCAACGATGCAAGTGCTCTTGCAGGACTTGTGCGCACAAGAGCAGGGCTTTTTTTGCCACATCGTAGCGAGCCGGATAGTTGATGAACCCGTGAGGCATGTCGATGTACTCCTTGTGTTGCACCCGGACATCTGCCTTCCTGAGCTGATGCGCGTACTGCCGTCCCTCGTCCCGCAATACATCAAGACCGCAGGTGATGATCAACGCCGGTGGCAGGCCTCGCAGGTTTTCAGCGTAAACCGGTGAAAGCCTGGGGTCTGCACGGGACACGCCCTGCGGTATGTAATGCTCGATGTACCACTCGAGCATTTCACCGGTCAGCCCAGGTCCTTTGGCGAACTCGTCATGTGAGGGGTTGTTCGCCAGGCAATCGAGCAAGGGATAGAGCAGCAGTTGAAACGCCAACCGTGGCGAACCCCGTGCGAGCGCCCACAGACTGACGGCAGCCGCCAGCCCGCCGCCGGAACCGCCGCCTGCCACGGCCATGCGCGATGGAGCCAGGCCCAGACCTGCGCCTTCTCCAATCACCCATTGTGTTGCGGCACAGCAATCGTCCACCGCCGCAGGGAACAGGTGTTCCGGAGGACGGGCATAGTCCACGGCCACAACGGCGCAGCCTGCCCACTCACACATGTGCCGGCAAAAGCCATCGTGAGTATCGAGATCGCCGGTAACCCATCCACCCCCATGGAAAAACATCAGTACGGGGAAGGGGCCTGAGCCAGCGGGTGTATAGAGCCGCAGCGGCAGTGTTCGTCCCTGATTATCGATGATCAGGTCGCGAACCCTGACGACCATCGACGCGCGCAGTGCAGCCCTGACGGTTTCCACGTCGGGTCTTGAGCCTTGCCGCGGCGTCGTCATAGCTCGATCTCGCAGGCCGTGGCCTCGGTGGTGAGTTCGACCACATATTCCTTACTGATCAAATCGCTGACCGCCAGGCACATCAATGTCGGTGGATGCCCCTTGAAAAATTTCTTGTGCGCCTTGGCGATGTCCGGCCAGAACTTCATGCTGGTGGTGTAGATGCGGATACCGATGATGCTTCGTCGATCGACGCCAAGCTGATGGATGGAGTCTTCGATAATCTCCAGGCAACGCAGGGTCTGCTTGTACGCATTACCCGGCTTGAAGGGTTTGCCTTTTTTATCGAACGCCACGGTGCCGCCCATCAAAATCCGCTCACCGACCCGAATTGCCCGGCAGTATCCGGCGATTTTTTCCCATGGAGCTTGCGAAAAAACCCGTTGGATCTTCATTGTGTCGCTCCTTTGCCCAGGTCGATGGGCAGTGATTTCAATCCACGAAACTGCAGGTTATTGGTCCGCCACACCGCTGGCTTTTGCGCGATCAGTGAAAGCTCTGGAAACCGCTTGAACAACGAGGTGAACACCACTTCCGCTTCCAGTCGGAACAACGCGGTGCCCATGCAGAAGTGCTCACCCCGGCCAAATGCCAGGTGGTCGTTGGGCTTGCGCAGGATGTCGAAGCAGTCAGGGTTTTCGAACTTTGCCGGATCACGATTGGCAGCGGCGCGCATCAAGTAGACCAGGTCGCCTTGTTTCATCGTCACGCCGTGGATTTGCACATCTTCGTTGAGTACGCGATGACTGAAGGACCCGGCGGAATCGAAGCGCAGCATTTCCTCGATGGCCGGTTTGACCAGTGTCAGGTCGGCCTTCAAGGCCTGGTGCTGATGGGGATGTTCAAGCAAGTGCAGTAAACCAATGCACAGCTGATCGGCGCTGGTGGTGTAGCCCGCCACGAGGATAAAAACGATCTGTGCCAGCACCTCTGCCATGCTTGATGCGCTGTCTTTGGCGGCCTCCAGCACCCGGCTGACCAGGTCGTCCTCAGGCTGTTTTCGGCGCTGTTCAATGATGTCGGCAAAGTAGGCGTACATTTCCTCCACACCCTTGAGCGCTTGCGCCGGTCCGTAGTCGGGGTCGAGACTGCCGACCAGGAAAATCAGGATGTCATCGGTCCAGCGCCGCAGCTTCAATGCGTCCTCGCGGGCAATGCCGTAGAGTTTGGCGAGGATCAGCGCCGGTATGCGGTTGAAGAGGTTGGCCATCAAGTCGGTTTGGGGTTCGAGGCAGGACAGTTCCTCGTCGGTAATGACCTCGATGGTTTGCCGCAAGGTCTCGATGGCGCGGGGTGTAAAGGCCCTGCTCAACAGTTGGCGGCTGGCCTTGTGTGCTGCACCGTCCTGGGAGTACATCCAGTCCGAGGCGAGTTTGACGAACCCTGCCAGTTGCGCCCGTTTTTCCTCGGGCACCTGCGCATCGACCAGTTGTTGCATGCGGTTCGAGGAATAGCGCCTGGTATCGCCCTGGGCGGCGAAGACATCGCTGTAGCGGGTCAGGAACCACGCCTTGAAGTGGGGGCACCAATAGGCCGGATGATGCTCGCGCAGGTAGCGGTAAGCCGGGTAGGGTGTGCGAACCGTGTCGCGATCGGTGAAGTCGAGCAGCGCTTGAACGTCCATGGTCATGACTCCCCATACAGTGCCGCGGTGAACTGGTGGATGTAGTCCGGTTTATCGATAGGCGCGCTGACCAGTTCACTCGGCGGCGCCAGCAAGGCAGCCAGCGTGGCCAGTTGGTGTTCGTTGGCATGGCTGTCCAGTTCGCTGCCGTTGGCGACGAATCCGCCCTCGCTCAACGGCGCAGCAAACACTTCGATCAGGTCTTGCAGCGTTTGCGACGACACCAGATGGTTGTTCTCGACTTCCTCGATAATCAGGTCAAGGGCGCGCGCATAGGTCAGGGCCACGGCCTGGCGATGGGAGACTTCGCCCGGATTTCGACAGCGTTCGACCAGGGTCTTTTCAGTTCGCTGGGCAACGTTGGCGGTAGGACGTGAGGCAAAACGCGGCCGGGTGATTGCGTCCCTGGCCACCTGGTAGGCCATGACACTGTTGTCCCCTGCAAACGTCACGCTGATCTCGCAGTCCATGCGCAAGGTGACGATCTGGTTGTAATGGTGGAATCCTTGGGAGCCACAGATTTCCCGGCACATGCCCATGACATCCAGCGCGATCCAGGTGCCGACGCTTTTGGCGACGGCGGCGAGGATGTGCAGTTCCTTGCGCTTGTTCAGTAGGTCCCAGTGCGCTTCGAATTTCGCCACGATCGCCTGTTCCAACAGCTTCAGGGCGAGCGCCTTCAGTTGTTCGGTGTATAGCCGTTGGCGGATCACCGGTTTGACCAACAGGGGCTCGCAGGTGTTGCCGGTTCGTAGCTGGCGATGGCCGGTGAAACGGTAAGCCAGGTGGGTGCACAGGCTGGCTCCACTGCTTGCTGCGGCCAGGAGCAACAAACGCTCTTGAATGAACGTTTCCATGGCGCAGGTCAGGCGTTCGCTACGGGGGACATCGCTGCTGAACGTGCCGTCCCTGGTGAAGTGTGCGTGCCGTTGCATCAATGCATCCGGCGCCAGTTTCATCTGGTCGAAGCAAATGCCGGCCACCTGGTTGGCGTGGATTCCACCCTTGGGATCGCAGGCCACGACCTTGACGCCAGGCAACAACGGGCCATTTTCCTGTTGGCGGATCTGTACCCGAAACCAGTGCGGCCCTTCGTCCTCGCCGTCGACGATCAAGCGCGCCAGCACCATGACCACTTGAGCGGCGTGCAAGGCATTGCCGATCCAGTACTTGCAAGCCGCCGGGGAAGGCGTATGCAGGATCAGGCACTGGCTCTGCGGTTCAAAGGTGACGCGAGTTTGCAGGTTGCGCACATCCGAGCCGCTGTTGATCTCGGTGCAGCCAAAGGCATAAACCGCGCCCATTTCGATCACTTCCTGGCGGTAGCGCGCCACTTGCAACGCGCTTGCCTGGGCGAACAGGGCGTTGCCGGCGATCATGTGGTCGACGACCGAGGAGAACAGCGCGTAGTCGTAGGCGCCAATCAGCCCCGTGCGTTCGTACATCTGGCGAAAATCTGACTGGCGGGCCAGTCCCAACCACATGTCATTGGTGATCAGGCCATCGCGCACAATCGTGCGCATGCGTTCGATCGTCAGGTCCATGTAGTCGCGCAGCGGCAGCTGGTGGCGTTTTTTGGGGTCGAACAGCGGGGTGACCAGCCGTTCCCGGAGTGAAATGCTCATCGGATGTTCCTCTCGTAGATTTCGAAAAAAATTTCGAAACCACCAGAGTCAGAGAGCTGGCGGAACTTGAAGCACGCGCAATCGCCAGCTGTAGCAGCAGCGGCTATTTTTCTTGCCCATGGCTGCGTGCGCGAGGAATTCGCGGTGTTTCACAAGGCGGCGCGGTTCTGTCAAAGCGCAAAGCCAGCATCGCCACCCAACAACGTTGAGTTTTTCTCCATAGCCAGACTTCCTGTGTCATCGCTACTGGACTTTTACGGCGAGCCAGACTTCGTAGTGAAAGGCAGACAACTCTGTGCGGTACGGGTTGTACTTTAGCCGCTGAACAGTTCAGGGCAAGGTGAAATACGACCACTAGTCGGACGTCGTACGGGACAACACCTCGCCAATACTGCGCCGCCTGGCCTGCAACTCGGTGGCGTGGATCAGCTGTTCAAGGTCTTCGGGGGTGACGTCAATGAAGGCTTCCATTTGCGCAAGGGCCAGTTTCAGGTCCTGGGCCGTGATCGCCTGGCTGTCGACGGGAGGGTGGTCGGCGGGAACGACGGCCACCGGTTCGCTGGCGCGTTTCGGGTAACGGATGCGCGTCAAGTTGTTGTAGGCCAAGGCGCTGAACAGCATGGTCGATGCGGCGAGCATCACCGGGCCCAGGGCTTTCCAGTCCATGGCAATGGTCGCGGGGTCGGCCAGCACCAACAGCAATGCCAGTGCCCCGGCCGGCGGGTGCAGGCAACGCAGCCAGCACATCAGGATCAGCGCCATGCCCGCCGCCAGGCACGCGCTGCCCAGGGTCCGCCCCAGCACGTGGGCCACCAGCAGCGCTACCACCGCGGCACTCAAGTAGCCGCCGAGAATCGACCAGGGTTGCGCGAGCGCGCCGGACGACACGGCAAACAGCAACACCGCCGAGGCACCCAGCGGACCGACCAGGTGCTGCGCCACTTGCATGCCGAATACCTGAGCGCACAGCCAGACGCTGAACATTGTTCCCAGCGCCATGCCGATGGCAGCGCGACTCCATTCCGAAGGGCGGGTGTTGATAGCGGCGGGCAACCAGCGAGCAAGCATGATGAACATCGTTCCGTTAAAAACCGAGGAAAAAAAAGGGCTTGCCTGGGAAACCCGGAAAGCCCTTGAAGGTGTTCCAACTGTTGGGGGAGGAACGGCGACAGTGTGCCGCGCCTTTCCGATGCTGACAAATTCATATTAATGAAGCTTCAGTTCATAATTTCTGATGTATCGGGAATCGCATTTCCATTGGATGTCCAGCGCCATGGACAGCACCGCCATGGGGCTCTGCTTGTGTCTGGCTAATGGCTGTTTCTTCGCACGTTTTCTGTAGGAGCGAGCATGCTCGCGATGGATTTCCCGGCGCCGCGGGGTATCAGGCTGCCCAAGTCATCGTTGGCGACCATCGCGACGGGTGTTATGCGACCACTTGAGCCGCCGGCCATTGCTGGTAGGGAATGGGCAACTTGCGCGACTCGCCGCGGCCCATCGGGAAGTACAGGAAACCATTGCGCGCCAGGCGCTCGGCATCGTACAGGTTGCGGCCGTCGAAGATCACCGGTGCATTGAGGCGCTGGCGGATCAGATCAAAATCCGGTGCCTTGAATTGTTGCCATTCGGTGCAGATGATCAGCGCGTCCGCACCGTTGAGTACCGATTCCGGGGTGCCCATCAGCATCAGCCTGCTTTCATCGGGGTACAGTTGCTGGGTTTGCTGCATGGCTTCGGGGTCGAACGCGCGGACATTGGCGCCAGCGGCCCACAGCGACTCCAGCAATGGCCGGCTCGGCGCATCGCGCATGTCGTCGGTGTTGGGTTTGAATGCCAGGCCCCAGACGGCGAAGGTCTTACCGCGCAGATCGCCTTTGTAGAAGGCCTTGAGGCGCTCGAACAGCTTGTGTTTCTGCCGCTGGTTGATGGCTTCCACCGCTTGCAGCAGGTCGCTTGTGCAATTGGCCTCTTCGGCGCTGTGGATCAGGGCACGCATGTCCTTGGGGAAGCACGAGCCACCATAACCGCAACCGGGGTAGATGAAGTGGTAGCCGATGCGCGAATCGGCGCCGATGCCCAGGCGCACCGATTCGATATCGGCACCCAGGTGTTCGGCCAGTTCGGCGATCTGATTGATGAAGCTGATCTTGGTCGCCAGCATGCAGTTGGCGGCGTACTTGGTCAGTTCGGCACTGCGCAGGTCCATGAACATGATGCGTTCATGGTTGCGGTTGAAGGGTGCGTACAGGTCACGCATCACCTCGCGCACGTCTTCGCGTTCGCAGCCAATGACGATACGATCCGGGCGCCGGCAATCGGACACTGCCGAGCCTTCCTTGAGAAATTCGGGATTGGACACGATATCGAACTGCAACAGGCGCCCGACCTTGATCAGGCACTTGTCGATATGCGCCCGCAACGCATCGCCAGTTCCCACCGGCACAGTGGACTTTTCCACGAGGATCAGCGGTTGTTCCCGGTGCCGCGCCACTGCCTCGCCGACTGCCATCACCTGACTCAGGTCTGCCGAACCATCGTCACGCGACGGCGTACCGACAGCAATAAACAGCACCTGGCCATGTTGCACCGCGAGTTTTTCATCGCTTGTGAATTGCAAACGACGGGCGTCCAGGCCTTCGCGCACCAGGCTGGCCAGCCCCGGTTCGAAAATGCTCACGTGGCCCTGTTGCAACAACTCGACTTTTTTCTCGTCGACGTCCATGCAGACCACGTCATGGCCCACTTCAGCCAGGACGGCCGCTTGCACCAGGCCAACGTAGCCGCTACCCAAAACACTGATTCTCATGGCTTGCTCCTGCCCCGATCGAGTCCGACCAAGGTTTAGCACTGCCATGTTTCAGTTCGTCTATCGGTTCGTCGGCCAGAACGGTGGTTGCCGGCAGAGTATTTGACTTTCAAGGCCACGACCGGCAGCGTAGCGGCCATCCCTGTCTTACAGCGTTTTTCTGCTTCCTCTTTATTCAAGGCCGTTTCGTTTGACTGACTTACCTGCTGCTGATCCAAAAGCCGCCAAACCCAATCCCCTGACCCTGTATCTGGCCCGACTGGCCCCCTCCAGCCAATTGACCATGCGATACGTCTTGCAGGACGCCGCCGACCGCCTGGGCTTCGAAGACATGAATGTCGAGGAGATTGCCTGGCACGACCTGCAACCTGAAGACGTCATCGCCCTGGTCGCGACCTTGCGCACCGACGGTTATGCGCCCAACACGTTGTCGCTGTACGTCAATGCGGTGCGCGGAGTGATGAACGAAGCGTGGCGCATGAGCCTGATCAGCCAGGAACACTTGTTGAAAATGCGCTCGGTCAAGGGTATCGCCGGCACGCGCCTGTCCCAGGGGCGCAACCTGCGGCGCTCATTGATCCAGGAATTGATGGAGGTCTGCGCCGCCGATCCTCGGCCACAAGGCCTGCGCGACGCCGCCATCATTGCGATCCTGTACGGTTCTGGCATGCGCAAATCGGAGTCGGTGAACCTCGACCTCAATCAGGTCGACTTCAATGAACGCAGCCTGCGCGTCACGGCCAAGGGCAACAAACAGTTGATCAAGTACGCCCCGGCGTGGGCTTTCGCCAAGCTCGATGCCTGGCTGGAACTGCGCCGCTCGATGCTAAAGGAAGGCGAAGAGGACGATACGTTCCTGTTCAACCGTATCCGGCGTGGCAGTCACATCACCCGTGAGCGCATTACCAAGCACGCGATCTACTACATTGCGCGCCAGCGGGGTACGCAGGTGGGGGTGAAAATCATGCCGCATGATTTTCGCCGGTCGTTCATCACCCGGGTAATTGAAGAACACGATCTGTCCATCGCGCAAAAGCTGGCGCATCACAGCAATATCCAGACCACGGCCAACTACGATGTGCGCGACGACAACGAGCGGCGTCGGGCGGTAGATCGCTTCGACCTTTGACGGCCTTGTCTCAAGGTTCGCTCAGCACGTGCGCGTGGCCGATCGTCGAGACCTGGACGGCGCTGCCCGCCGGCGGCGCATACATGCCGGAGCTGCGCACCAGCAAGGATCGGCCGATAGGCTGGTCGGGGGCGCGAGGCTGCAACTCCACGGTCAAGGTGCAGGTGTTGCCGCTGAAGTCGCGGTCGATGACCTTTGCCCGGCAGCCAGCGACACTGGTGTCGTCGGGCAAGATGCTGGCCAGTTGCAATTGTTCGGGGCGGAGCATGATCTGCGCCGAGTGGTTGTTGCGATGATTGTTGACCGGAATCCGGCCCAGGTCGCAATGCGCCCAGCCCGCCTCGATCCGGGCCGGCATGACCACGGCGTCGCCAAGGAACAGCGCGGTCTGTTCGTCTTCGGGGTAGCGGTAGAGGTCCAGCGGATGGCCTGACTGCACCAGCCTGCCATGGCGCATCACGGCCAGTTGATCGGCGAAGGACAAGGCTTCGCTCTGGTCGTGGGTGACCAGGATGGTGGTGATCCCTGCGTCTTCCAGCAGGCGGGCGACCATCTTGCGCATGACCGCGCGCAAACCGGTATCGAGTGCCGAAAACGGCTCGTCCAGCAACATCAGGCGCGGCCGCTGCGCCAGTGCCCGTGCCAGCGCAACACGCTGCTGCTGGCCGCCGGACAACTCGTGGGGCCAGCGCGCGGCCATGGAAGAATCGAGGGCTACGCTGTCCATCAACTGGGCGACACGCTCGTGCTTTTGGTGGCCTTTGATCGACAAGCCGAAGCCGATGTTGGCGGCCACGGTCATGTGCGGAAACAAAGCGCCGTCCTGCGGGACATAGCCAATCAGGCGCTGGTGTGCCGGTACTTCATGGGTGCTGTCGACCAGGGTTTGACCATCGAGCGACAAGCGGCCGGAGTCAGGGAATTCGAAGCCGGCAATCATGCGCAGCAAGGTGGTCTTGCCCGAGCCCGAGGGGCCGACAATGACCGTACGGCTGCCGCTGGGTACCGACAGGCTGACGTTATCCAAGGCTTTATGGGCGCCGTAGGACTTGTTCAGTGAATGCAGTTCAAGAGTGTTCATCGGCCAGCCGTTTTTTTCGATTGGTGATAAAGGAGCCCGGTCAGCGGCAGCGACAACAGGATCATCAGCAGGGCATAGGGCGCTGCCGCGACATAGTCGATTTCGCTGGTCATGGCCCAGAACCCGGTAGCGAGGGTCCGCGTGCCGTTCGGCGCGAGCAACAGGGTGGCGGTCAGTTCATTGGTGATCGCCAGGAACACCAGCGCCGCGCCGGCGGCCGCCCCCGGAGCGGCCAGGCGCAGGGTGATCAGCCACAACGCGCGGGCAGGGGAGCGGCCCAGGCTGCGGGCGATGTTTTCCAGTTCCACGGGGGCCTGGGCGATGCCGGCGCGCAAGCTCACCAGGGCCCGGGGCAAGAACATCAGCAGATAAGCCAGGAGCACGGTGATGGTGGTCTGGTAGATCGGCCGGGCAAAGTGAATGGTCACGGTCACCAGGGCCAGCGCCACGACGATGCCCGGCAATGAGCTGGTGATGTAGTTGCAGCTTTCCAGTATCCGTTGCAGCCGTCCGGGATAGCGGATTGACAGCCAGGCGATGGGAATGGCCGCGCAGGTGGTCAGGGCCGCGCCCGCGACACCCAGCAGCAGGGTCTGTTGCAGGGCCGGCAGGAGCTCATCCAGGTCCCAGGCTTGCACGCCGCCGGCGATCAACCATCCGCCAAGGGTGATCAGGGGCACACCCAGCGCCAGGGCACATGTGACGCCCTGCAAGGTCAATGCGAGCACCCTGGCCGGGGTTTTCAGGCGCACCACCCGTTGCTCACGGGCGCTACCGGAGCCCACGCGGGCGTAGCGCGCATGGCCCCGAGCGGCGGATTCCACGGTCAGCATCACCAGGCAACACAAGGCAAGCACGCTGGCCAGCATGTGGGCGGCAGGCCCGTTGAAGGTGGACTTGAACTGATCGAAGATCGCGGTGGTGAACGTGTCGAAGCGGATCATCGCGTACAGGCCATACTCGGCCAGCAGATGCAGGCCGACCAGCAATGCGCCACCGCAAATGGCCAGGCGCAACTGCGGGAGCACGACGCGAAAAAATACAGCCCACGGCTTGAGCCCAAGGGATTCGGCGACATCTTCAATGGCCGGGTCGAGGCGCCGCAGCGTTGCCGCAATCGGCAGGTAGAGAAACGGGAAGTAGGCAATGACCGACACCAGCACCCCGGCCAACAAGCCGTGGATCGGCGGCACCAGGCTGACCCAGGCATAGCTGTGGACAAAGGCTGGCACCGCCAGGGGCGCCGTGGCCAGTAACGACCACCAGCGCCGCCCCGGCAGATCCGTGCGTTCGGTCAGCCAGGCCAGTGCCACACCCAGCGCCACGCAGAGGGGAATGGTCAGCACCACCAGCAACACGGTGTTGGTCAGCAACTCGCCCACCCGCGGGCGGAACACCAAGGTCACCACCGTGGACCAGCCGGTTTGCAGGGACACGCCGATGACGTAGGCAATCGGCAGCAGTGCCAGTAACGACACCAGCACCGACAACCCGACCACCCACGCGCCACCGCGGCTCGCGAACACGCCGCGTGACCGTCTACGTAAATTGGCGGGTAGCGCTTGGGCGGTACCCACCGGCAGGATTTCAGGCATCAATTAGAGCAGTCCTGCCTGAGTCATCAGCTCCACGGCTTTTTTACTGTCGAGTTTCGAGGCGTCCACGGACGGCGCGTCGAGCTGCTGCAAAGGCACCAGTTTAGGGTTGGATTCGGCGTTCTTGCCCACGGCGTATTCAAACGACTTGCCGTCCTTGAGGATGGCCTGGCCATCCTTGCCAGTGATCCACTTGAGGAACGCCTGGGCTTGTTCCTTGTGTTTGCTGGAGGCCAGGACGCCACCTCCGGAAATGCTGACAAACGCGCCCGGGTCCTTGTGTTTGAAGTAGTGCAAGGCAGTGTTCTTGCTGTTCTCGCCGGTCTTGGCCTGATCGACGAAGCTGTAATAGTGGTAGATCACGCCGCTGTCGATCTGCCCGGCATTCACCGCCTTGAGCACCGAACTGTTGCCCCGGTACGCGCTGAAGTTGGTTTTCATCGCCTTGAGCCACTCCAGGGTGGCGGCTTCGCCTTTTTGTTCGAGCATGGCGGCAACGATCGCCTGGAAGTCGGCGCCACCCGGGGACGCGCCCCAGCGGCCTTTCCAGTTCGGCGCGGCAAGGTCCATGATCGATTTGGGCAACTGGTCTTGCGGCAATTTGCTCGGGTTGTAGACGAACACCGTGGAACGTGCAGCGATGCCCAGCCATTTGCCGTGGGCCGGGCGGTAGGCTGAATCGACCTGCTCCAGGGTGGTTTTGTCCACGGGCGCGAACAAACCGGCGTTGTCGACCAGCACCATCGCCGGGGAGTTCTCGGTGAGGAATACATCGGCCGGCGAGTCGGCGCCTTCCTGCACGATCTGGTTGCCCATTTCGGTATCATCGCCATTGCGCAAGGTCACCGGAATACCGGTTTGCTGCGTAAAACCTTCGACCCAGGATTTGGTCAGGCTTTCATGCTGTGCGTTGTAGACCACGATACCAGCGGTATCGGCGGCGTACGCGTGACCAACGCTCAGCAAAGCGGTGGCCAGCAGGGCCTTTTTGAGGAACGAAGGGATAGGGGACTTCATGCGGCGCCGGCTCCTGTTTTTTTTGGGTCGTACAAACTGATTCAATCGAGAAAAAGAACGACGTCAATTATTCTAGATCAATACGAATCATTTGCAGATTCAAGGCGCGCTAATGTAAAGCCCCAAATGAGAAAAAATCGTCAAATCCTGTGGGCGAACCTTTGTGGCGAGGGGATTTATCCCCCTTTCGGCTGCGAAGCAGTCGCAAAGCTGATGCACATGCAATCAGATACACCGATTTGCAGGTTTTGGGGCCGCTGCGCGACCCAGCGGGGATAAATCCCCTCGCCACAAAGGTTCGCTTGGACAGGGGGATTGCATCATTGGTTGGCATTTGTGGAGGGACAACCTTTTTGCGTGCCAGCCGCTGCCTGGCTGATCAGCGCGGCCAGGCGCCTGACGTTGTTCTGCTGCGCGGCTACCAGCTCCTCGATCGAGGGGCCTGATGGCGTCTGCAGGGTGCTGCGGCAATTGCCGATGACGTCCTCATGGCCATTGCTGCTGCGCAGGCGCCATCTCACGTCGAGCAATCCATACTGGCCAGGAATCGAATCGAAGCGCTGTACCTCCAGGCGCACCGACAGCTTGCGTTGCGGATTATTGTTGATCATCTGGTCGAGCAAGGCACTGCGCAACTCATCCACCAGGCTGGCACCCCACCAGTCGGTTTCCAGGATCGCCATGCCGGTATTGCCCTGGCGTACGACAATCTGCGGGCGATCGACCTGCGGCGGGACGCTAAGCAATTCAATCTCGATTTGCGCGCCATTGCGTGAAGTACCCGTCAGTTGGGCTGGGGTCAGGGTGTGAAACTGGATTGGATCGCTGCGGCAGGCGGCGAGCAACGACAACGCGGCGAACAAGGTGATTTTCAGCGAAAAAGCCATGAATGTTGCTCCTGTGGTCATTTGCTCGGCGGCCCTTGCATATCGATCGGCGCGGCATTGTTTGGACGGCCGCGTATCAACGATTCCGGATGCCGGCCCAGATAATCGGCCAGATCACGCAAGGCGCGCGAGGTGCGTCCGAGTTCGTCCAGGGTCTGGCCGAGTTTTTCCCGTTGCGGCGAGTCATCGGCAAGCGTCGAATTGGCCGATTGCAGGGTGGTGCTGGCCGATTGCAGGGTCTTGCTCACATCCCCCAGGGTGCTTTGTACGCTAGGCAAGGTCTTGGCATTGAATTGCGACAAGCCCTTGCGCAATTCGATGAGGTTGCTGTCCAGATTTCCGGCGATCCGTTCGATGGGCAGTTGATTGATCTTGGTGACCATGGCCTCGAGCTTTTCCTGCAATTGTTCGAGGCTGCC